>ERZ835980.1736-NODE-1736-length-22535-cov-5.220774_pt1 | contig 22535 bp, 18 predicted proteins | sample MGYA00519943_ERZ835980 | MGnify/ENA primary metagenome ERZ835980 (study PRJEB31850, sample SAMEA3708791) | human gut metagenome | biome: human gut; feature: human-associated habitat; material: faeces | place: China | collected 2014 ... | reverse complement strand
AACGGCTTTTGTTTACGCTCTTTAGAGTGCAACTTTTTCGCCGTCGAAAAGTTGGTGAATAGGGTTGCACATGGAAGTGAATTCCCGGTTTTCACCCAAAACAGGCAAAATTAACCACGCATAAATGTTACCATTAAAGTCCCGAAGCCAGTTCCTCCACAACCTCGTTTATGATAACCGGATTGCCTTTTCCGCCGGTTTCCGACATAACTTTTCCGATAATAGCCTTGAGAGCAGTCTTTTTGCCCTTCTTGTAGTCCTCTATCGACTTGGGATTTTCGGCAAATGCCTTTTCGCAGAGCTGCTTTAGTAAACCGCGGTCGTTGATCTGCTCAAGTCCGTCGCGTTTTACAATAACTTCGGGATCTTCGTCGTGCTCCCAAAGCTGTTTTGTAAGCTTTTTCGCGGTGGAACTGTTGATCTTCTGCTCTCCTAAAAGCTCCGCAAGCTTTGCCGCATTTTCGGCACATATTTTAATGCTGCCGTCATCGCCTTTGAGCGCGAAAAACTCGGAAATAAGGAGATTTGCAAGTAATTTCGGATATTTCGTGAGCGCCGCACCTTTTTCGTAGTAGTCCGCAGTTTCAAGCTCCGCAGTGATCATTTCGGCGTCGTATGCCGTAAGCCCGAATTTTTCAGTGTATAGCTTTTTGCGCTCGTCGGGGAGTACCGGAATTTCAGACGTAAGCTTTTTTAGCATTTCGTCGCTTATCTCGATTGCCGGTAAGTCGGGATCGGGGAAATAACGGTAGTCGTTTGCGTTTTCCTTTGAACGCATGGTGTAGGTCTTGCCGGTGTTCGCGTCGAAACGGCGTGTTTCCTGAACTATCTTCTCGCCCGATTCAAGCGCGTCAACCTGACGCTTGTATTCGTACTCTATGGCTTTTATTATAAATTGAAATGAGTTTATGTTCTTCATCTCTGTTCGCGTGCCGAATGCCTGCTCGCCGGCTTTTCTTACCGAGAGGTTTACGTCGCAGCGTAATGAACCCTCGTTCATCTTGCAGTCTGAAACGCCCGTGTAAAGAATAACGGCTCTGAGCTTTCTTAAATATGCCGCAGCCTCCTCGGCGCTTCTTATGTCGGGTTCGGATACTATTTCTATAAGCGGAACGCCGCAGCGGTTGCAGTCTATCATGGTGCCGTGGGTTTCGTCGTGAATAAGCTTGCCCGCGTCCTCCTCAATGTGTATGCGCGTAATTCCTATCGTCTTTGAACCCTCGGAGGTTTCAATGTCAACATGACCGCCGACGCATAAAGGAAGATCGTATTGCGAAATCTGGTAGGCTTTTGGAAGATCGGGATAGAAGTAGTTTTTTCTGTCCTGCTTTGAATAGCGCGTTATTTCGCAGCCGAGAGCTTTGCCGGCTTTTATCGCATAGTCAACGACTTTTTCGTTGAGTACCGGCAGCGTTCCCGGCATACCCATGCATATAGGACAGCACTGTGTGTTGGGTTCTGCGCCGAAATCTGTTTTGCAGCGGCAGAAAATTTTGGTTTTTGTTTTAAGCTCGGCATGGACCTCAAGTCCTATTACCATTTCGTAACCCTTGTAGTAAGTCATTGTCTTGCACCTCCGAATACGCTTTCAAAAGCAAAGCCGGTCCTGTATAAAAGCTTTTCGCCGAGAGCCTTGCCGATAAGCTGCATACTTATCGGAAGTCCGGATACAGTCTTTCCGCACGGCAGAGATAAGGACGGAAGTCCGGCAATGTTTACCGGAACGGTGTATATATCGCCGAGATACATCTCGACGGGATCGCTTGTCTTTTCGCCGATTTTGTACGCCGGAGTCGGTGTTACGGGACTCAGAATTACGTCGCACTTTTCAAAAGCCTTTGCATATTCGTCGATTATAATGCTTCTCGCGCGTAAAGCTTTTTTGTAGTACGCGTCGTAGTATCCGCTTGACAGCGCGAAAGTTCCGAGCATTATGCGGCGCTTGACTTCTGCGCCGAAGTTCTGGCTTCTGGTGTTCTTGTAAAGCGAATCCATGTCGGAATATTCCGAACTTCTCGTTCCGTAGCGTACACCGTCGAAACGCGCAAGGTTTGAGGACGCCTCAGCAGAGGATATTACATAGTAAGCCGCAAGCGCGTGCTTTAAAGAGGGCATTGAAAGCTCGGTAATCTCTGCGCCGAGACTTTCGTATACCTTTGTCGCATTGAGTACTGCACTTTTTACTTCGGGATCAATTCCGTCGGCAAAAAATTCGGTCGGAAGCCCGATTTTGAGACCCTTTACGCCGTTCTCGATTCCGTTTAAATAGTCTGTTTCAAACGGTTTTCTTATGCTTGTCGCGTCTTTTTCGTCACTGCCCGCAATGGCTGAAAGTATAAGCGCATTGTCCTTTACGCCGTGGGTTATCGGGCCTATCTGGTCAAGAGAGGACGCAAATGCTATAAGGCCGTATCTCGAAACGACACCGTATGTCGGTTTTATGCCGACAACTCCGCAGAATGCCGCAGGCTGGCGTATTGAACCGCCCGTGTCCGAGCCGAGAGCAAACGGAGCCTCGTATGCCGCAACGCACGCCGCGCTTCCGCCGCTGCTTCCTCCGGGAACACGGTCGGGGGCAGCAGGGTTTCTCGTGATTTTGAACGCCGAGTTTTCCGTCGAACCGCCCATGGCAAATTCGTCCATATTTGTCTTGCCGAGCATTACGGCGCCTGCCTTTTCAAGCTTTTGCATTACCGTCGCGTCGTAGCAGGGAATAAAGTCCGAGAGCATTTTTGACGCACAAGTGGTCTTGACGCCCTTTGTGCAGATGTTGTCCTTTATCGCGCAGGGAATACCGAACAGCGCCTGACTGTCGTCAGATTTTCCGAGTTTTTCCGCGCGTTCTTTTGCCTGTTTTTCGGTTACGGTAAGAAACGCGCCCGTTTCGCCGTCCTTTTCCGAAATGCTCTTTAAGTAAGCGTCCGTGACTTCAAGCGGTGAAAGCTCGCCTTTTTTTATGCTTTCGCAAAGCTCGGTCACAGCCATTTTTGTTATATCCGACATTGCTTTTTCCTCCCTTTCCGATTATTCCACGATTCTCGGAACCGTGATGTATTCCGAAGTCTTTGTTTTTGCGTTTGCAAGCAGCTCGGTGCGGTCAAATGAGTTTTGCGGCACGTCCGGAGCAAATACGTTGGTTTCCGAAACAAGATGTTCTCTTGCGCTTACGCCGCTTACGTCAAGCTCGTCAAGCTGGTTTGCAAAGGCAATTATTGATTCCATGTCTTTTTCGAGAGACTTTTTTTCGTCGTCCGCAAAGCAAAGCTTTGCCAAGGACGCAACGTTGTCAACGTCGATTTTCGGCGTAGATTTTTTCTTTCTCTGAACGCTTAAAGTTTCGGTCTGCTCCGATAAGGACAGTAAAGAAAGCTCTTCAAGCTGTTTTGTTTCTACAAGGTTGGGTGCGTCCGTCATTAAGCAGGACGCGTCTTTTATTTTCGGGAAGGCGATTACGTCGCGCAGACTGTCGCAGCCGAGAAGCAGCATTACGAATCTGTCAAGACCGAACGCAAAACCCGCGTGCGGAGGAGTGCCGTAGCGGAATGCGTTTACCATAAATCCGAAACGCTTCATGGTTTCTTCTTCGGTAAAGCCCAAAGCCTCAAACATTGTCTCCTGAACGTTTCTGTCGTGAATACGGACAGAGCCTGAACCTAACTCAACACCGTTGAGAACCACGTCGTAGGCTTGCGCGCGTACTTTTTCGGGCGCTGTTTTGAGATACTGTAAATCTTCGGGGTATGGCATCGTGAACGGGTGGTGCGTTGCGACGTATCTCTTTTCTTCTTCCGAATATTCAAATTCGGGGAAATCTATTACAAAGCAGGGCTTGAATTCGCCCTTTTTGCGAAGTCCGAGCATATCGCCGACGTCGTTTCTCAGCGCACCCAATATTTTTCTTACATTCTGCAATTTGTCCGCGCAGAAGAAGATAAAGTCGTTTGCCGAACCGTCGAGAGCCTTAACTATGCTTTCAAGATCCTCTTTCGACATGAACTTGTCGAGAACCGTGTAGTAGCTGCCGTCAGGACGTATCAGTATCCACGCCATGCCTTTTGCACCGTAGTTTACGGCTTTTTCGGTAAGCTCCTCAATGCGGGAACGCGTGAAGAAATCGCCTGCGTTTTTTGCATTTATCGCGCGTACTACGCCGCCTGCCTTTGTGACCTTGTTGAATACCTCAAATCCTGTTTTCGCGGCAATGTCCGTGACGTCCTTGATTTCAAGACCGAAACGCAGGTCGGGCTTGTCGCAGCCGTATTTGTCCATGGAGTCGTTCCAGGTTATTCTCGGAAACGGATCGGTAATTTCAAGACCTATCGTTTCTTTGAACATATACTTGAATATCTTTTCAAGATGAACCAGTACGTCCTCCTGTTCGACAAAGGACATTTCCATGTCTACCTGAGTAAATTCGGGCTGTCTGTCGGCTCTTAGATCCTCGTCGCGGAAACATCTCGCCACCTGATAATACTTGTCAATGCCGCCTACCATGAGTAACTGCTTGAATATCTGCGGCGACTGCGGCAGTGCATAGAACATACCGGGGTGAACGCGGCTCGGAACAAGATAATCTCTCGCGCCTTCGGGTGTGGAACGCGTAAGATACGGCGTTTCGACGTCGATAAAGCCGTTTTCGTCAAGATAGTGCCGCGCAACCGACGCAACTTTGTGGCGGAATCTCAGATTGCGGAGCATTTCGGGACGTCTTATGTCAAGGTATCTGTACTGAAGTCTTAAATCCTCTCTTACCGTTTCGTCAAGCTTGAAAGGCATTGTGTCCGCAACCGAGAGAACCTCAATGCTCTGAGAAGCAATCTCGACGGTTCCGGTTTTTATCTTGGGGTTTACCGTGTCCTCTCCGCGCAGTCTTACAAGACCGGTGATTGCTATGACCGACTGATTTTTCAGACCCTCAGCAGTTTTGAAATCCTCCGCACTCAGATTCTGCGCGTCAAAGACCGCCTGTAATTCGCCTTCTCTGTCGCGAAGATCAATAAATATAACTCCGCCCATGTCTCTCTTGGTCTGAACCCAGCCGCAGGCTGTCTGCGTTGTGCCTACAAGAGCCTCGCTCAGCTCTCCGCAGTAAATTGTACGCTTTTTCATCGGGATACCTCCATGAAAATTATAAGCATTGAAAAAATAAAAAAAGCCCCGTCCCCTGTATATAAAAAGGGACGAAGCTGTGTAAGTTCCGTGATACCACCCAGATTGATCGTCGTCTTTGACGATCCGCTTTTCTCGGTACATTTCAATACCTGTCGGCTGTAACGTGCCGCCAACGTCTGCGCCTACTGCGGTAATTCCAACCGTTTCGGGCAGCGGCTCCGGAGCGTTTTTCACATTTGCTTTTCCTTGCCCGAATTTCAGCGTACATCAGGCTCTCTGAAAGGTAATTGCAAAGCTACTCTTTCCATCAATGCATTTAAAATTTAATTTTTCTAAATCATACAATACTTTTTTGTCTTTGTCAAGATACTTTGCACAAATTTTGTAGAACTGCACAAAAAAATATACGCTGTAAAAGCACAGGTTTGTAAAATCGCAAAAATTTCTTTTTTGCAATGCCGCAGGGCATAAAAAACGGACTGCATTTTTTTGCAGCCCGTAAAAGGTCAAATTTTTGTGTTGCGATTACTCTGCGTCGGTCTGCGCAGCGTCAGTGTTGTTTTCATCTGTTGTTTCGTCAGAGGCAGCGTCGGTATTGTCGGCAGTGTCCGCGCCGTCTGCGTTTTCACCGTCTGCGGCATCTGCATTTTCATCTGCATTGTTTGCGCTGTCAGCCTGTTCCTTGAGATAGTCGGTAAGAGTCTGAGTGTAGGGAACGTACTGATAGTTGCCGTCGTCGCCTGTTTCGACGGTGTATCCGCTGAATACGGTAACCTTGTCGGAAATGGATTCAAGCGCGCTCCAGTCCTCAATTGTGTTTCCTGAGAAGTCGAGAGATTCAATGTTTTCAAGGTTGAGGTTTGCGAAAGTTTCAACAGTTGTAATTCCCGCATTTCCGAAGTAGCCTCTTGTGAGGTTCTTGTAAACTCCGAAATCGAAGTCGGCCGGGAACTTTACGCCGTGAACGGAGATCGTTTCAACGCCTGTGAAATACTTAAGATCTGCAAATACGTCGTCCTCGGTGCCCTTGAACACTGCGGATTTTACAAGAGTCGAAAGATCAACGCTGTCGTCGTTTGCATTGTCGCTTGAAGTATCGTTTGCAGCGTCCGCAGTATTGTCGGCAGCGGCGTTGGCAGCAGTGTTGTCAGCGTTTGCGTCGGTGTTTTCGTCTGCCGCAGTTTCGTCGGATGCGGTGTCGCTTGCATTTTTTGCTTCAAGCTGCTTTGTGTATTCAGCCATGAAGTCGTCGTAACCTACTGCAAGGCTGTACTGCTTGTTTGTCGAGTCGTAGCTCATTTCGAGATACTTTACGGCAGCAAGATCGTTTTCCGAAATTGCAAGCGGAGTTTTTCCGGTCACTTCGGAGAGTGCCTTTGCGAAATTCTGGTTTTCAAGAAGATTGGACTTTGCGGTAACGCCGCCGTAAATTACGTAAGCGCAGGCAGCGGCAACAATGATTATGCCGATGATGAGCGCAATAAACTTGTTGCGGCTCTTTTTCTGTGATGCTGTTAAATTTGCCATGATGTCCTCCAAATTTTTAAACTTACTCGGTAATAATTTACCATACGAAATACATTATAACACCGCTTTAAAGAAAAAACAACACTTTTTATAAATTTTCTTGCCGTCACAGTAAATTAAAGGGCATAATGCGTAAAAAAAGATATACATTTTGCGCTTTCAATTGACAAAAGCACATAAAACGGGTAGAATAATAAACGTATAATTATGCTTATGAAGGCAGGTATTGCGCGCATGACAAACAGGGACGCAAAAAAACGCATAGACGAACTTACGGAACAGATAAATTACCACAGAAAAAAATATTATCTCGACGACGCGCCGGAAATTACCGACGATGAGTTTGACGCGCTTATGCGCGAGCTTGAAAATCTCGAAAAGGAGTATCCCGAATATAAAAGCCCGTCGTCGCCGACGGTGAGGGTAGGCGGATATGTCGCGGAAAAGTTCGGAAAGGTCACGCATAATGTGCCTTTAAAGAGCCTGACCGACGTGTTTTCGCCGGAAGAACTTCGGGATTATCTCGATAAATGCCGTGAGGAACTGGGATATAAACCCGTATTCGACGTCGAATATAAGATAGACGGACTGTCGGTAAGCCTTGAATACAGAGACGGAGTTTTTGTCAGAGGCGCGACAAGAGGCGACGGAACCGTAGGAGAAGATATAACCGAAAATCTGAAGACAATACAGGATATACCGCTTGAAATAAGCTGTAAATGTCCGTATCTTTGCGTGAGAGGCGAGGTGTATATGCCGAAAAAAGCCTTTGCGCACCTCAACAGAATACGCGACGAAAAGGGAGAGCAGCCCTTTGCAAATCCGAGAAATGCCGCGGCAGGCTCTCTGCGCCAGCTTGACAGCAGAATTACGGCGTCGAGAGGACTGAGCATATTTGTGTTCAATATTCAGGCATACGAAGGACCTCTTGAATTCACGTCGCATTCTCAGAGCCTTGATTTTGTTTCGTCTCTCGGCTTTCCCGTTTCTCCCATTCATAAGGGATATACCGAATTTGAAGATATATATAAGGCTATAACCGATATAAATAATAACCGTTCGTCTCTCGGCTTTGATATAGACGGAGCTGTAATAAAGGCGGACAGCTTTGAGGACAGGCGTATTCTCGGCGAGCTGCCGCACGTTCCGAAGTGGTCGGTCGCGTATAAATATCCGCCCGAAGAAAAGAAAACAAAGCTTTTGTCTATCGAAGTAAACGTCGGAAGAACCGGAGTTATAACGCCGTTCGCCGTGCTTGAACCCGTGACGCTTGCCGGAAGCACCGTAAGCCGCGCAACGCTTCATAATATTGATTTTATCCATGAGAGGGATATACGCGAGGGCGATACCGTCGTGCTGAGAAAGGCGGGAGATATAATTCCCGAGGTCCTGCGCGTCGACAAGAATGACAGAGACACTCAGAAAGTTTTTGAAATGCCCGAAAAGTGCCCGTCCTGCGGCTCTGTGATAAGACGCGAAAAGGACGAGGCTGCATACAGATGCGTAAATCCCGAATGTCCCGCACAGCTTTCGAGAAGCCTTGAGCATTTTGTTTCAAGGGACGCCATGAATATAGACGGCTGCGGCACGGCGCAGATAAACGCGCTTATTTCGGCAGGACTTGTAAAGGACGCGGCGGATCTTTATACGCTTAACGCCGGACAGCTTGAAAAACTCGAACGCATGGGTAAAAAATCCGCCGAAAACCTTGTGTCGGCAATAGAAAATTCAAAGAGTGCCGGACTTTCAAGACTTTTGTGCGCACTCGGAATAAGACACGTCGGGAAACAGACAGCCCAGAGCCTTGCGGATAACTTCGGCAGCCTTGAAAAACTCATGTGCGCCGATAAGGACGAGCTTTTGGGCATTGACGATATAGGAGAGACGGTTGCCGAAAGCATAGCGGACTTCTTTTCTCTCGACGGAACAAAGCTGCTTTGCGAAAAACTGAAAAACGCGGGCGTTGTAACCGTAAAGGAGGCGTCGCAAAGGAAGTCTGATAAGCTTTCGGGACTTACTTTTGTAATTACGGGAACTCTACCGGGTATGCCGCGCGAAAAGGCTGCGGAGCTTATAGAAAGCGCCGGGGGAAAGGTCTCGTCGTCCGTGTCAAAAAAGACAAGCTATCTTCTCTGCGGAAGCGACGCGGGCAGTAAGCTTGCGAAGGCGCAGAGCCTTGGAGTTGAGATAATCGACCTTGAAACTCTTGAAAAAATGATAGATTAAAAGCGTATTTCGACAGCGTTTTGCGAGTGTATGCGTGTATTTTCTGCGTACAAATCTTAAATTTACGAAATAATACCCTGCTTTGACAATATTCGACAGCCGTTCTGTGTAAAATAGGACATACAGACACGAAAAAAGCCTTTTTACAAGACTTGTGTACTTGTTTTTACACAAAAAAGCAAAAAATGTTTTCCGCACATTTCAACGGAAACGCAGATTTTTCTGAGAGGAGCTGTTTGAAAAAATGTTTGATGATTATTACGCAGGAATAGCAACGCAGTACGGAGTTGACGAAAAAGAAGTGAAAAGAGAAATATCCAATGCGCTCTCCGAGTCAAAAATTCTTCGCGAAAGACGCGAAAAGGGGCTTTTTCAAGATCATGACGACTCCGAAAAGCTTGATATGACGCTTCTTCTTTTGTCGCTGCTTTCATATAACGAATTTATAAAGGCAAATCTTGAACTTCAGGATAATATGTATAAAGAAGACAGCGTAAAGAGCGGCCGCGGTATCGGAAAACAGGCAAAGTTTGCCTGAAGACAGCTGATTTCGTACGGCGGCACGGCAAATGTTAATTTTTGATTAATTCGGAAAGAAAATGCCGCAAAACGCTTGAAATCGTTTTAAACGTGTGCTATACTCTGCTATGTACAAACACGATGAAAAAGAGTGTCCGTGCAGAAATGTGCCTTTAATAAGAGAGGAAACCGTAAGCTGAAAGGATTCCGGGGCATTTGTGCGGTACGTTTCGCTTTGGAGTGGAACCGGGGAAAGACGGTTACGCATGGGCTGCGTTACAGGCTCGTTTCGGTAGTAAGATAAGCCGAAAATAAGAGTTCCGTAAAAAAAGCGTGCGCCTTGTGCATGCCGAACGGAAAATCAGGGTGGTACCGCGTAAATTTTGTTTTTACGTCCTTGACGGGAAAATTTTTTCCGCCGGGGACTTTTTTGTTTGTCAAAAAATAAAAATATATCAAAATATTTGGGAGTTGAGAAATTTGAAGGAAAAACTTGAAGCTCTGAAAGCAAAGGCGCTGTCCGAACTTAAAAACGCAAAGAGCGCTGCCGAGCTTGAAAACCTCAGAGTAACCTATCTCGGAAAAAAGAGCGAGCTTGTTTCGGCGCTTAAAATGATGGCGACGCTTTCCAAAGAAGAAAGACCGATAATGGGACAGTTCGCAAACAACGTAAGAGCCGCTATCGAAACCGAACTTGAAAACGCAAAGGCAAAGATCTCGGAGATCGAAATGGCAAAAAAACTTGAAAGCGAAAAGATCGACGTAACGCTGCCCGCAAAGAAATGCGCCTGCGGCAAAGTACATCCGCTTACAAAGATTCAGAACGAAATGGAGGATATATTCCTCGGAATGGGCTTTTCCATTGCGGAAGGACCGGAAGTTGAAACCGATTACTATAACTTTACCGCGCTCAATACGCCGGAATTTCACCCTGCGCGTGATGTCCAGGATACTTTCTATATAACCGATAAGGTTCTGCTTCGTTCCCAGACGAGTACCGTACAGGTTCACGTAATGGAAAATCAGAAACCTCCGATAAGAATAATCTCGCCGGGACGCGTTTACCGTTCCGACGCCGTTGACGGCACACACTCGCCTATGTTCCATCAGGTAGAGGGACTTGTTGTTGATAAGGGCATAACCATGGGCGACCTTAAAGGAACTCTGCTCATGTTCGCAAAGCAGATGTTCGGCGAAAAGACCGAAATACGTTTCCGTCCGCATCACTTCCCGTTTACCGAGCCGTCCTGCGAGGTTGACGTTTCGTGCTTTGTCTGCGGAGGAAAGGGCTGCAGCCTTTGCAAGGGCGAGGGCTGGATCGAGATACTCGGCGCAGGCATGGTTCACCCGAACGTGCTCAGAATGAGCGGAATAGATCCCGACGTTTACTCAGGCTTTGCTTTCGGTATGGGCGTCGAGAGAATAGTTATGACAAGATTCGGTATTTCCGATATGCGTCTGCTTTATGAGAACGATATACGTTTTCTGTCGCAGTTTTAATCAGGAGGTAAATGCTGTATGAAATTATCAATGAACTGGCTTAAAGATTATGTGGATAAAGATTTTGAGCCTAAAGCTTACTGCGGTAAAATGACAATGACAGGCTCCAAGGTTGAGGGTTATGAGGTCATAGGAAGCGATATAAAGAACGTCGTTGTCGGAAAACTCATATCCGTAGAAAAGCACCCGGACTCGGATCATCTGCTTATATGTATGGTTGACGTCGGGAAGGACGAGCCTGTGCAGATAGTAACCGGTGCGCAGAACGTAAAACCCGGAGAATATGTTCCGGCGGCGCTTGACGATTCTTATCTTCCCGGAAACGTTCATATAAAGGCGGGTAAGCTCAGAGGAGTTGCGTCAAACGGTATGCTCTGCTCGCTCGGCGAACTCGGACTTGATCTGCATGATTTTCCGTATGCCGAAGAAAACGGAATATTCTTGCTCCATGAGGACTGCAAACCCGGCGACGATATAAGAGACGTGCTTGATCTGAACGACGTAAGCGTTGAATTTGAGATAACCTCCAACCGTCCCGACTGCCTTTCCGTGATAGGACTTGCAAGAGAGACCGCAGCCTCCTTTGACGTTCCCTGCAAGATAGAAGAGCCCAAAGTAAAGGAAACCGATAACGGCAAGACGATAAACGACTACCTTTCCGTTGAGGTAAAGGATCCAAAGCTTTGTCCGAGATATACCGCAAGAGTAGTCGAAAACGTAAAGATAGAACCGTCGCCCAAGTGGCTCAGAGCAAGACTCCGTGCCTGCGGAGTAAGACCTATCAACAATATAGTCGATATTACAAACTATGTCTGCCTTGAATACGGTCAGCCGATGCACGCGTTTGACTATAAATTCATAAACGACGGAAAGATAATAGTAAGACACGCAAACGACGGCGAAGTTATCACAACTCTCGACTCTGTCGACAGAAAACTTCAGCCGCAGATGCTTGTAATTTCCGACCCGACAAAGGCGACCGCAGTAGCAGGCGTTATGGGCGGAGAAAACAGCGAGATCAACGATGCAACTACAACGATCGTGTTTGAAAGCGCAAACTTCAACGGCCCGTCCGTCCGCACCACCGCAAGAGATATAGGTCTGAGAACCGAAAGCTCGGGAAGATACGAAAAGGGACTCGATCCCGAAAACACTCTTCCGGCAATAGAAAGAGCGTGCGAGCTTGTCGAACTTCTCGGCGCGGGGGAAGTCGTAAAGGGAATAATTGACGTTTATCCTAAAAAGCCCGAACAGCGCGTAATCAAATTCGAGCCTGAACGCATCAACGCTTTTCTCGGCACGGACGTTCCTGTTTCCGAAATGGAAGATATATTCAAGAAACTCAATATCGTTCTCAAAGACGGCAATCTCTATCCTCCGTCTTACAGAGCAGACCTTGAGTGTATGCAGGATATAGCCGAAGAGGTAATACGCATACACGGCTTTGAGCTTATCCCGACCACAAACTTTAAAGCCGAGGCGCTTGTCGGAAGAAGAAACGCGCGTCAGAAAACCGTAATGCTCATAAATAATCTGCTTACCTCAAGAGGATTTTATGAGGTTCAGACCTATTCGTTCATAAGCCCGAAGTATTACGATAATATTCTTATGCCGACAGACAGTCCTCTGCGTGATTCCGTAAAAATTTCAAATCCTCTCGGTGAAGATACAAGCATAATGAGAACCACCGCGCTTCCGAGCGTGCTTGAAGTCGTAGCCGCAAACCGCAGATACAGAAATAAGTCCGCCGCAGTTTATGAAAACGCAAAGGTATATATAAAGAAAGACGGCGCAGAACAGCCCGACGAAAGACTTTCGACCGTAATGGCGTTCTATAACGCAGGCGATTTCTATACCATGAAAGGCTATTGCGAGCTTATACTCGATATGCTCGGCATAAAGGGATATGATTTTGCGGCAAATACCTCTTACAGTGCATTCCATCACGGAAGATGCGCGGACGTTACCGTAGGCGGCAAAGCTGTAATGACATTCGGTGAAATTCACCCGACCGTTCAGAAGAACTACGGACTCGATACTCCCGTATATGCGTGCGTATGCGATACCGAAACGCTGCTTACACTCGAAAACTTCGAGAAGCATTATAAGCCTCTGCCCAAATTCCCGGCAGTCGAACGCGACCTTGCGTTTGTGTGCGATAAGGCTCTCGAATCGGGCGAGATCAAGAAGGCAATCAAGAAGTATGCCGGAAAGATTCTCGAAAGCGTTGAAGTGTTCGATATCTATGATGATGAATCAAAGCTCGGAGAGGGCAAAAAGAGTATGGCTTATAACCTTATTCTCCGTTCTCCCGAAAAGACGCTGTCAGATGAGGAGTGCGACAAGGCTGTAAATAAGGTTCTGTTCGGACTCGAAAAGGATCTCGGAGTTTCTCTCAGAAAGTAATATTGCAAAACAATATGTTACCGGGATAGGTTTAAACGCCTTTCCCGGCTTTTTTGCGCTTCGGAACAAAACTCGGCGAATTTGCGTCAAATTTTAATAAGGTTTGATTTGACAAGAACAGGAAAACGGTGTATAATTAAATATTATAAAATGAGAAACTTTTTTTGCCCGACGGAGGTAAAGATGAGAAAATTTTTAAAGTTAATTTTAGCGCTTTCGGTTCTGAGTGCTGTTTTTACGCTTGCCGCAGGCGCACGTACATATACAGGCAAAGCCGGAGACCTCGACTGGTCTTTTGACCTTAACCGCGCCGTGCTTACAATATCGGGCGAGGGAGAAATTCCCGACAGCCTTAACAGCTTTGATACGCCGTGGAACACATTTACGCTGTATGTAAAGACGGTAAATATAGAAAGCGGAGTTACGCGCGTCGGAAACAATGCGTTTATGTCAATGCTGTTTCTGAAGAACGTGACAATTCCCGAAACCGTAACGGAAATAGGCGGCTGCGCTTTTGAAAACGCGGTGTCGCTTGAAAATGTATCTTTTCCCGATAAGCTTGCCCGTATCGGCGACCTTGCTTTTGCGGACTGCACATCGCTTAAAAGCGTGAATTTTCCCAAAAGCCTTTCGGCTGTCGGCGCATATGCCTTTGAAAACTGTAAAGAGTTAAAGAGAGTTGATATGTCGCACCTTTCGGAAATTTCCGAACTTCCCGAAGGAATTTTTACAGGCTGTACGTCGCTGCAAAGCGCGGAACTTCCTAAAGAAACCGTAAAAATAGGAGAGGGCGCATTCTATAACTGCGAAAAACTTGCAAACGCCGATTTTCCCATGTCGCTCAAATATATTTCGGACAGGGCGTATTTCGGCGCGGCATCACTTGAAAAAGCGTCGTTTAATTCCAAACCGAAAGTCGGCAAGGACGCATTTTTCGGTACAAAACTTTCCTATACCGCGGAATTTCTAAATTACGACGGAACGCTTCTCTATTCAGAAACGCTTTATCCGGGACAGACTCCCTCTTATCTCGGCGAAACTCCCGAAAAGCCCGGCTGCGAGTTTGAGGGCTGGGATAAAGAGCTTTGCCCTCTGTTTGAAAATACATCGTATACCGCGCTGTTCAAAGGCGACGGACTTGAATTTACCGTCCGCTTTTACGACGAGGACGGACAGATGCTTATAGCAAGCGATATTGTCGCAAACGGAATGAGCGCCGTGTGCAGAGCAGAAATTCCCGACAGGGAAACCGAAGACGGACTTGTGCGCGTGTTTGCATACTGGAGCGATGACGTGTCGGCAGTGACATCGGATATGGACGTAAAAGCCGTGTATACGCTCAGCGCAGATATAAACCTTGACGGAAAGATAGACAGCCGCGACGCGGTGCTGCTCGCAAAGTATTTAAAAACTTCGGACGGACTTGAAAAGGCGTCTGTTGCCGCAGCCGACATAAACCGCGATAAGACGGTGGACGCGGACGATCTTTCGTACCTTGTAAAATATCTTGCCGGATTTGAAAACAGCGTTCCGGGCAAAGCCGGATAAATCAAAACCCAATAAAACAATCACAGCCCGACAGTGCCGAAAAAAGCATATGTCAGGCTGTTTTTTTGCATTTATACTTTAGTTTTTGTGCTTTGCGATAATAAGTATGCGGCTGTTCTCGTTGTTGTCGTTTTGCAGCTGTTCCGGATCTACTGCATATGTCTTTGCAATTTCCCAGAGCGTTTCGTCCTTGTCAGGGTAGTAAACAATTATCTGAGCCTTGCCGTCCGAAAGATTTGCGTCCTTGTCAACCTCGCATGATTCTACGGCACTTACTTTTTCTCTCTGCGTCTGTGCGCCTACAAGCGAAATTGACGCATTGCAGGTCAGCACGCCGTTTTCCGCGGTAAAGTCTGCACCGTCCATGTGCGCGTCAACTTCAAAACGGCTGTCGGGATAAGGCTTTACGTTGTCAATCGGCACTTTGCAGCCGAAGGAATAATCCGCGCTTGAAAGCGAGCCGTTTTCAGCGGTTCCGAACAGCGTCACGTTTGCTTTGATGTTGGCAAACACCTTGTTTTCCGAGTTTTCAATGCCCGTTACCTTGCACGTTGCGGTGCTGTCGGTTATTTCGCGAAACTGCCTTAAGTCGGCGTGAATCTTCTCATTAACCTGAGCTTTGGTGTTTATAAATTCCGTGAGCTTTTCAATTGTCTGCACGCCGTATTTCGCGTCGCACTTGTATTTTGTGCCGAAAGCGTCGGTGCATATCTCGGTAATTCCGCAGTTGTAAAGACTTCCCGAAACGATATACTGAACGTTTAAGGTTATAATTCTGTTTTCACCGTAAGGGTCGTATGAGATGCCCGAATCCGTCATGAAAACCTCAGGAACAAGCACGGCTTTGCTGTCGGGAGTAATGCCGGGCATATCGACGCTGCCCGAAAATTCAACTCTTCGCTTTACGGCAAAATATGCAGGCTCTGTTTGTTCTTCGTCTGACTGTTCGGCCTCGTAAATGCAGTGAATGTCGGTGTATCCCGAATAGTCGGCTGCGCCTTCGCGGCAGGTTGCCGAGGTAATTACGGGTTCGGCATCTGTGCAGAGTATTTCTGATATGTTAGGCTCGCCGTTTTCAAGGTTTATCTGAGTCTGGAGCGTATCGGACACGGGTTCGATATAGCTTTTTTCACATACGGCGGTCTGTTCGGTTTTCGCACATACGCCGTCTTTTTTTCCGTCTGACGGGTCATACAGCTTGTGCGTTTCGGCGCAGTTTGCAAAGACGTTAAGCGAGATACGCGGCGTACACTGAAGCTGGCGTGCCGACAGCATTTTGCAGGGGCAGGATATAAGAGAAACTTCTGTGCCTATAACGGTATTTTCGTCAGACAGATCGGTTTTAGGAATAAAGTCGTGTGAAAAATCGCGGCTATCGGAAAAACACTTCGGCTTGTCGTTGTAGTCGGATATGTAAAGCAGGCGCATATTCAGCTTTCCGCAGATGGTGAGATTGCCGTCGCGAAGATTTTTTTCGGTGATAACGGGCTTTGCGTCGCAGCGTATGATCTTTACGCAGTTGGGAAGGTAGTCCGGCAGTGTAAGTGTAACCTCAACATCTTTTTCGGCACGGTCTGAAAAGCGCTGTTCGGTTGACATAACGGTATAATTTTCCATAAAAAATAACTCCTTTGCACTTTCTTGCTCTGTTATTAAAAGCTTATGAGCGTGCAAGGGAGTTTATGACTTATTTGTCCTTTGATTTGAGAAAAAGCGCAAACAGCGGCTTTAAGAATGACGGCGGTTTAAAGAGCACGATTTTCAAAGCGCAATTCACCTCCTTGAAAACGTCGGACACGGCGGTAGTTTGGTTCGGAGTTTAACACTTAAGGCAAAGAAATCCGGCAATTATGAGCAGCAGCGCCTCGATACAGACAAGCACGGCAGTCGGAAGAAAGCACGCGATAAGTATGCCTATTCCTGCCGAGAGCAGGCACATTCCTATAATTACGGAAATTTTTCTCACGGTTATTCTTCCTTTCTTGATAATTTACTTTGTACTGCATTATATGCGGCTTTTTCGGATTATGACACATTTTTTCGAGGAATGAATGTAACTGTTTTGGGCTGAAACGGGTTATATTCTTCAAAGTGCAACTTTGTACTGACGCTTTTCTACGGAGAAAAGCTGAAGATGTTTGACGTTTGGCAAAATGGTATTTGGTTTTGGCTGAAAAAGATAATCCACTTCCACTTGCAGCCTTATACACCCACTTTTCGATTCCGAAAAGTAAGCGTACAAAGCTGAACTTTTAAGAGAATAGCCCGTTTCCGTCCCAAATAATCAACAATCAGCCCCAAAAGAAATAATGCTACATCACCCTCAACAGCGCCATGTAAAGCACCGTCGAAACCCCGATGCTTAATAAAGCGTTGCTCTTGTAGGCGTGTAAAGCCGCAGCGACGGCAATGGATATAAGCTCGGGGATCCCGTGATAGCCTGATAAAAAGTCAACGTTTTTCACACAGAATATCACAAGCGTCGCAATAATGGTCGGCGGAAGAACTTTTCCCAGATATTCGACGGTTTTGGGTACTTTGCGCTTGCCCGAAAAGATCATAAAAGGTAAAAGCCTCGTCAGCATGGTGCAGGCAGCACAGACCGCAATTATTAACGCAGCATATGTGTATGTATCTCTGTTCATGACTCTACCTGCTTTCCAACGCTTTGATTTTCGCTTTCGGAATTTCCGCCGTCAATTCTGCTCTTTGCGAAAATAAGTATTATTGCCGAGAGTAACAGTGACGGGAATATAAAACTGTCAGGCCCTAAAATTATTAAAAACAGTACCGAAGAGAAAAATCCCGTAATCGCCGGAAGATGCATCTTGCTCGATTTCCATTGATCTACAAATAATACCACAAATAAAGCCGTCATTGAAAATTCAACGCCCGTGAAGTCAAACGGCAGATTGCTGACAAGCGAACCTATCACGGAACCCGCTATCCAGTATAAATGGTCGAAGATAGAAATAAATAACATGCATAAAGGATCGGCTTTGTCCTTGTCAGTAAAGCAAAGAACCGAGTATGTTTCGTCGGTAAGTTCTAATATCGGTATGAATTTCAGCTTTCCCAAAGGCTTGAATTTTGAAATGAAACTTAACCCGTAGAAAATGTGCCGGCTGTTTAAAAGTATCGTCATGACTGCCGCCGTGTATAGGGGAACCTGATCTTTTATTAAATCGCACATTAAGAATTGACCGGAACCGGCATATACAAATGTGCTTGAAATAATCGCTGTAAATACGCCGTAACCGGTCTTGCTGCGCAGCAAAATTCCGAATGTCGTGCCTAAAAAGAGGTAGCCGAACATTACCGGCAGCGAACGCTTAAACGAATAGGAAATTATTTTTTTCAATCGAACCGACCTTTCCGTCCGTGGATTTTGTCCTCATATTATAACACTCGCTTTTTGCACGTATATACCGCAATTTGTAAATAAAAAAGCAAGGGTATTGCAAAGAATCGGTTTTTGGGGTATAATAAACATAAATTAAAAGAAATATACGGAGGTAAAAACCATGAAAAAAATAACAAAAGAAACAATAATCGGCGATATACTCGACTTTGCACCCGAAACCGCACCTCTTTTTCTTGAGATCGGAATGCACTGTCTCGGCTGTCCTTCTTCAAGAGGCGAGAGCGTAGAGATGGCGTGCGAGGTTCACGGCGTTGACGCGGACGAGCTTGTAGAAAAGCTTAACGCAGCAATCGCAGCAAAGTAATGAGCCGTTCGCTGACATTGCCTTCAGCACGGATACTCACGGCGGCTGAAATGGCTGCCGTTTCTTTGTATCCGAATGAAAAAACGCCGCATTTTGCGCTTGACGTCGGCTGCGACCATGCAAAGCTTTCGGCTTATCTTGTGCAGTCGGGAATATGTAAGGGCGCAGTGGCGTCGGATATAAACGAGGGACCTGTCGAAAAGGCAAGAGTAAATCTCAGATCGAGAAAATTCGGAGGAAAAACTCTCGACAACTATATCGAGGTCGTGAAAACCGACGGACTGCGCGGACTTGAAAATAAGGGCGCGGACAGAATATTTGTACTCGGAATGGGCGGAGAACTCATAGCGTCAATTCTCGATAAGGCGGACTTCTTGAAAAACGATGAGAATAAGGGGAAAATAGGTCTTGTGCTCCAGCCTATGACAAGCGAGGACGCGCTTCGTAAATACCTTGCACAGAACGGCTTTGAGATAAGGGACGAAAACCTTGTTCTTGATAAAAACAGAGTTTATGCGGTAATGCTTGCAGTGTTTGACGGCGTAAAAAGAAACTTCACGCAAGCCGAATATCTTCTCGGACGTAAAAATATTGAAAAACATACCGAACTTTTTTCGCGTCAGCTTGAACGCAGAATAAGAATAACAAAAAACGCCCTTTCGGAAATAAAGAGCGCTGATATAGATAATCCGGAACTTGAAGAATTGTATAAACAGCTCTGCGATATAAAGGAAATGATAAAATGACGGCAATAGGACAAATTGATAAGCTTTTTTCAATTATTGCACCGAAATCTCTCTCGGAATCATGGGATAATGACGGAGTAATGCTGTGCGGAAATCTTGAAAAAACTGTAAAAAAGGCGCTGTTTGCTCTCGAAGTGCGAAAACAGACGGCAGAATACGCGCGCGATAACGGCTTTGATCTTATAGTAACTCATCACCCCTTTATTTTCAGGGGAATTTCGCATATAACGCCCGAAAATTACGGCGTGCTTGAAATACTCATAAAAAGCGGAATATCGGTTCTGTCATATCATACAAGACTTGACAGCGCACAGGGCGGAGTAAACGACGTGCTTGCGCAAAAGCTCGGACTTTCCGAGGTGCGCTGTTTCGGCGGAGAGTCGGGACAGATAGGCAGAATAGGCAAAGTAAACGGCAATGACGGACTTTCTTTAAACGAGTTTGCAAAAAGCGTAAAACAAAAGCTCGGATGCGAAAATATAATGGTTTCGTGCGCGGACACAGGTAAAGTTATAAGGATCGCAGCCGTAGTGGGCGGCGCAGGAAAAGACTTTATGTCTGAGGCAAAGAGCGCCGGAGCCGACGCGTTCGTAACAAGCGAAATTCCGCACCATATGTTTATTGCGGCGCAGGAAACAGACCTTTGCGTGCTTGACTGCGGACATTATTATACCGAAAATCCCGTCGCATATATGCTTGAAAATGCGGTAAAACAAAAGTTTCCCGAAATTTATACAGAAGTTTTCGATGTAAAAAGCCCGTATTTCTGCGTCTGATGTTACACATAGGAGCGTGTTTTTGAGATGTCTCTTGAAAAAGCAAAAAAATATCTTGAAGAAAACGGTTTTGCCGACCGTATAATAATACTCGAAGAATCTACCGCGACCGTAGCGCAGGCAGCCGAAGCGCTTGGCGTGAAACCCGGCATGATAGCAAAAACCATGTCTTTTATAAAGGACGGCAAAGCAATGCTTGTGCTTACCGAGGGCAACGCGCGTGTAGATAACAGAAAGTTCAAGGATGCTTTCGGCGTCAAGGCTAAAATGATACCCTTTGACGAGGTTGAGGGGCTTGTCGGACACGCACCGGGCGGAGTTTGTCCGTTCGGCGTAAATAAAGGTGTGCCGGTATACCTTGACGAGAGCTTAAAAAACTTTGAAACGGTTTATCCGGCAGCAGGAAATGACCACAGCGCGGTAAAGCTTTCGGTTAAGGAGCTTGAGAGCGTTTCTGAGGCTGTCGGCTGGGTCGACGTGTGTAAGCAGCCGGAAACGGCGGAATAAAAATATCTTAGAATTAAATCCGGAGGGATAAAACAGTGCCTTTTGATGCAGGCGTAATGGCGGCGGTCGTAAAACAGCTTGAAATACAGGTCGTCGGAGCAAGAATAGATAAAATATATCAGCCGGACCGAGATGAGGTAATGCTGGGACTGCGCGTGCAGAACGGGAATAAGCGTCTGCTTTTGTCCGCGTGCGCAGGAAACTCGCGTGCAGGTTTTTGCAATGCCGAAAGGGAGAACCCGGCGACGCCGCCTATGTTCTGTATGCTGCTGAGAAAACATCTTTCGGGCGGACATATACTGTCGGTAAAACAGATAGGATTTGACAGAGCACTTGAAATGAAGATAGGCGCGACGGACGATATGGGTTTTGCTACGGAGAGGTATCTTATCTGCGAGATAATGGGAACGTACAGCAACGTTATTTTTCTCGACGAGAACCGCCGTATACTGTCGGTAATTCACCCGGTAAGCCTTTCGGCGTCGAACAAACGCCAGGTGCTGTGCGGATTTGAATACGAAGATCCGCCAAAACAGGAGGGCAAGATCAACGCGCTTGACGTAACGGAGGAAATATTTGCCGAAAGCTGCAAAAACGCGCTTGATTTCGGAAACGCATCGGCAGCCGATAAGTTTCTTATTGCAAACTTTGCCGGACTTTCGCCGCTTATCGCAAGGGAGATAACGTACAGAGCGTCGGGAAATACTTCGACGCCTCTCGGAAACGTTGATATTCAAAGGCTTTGGTTCAATTTTTCAAAAATATATACAGATGTTAAAAACGGCGTCTTTTCGCCTTGCCTTATAAAGAATACCGACGGCAAGGTGATGGATTTTTCATTCTGCGAGATACGTCAGTACGCAACGCTTGCTGTCACAAAGCCGTATGACGATATAAGCGAACTGCTTGACGTGTTTTATTCCGAACGCGACAAAAACGAGCATATAAAACGCCGCGGGCAGGACGTTCTCAGACTTCTCGCAAACGCGGAAAGCAGAATAAAGAAAAAGACCGCGCTTCAGAGAGAGTCCCTTGCGGAATGCGAGAACCGCGGAACGTGGAAAAAATACGCCGATCTTATAACGGCGAATATGTATGCTTTAAAAAAGGGCATGAAAAGCGCCGAACTTATTGATTATGAAGACGAGAATATGCCGACGGTGTCCGTGCCGCTTGATGAACGCTTAACGCCGTCGCAGAACGCGCAGAAATATTACAAAAAGTATGCCAAGGCAAAGTCCGCGCTTGTTATGCTCAATGAGCAGATAGAGGAATCCGCACGCGAGCTTTCGTATATAGATACCGTGTTTGAAAGTCTTGCAAAGGCGGAAAATGAGAACGATTTTGCACAGATACGCACCGAGCTTTCCATGACCGGCTACGGCAGAAAGCTTGAGAATATGCGAAAGTCGGGCAATAAGTCCAAAAAAGATTACCGACAGAATATGAAAAAGGACTATAAGCCCATGCGCTTTATGACAAGCGGAGGATATGAGGTGCTGTGCGGTAAAAATAATCTGCAAAATGATTACGTGACCACCGTGCTTGCGTCAAAGGACGATTATTGGTTTCATGTTAAAAATGCGCCCGGTTCTCATGTCGTAATGCGCTGCGGAAAAGATGAACCCGACGCAAAGGACTTTACCGAGTGCGCAAAAATCGCCGTGCTGTATAGTTCGCAAAAGGAAACCCCTAACGCTGCCGTCGATTATACCAGAGTGCGCCATGTTAAAAAACCTTCCGGATCTAAACCCGGTTTCGTCGTCTATGATACCAACTTCACAGCTTTTGCTACCGCTGACAAAGACCTCGCAGATACTTTACGCCGCAGCTAAAAGAGTACGAGGGGTACGAGGAGAACGCGCTTAAGGAGTACGCGCTTAAGGAGTACGCGCTTAAGGAGTACGCGCTTTCTTTTTAAAAAGAAAGCTGCAAAGAAA
>ERZ835980.1735-NODE-1735-length-22544-cov-5.191605_pt1 | contig 22544 bp, 19 predicted proteins | sample MGYA00519943_ERZ835980 | MGnify/ENA primary metagenome ERZ835980 (study PRJEB31850, sample SAMEA3708791) | human gut metagenome | biome: human gut; feature: human-associated habitat; material: faeces | place: China | collected 2014 ... | reverse complement strand
CATAGGCCAGGGCCGCGGCGGTGGGCTCGTTGATGATACGCTTCACGTCCAGACCGGCGATCTTGCCGGCATCCTTGGTGGCCTGACGCTGGGCATCGCTAAAGTAAGCAGGAACCGTGATGACAGCCTCGGTGACGGGCTGGCCCAGATAGCTTTCCGCATCCGCCTTCAGCTTCTGCAGGATCATAGCGCTGATCTCCTGGGGGGTGTAGTTCTTGCCGTTCAGATTCACATGGTAATCCTCGCCCATGTGACGCTTGATGGAAGAGACGGTGCGGTCAGCATTGGTGACCGCCTGGCGCTTTGCAACCTGACCAACCATACGCTCGCCGGTCTTGGAGAATGCTACCACGGAAGGGGTAGTACGGTTGCCCTCTGCGTTGGCGATGACAACAGGCTCGCCGCCTTCCAGAACAGCAACACAGGAATTGGTAGTACCAAGGTCAATACCGATAATCTTAGACATAATGTTTTCCTCCTATATTCTAACGAAAAAGTTTATACGAATTTAATTTGCAACCTGAACCATTGCGAAGCGGACGATTTTGTCGCCCACCTTGAAGCCCTTCTGGAAGACCTGGGCGATCACATTCTCGCCAAGGCTTTCGTCCTCCGTATGCATCACCGCATTGTGGAGGTTGGGATCGAAGCTGTCGCCTGGGGCCCCGAAGATCTCCACGCCCAGGCTTGTGAAAATCTTCACAAGCTCATTCATGGTGAGCTCCACGCCCTTCTTGTAGGCGACATCCTCGGTGGGCTGGTTCAGAGCCCGCTCCAGATTGTCATATATGGGAAGCAGCTTCACGATGGCATCTGCCTTGCCGTTGCCGTAGGAGGCTTCTTTCTCCTTGACGGTACGCTTGCGGAAATTGTCGTATTCCGCAGCCAGCCGCAGCAGACTGTCGTGCTCTGCATTGTACTTTTCTTCAAAGGGATTGGTTTCCGGTGCTTCCGCCGCCTTGGGCTCCTCCTGAGGTGCTTCTGCGGTTTCCTCGGGGATCAATTCCTCTGTGGTCTCGGGCTGCTTCTTTTCTTCCTTCTTGGCCACTTCTATACCTCCTTAGATTCTGAAGCTTCCTCATTTGGCTGAGGCAGCTGCTTGGTTTCGGGTTTTGCAAAGGCCTTGCTCAGGCTCTCGGCGAAGTAGCTCAGCCGGGCCGTGACCTTTGCGTAATCCATACGGGTGGGGCCGACCACTCCGATCATGCCCTGCATCCCGTCGCCAATGTCGAATTTTGTCATGACCACGCTGGTGTCCTTCAGCTCCTGGGCCACGTTCTCAGGGCCAACCAGGACCTTGGTCCCGTTTTCGCTCTGCATAATGGCGGGCAGGTTGCCTAAGGTGTCTTCATCAATGGATTCCAGCACCTTCTGAGCCTTATCCACATCCCGGTACTCCGGGAAGCCCAGAAGTCTTGCCTGACCGGCAACGGCCACATTGGTGCTGCCCCGGTGGCGAAGCACATCCGTGGTGAAGTCCACGATCACCGGCACCAGGCTGGAGGCCCTTCCGGCGGACCGCATGACCTTGTCCAGCAGTGCCGGGGTAAAGCCCTCCGGGGGAAGCTCCGTCATGGCGGTATTCAGCAGAGCCGCCAGAAGCTTCAGGTCCGTCTCATCAACGGACACAGGGAGCTTGATCAGCTTGTTGAACACCTGGTCGTCACTGAGCATTACCACCAGGATGAAGCTGCCCTGTCCGGCCTGGATCAGGTCAAACCGGGAAACCGTTGCACTGTCGCACCGGGAGGCAGCGGAGATGGCGGGAAGATCGGTGGCCTGGGAAACCAGCTTTGCCACTTTCTCCACCAGCTTATCCACGCGCTGGACCTTTTCCTCGATGGCATTGTTAATGGATTTTGTTTCATCCACGCTGAGGCGGTAATCCTGCATCAGCTCATCCACATACAGCCGGTAACCCGCCGGGGACGGGATCCGTCCGGCGCTGGTATGGGGCTGCTCCAGATAACCCATGGCCGTCAAGTCCGCCATTTCGTTCCGGATCGTGGCAGAGGAGAAATTCATGTCCGGCAGCTCCGTGATCGCCTTGGAGCCCACAGGCTCCGCAGTCCGGATATAAAGGTCCACCACACTGCGCAGCACCTTCTTTTTCCGCTCGGTCAGCTCCATGACATTTCCTCCTTAGCACTCGTTCTCCTTGAGTGCTAAGCAAACTATACACCAGAGTGCCAGAAATGTCAAGGGGTTGGGGTATGAACTATTTTTGAATTTTTAATTCGCTTTCCTCACGGAAGCTTTTTGCTGCGGCAATTGACATTTCCTCTCTGTATCCTTATAATGTGCAGCATTCCACTGTTCTTTCCGATTCGAGGCTTTTTTCATGGATTCCAGGCTTTTCCGCGCCGCTTTTCGGGACACGGTCCCGGTGATGACCGGGTATGTATTTCTGGGCTTTGGCATTCTGGCCCAGCAAAATGGCTTGAGCATCCGGTGGGCTATGGCTATGAGTGTGCTCGTCTATGCGGGGTCCATGCAGTTTGTGGCCGTGACCATGCTCACCCGGTTTCTGCCCTTTCTGATTTTCGGCGAAAAAGGGGAGACCCCCGCTGTGATCTCCCATCTGGGCAGGGTGCTCCCCTATGCCGTCATGGCCATGCTGGTGGTGTATTGCCTGAAGGGGCTGGATTTCTCCGCCCCCGGCAGCTTTGTTCCGGAGCTGCTCTGCACTGCGCTGGTGGCCGGGCTCCATGTTTGGAAGCGGAACACCCTGCTGAGCATCGGCGTGGGCACCGTTGCCTATATGCTTCTTGTGCAGCTGGTTTTTTAACGGCTGGAAAGGTTGCCGCTGATGTCCGTCAGGGCATCGGAGGCATCAATGACGGTTTCCTCCCGCCCTGCCAGGTCCCCCAGGCTCACCATGCCGCAGAGCCTGCCGTTTTCCACAATGGGCAGCCGCCGGACCTGCTCCCGGCCCATGAGGTGGGAGGCCAGACTGACCTCCATATCCGGTCTTGCCGTCACCACCCGGGCGGTCATGACCTGGCTCACCTGGGTTTTCGCCGGGTCCCGCCCCGCTGCCAGGCAGCGGGTCACAATGTCCCGGTCCGTCACCAGACCCTTCAGGCTCCCGTCGTAGCCGCACACCGGCAGCGCGCCAATATTGTACTGGGCCAACATCCGGGCCGCGACCCCCACCGGCTCCTCCGGCCGGATGCGGACCACCTGGCCGGTCATAATTTCCCGCAATTTCATAAAAATGCACCTCCGGCAGAAATTCTGCCCGAGGTGCATTTCCTTTATACAATTGGAAAACGGTTATTCCTTCACCAGCAGCTCTGCGATCTGGATGGCGTTGGTGGCAGCGCCCTTGCGGACCTGGTCACCGCAGCACCACAGGCACAGGCCGTTGTCATCGGTCAGGTCCGGACGAATGCGGCCCACGAAGACGATGTCCTGGTTGCTGGTATCCAGAGGCATGGGGTACTGCTTATTGGCCAGGTCATCCACCAGACGGCAGCCGGGGGCTTTGGCAATGGCCTCCCGGGCCTCCTGCACGGAAATGTGTTTGTCGAAATGCAGGCTCACGGAGATGGAGTGGCTGCGGACCACAGGAACCCGGACACAGGTGCAGCTGACCCGCAGGTCCGGCAGGTGCATGATCTTCCGGCCCTCGTTCTGCATCTTCATCTCTTCGCTGGTGTAGCCCTCGAACTGCTCGCCGCCGATCTGGGGGATCAGGTTGAAGGCAATCTGGTGGGAGAACACCTTGGGCTCGTAGGTCTCCCCCTTGCTCAGGGCCTCCACCTCGTTCATCAGCTCAATGGGGCCGCCGGCACCGGCGCCGGACACCGCCTGATAGGTAGAGGCGGTCATGGTGCGGATGGGGGACAGGGCATTCAGAGCGTTCACCGCCGTAACGGTGATGATGGTGGAGCAGTTGGGATTGGAGATAATGCCGTGGTGGTTCTTCACGTCCTCGGGGTTGATTTCCGGGACGATCAGGGGCACATTGGGGTCCAGACGGAAGGCGGAGGAATTGTCCACAAAGACCGCACCGGCCTTCACAATGGCGGGGGCGAACTTCTTGGCGATGTCATTCTCCGCAGCGCCCAGCACAATGTCCACGCCCTGGAAGGCCTCGTCCCGGGCCTCCTCGATCACCACGTCCTCGCCTTTGAAGCGCAGGGTCTTGCCCGCGCTTCTGGCACTGGCCAGGGGCTTCAGCTTTCCAACGGGGAAATTGCGCTCCTGCAAAATCTTGATCATTTCCTGTCCCACAGCGCCGGTAGCGCCCAGGACGGCAACGGTGTACTGCTTCATATGGTTTTTCCTCCTTACTTTACAAAGCTGTTATACAGCACCCGGATGGCCTCGGAGAAGTCCCGGTTGTCTACGCCGAAGATGATGTTCAACTCGTCAGGGCCCTGGTTGATCATGCGGATATTGATGCCTGCCTGGCCCAGGACGGCGAAAATCTGGCCGGAAACACCGGGGCGGAAGGCCATTTTCCGGCCCACTGCCGCCACCACGGCGATCTGGTCATGGACCGTCAGGCTGTCCGGCTCCACTTCCTTCTGGATCTCCCCCAGGATGGTGTACAGGCTGGAGGCGATGGCCTCGGTGGGCACCACCACGGACACATTGTCAATGCCGTTGGGTACATAGTCCACGGAGATGTCGTGGCGCTCCAGGACGGTGAGGACCTTCCGCAGCACGCCAACCTGGTTGCTCATGCCCCGCTTGGTCAGGGCGATGATGGTGAAGTCCTTCTTGCCGGTAATGCCGGTGATGAACCGGTGGGGATCGGAGTTGCCCTCAAAGCGCTCCTGGATCATGGTGCCGGGATCCTCCGGGGCGTTGGTATTGCGGATGTTCAAAGGGATGTTCTTCTCCCGCACGGGGAAGATGGTGCCCTCGTGGAGCACCTGGGCCCCGGAATAGCTCAGCTCCCGGAGCTCATCGTAGGTGACCTCGGGGATGGTCTGGGGATTGTCTACGATCCGGGGGTCCGCCATCAGGATACCGGAGACATCGGTCCAGTTTTCATAGACGTCGGCGTCCAGGGCCGCAGCGGCCAGGGCGCCGGTGATATCGCTGCCGCCTCTCGTAAAGGTCTTGATCTTGCCATCGGGCAGCTGACCGTAGAACCCGGGGATCACCACTCCAATGCCGTCCACCTGATTGCGCAGAGCCTCGTAGCTGGACTCCTGGTCCACGGTGCCGTCGAAGCGGAACTTGACCCAGTCTGCCGCGTCCACGAATTTGAAGCCCAGATAGTCCGCCATAAGCCGGGCGGAGAAGTATTCGCCCCGGCTGGCCAGCTCGTCCTGGGTTACGGTCTTATTGTCCAGCTTGGCCTTCAGGTCCGCAAACTCCGGCTCCAAATCGATGGAGAGGTTTAAATCTCTGGCAATCTCCCGATAGCGGGAGGTGATCATTTCAAAAACCCCGGAGCAGTCCACGCCGTACTGGGTGTGGGCATAGCACAGGTACAGCAGGTCCGTGATCTTGTGGTCCTGCTTGTTCCGCTTTCCGGCGGCGGAGACCACCACGACCTTCCGCTCGGGGTCCGCCAGGAGAATATCCCGGATTTTCCGGTACTGTCCGGCGTCCGCCATGGAGGAGCCGCCGAATTTCACTACTTTCATATTGTTCCCTTCTTTCAAGCAAACGCCGCCATAAAGGCATCCGGGTGGGCCTTCAGCCACTGGTGCATGACGCTGACCTCGACAGGTCTGGTCACCACGGCACCGGCCCAGTGCTTTTCCGTGTTTTCCTTCAACCAGGGGTCCTCCCGGTCCGTGCGGACATAATAGCGCAGCTTCACGCTGTTGTCTACCGTCACCTTCCGCCCGGGGGTGGTGTAGAAGCCCTTGCCCCGGGAGAAGTCCACGCAGTCCTGCACCACATTGTATGCGGTGGGGTAGCGGCCTGCGCCCTGGCCGAAGAAGCTCTGTCGGCCGGATACATCCCCCTCCAGGGTGATCAGGTTATAATTGGCAGGCACGGCGGCCTCCGGCTGGCCCAGAGGATACAGGGTGGGCTGGACATAGGCGGAATAATTGCCGCTCTGGCAGTCCGCCGTGGATACCAGCTTGCACACCAGGCCGTTGGCGCTGAAATTGGCCACATCCTCGGCCCCGATCCGGGAAATGCCTGCGGCGGGAATGCCGGAGATGTCCAGGCTGACGCCGAAGCCGATGTTAGCGGAGACAATGAGCTTATGCCAGGTGTCGATGCCCTCCACATCCGTGGTGGGGTCCGCCTCGGCATAGCCCAGGGCCTGGGCCTGCTTCAGGGCCTCGCTGTAGCCCAGCCCCAAGCGGGTCATGGAGTCCAGAATGTAATTGCAGGTGCCGTTCATAATGCCGCCCACATGGTGAACGGTCTCAATGCGCCGGGCCCGCTCCAGCTCGGAAAGCCAGCCGATGCCGCCGCCCACAGAGGCGGTGCAGCGCAGGAAGACGCCCCTCTCCCGGGCCAGGGGAATCAGCTCGTCAAAGCAGGTGGCGATGAGAGCCTTGTTGGCAGTGGCCACGTTTTTGCCCGCCAGAATGGCGCTGCGGACATACTCATAGGCAGGATGGAGCCCGCCGATGGCCTCCACCACCGTATCAATATGGGGGTCATTCAGAATATCTTCAAAGTTATGGGTTACAACAGCGTCCGGCAGCTTCAAATCCCGGCGGCACAGCACCCGGGCAACGGTCATGTCCTCCCGCCCTGCGATGATCTCATATACGCCCCGGCCCACGGTGCCGAAGCCCAAAAGTCCTATCTGCATCTCTTTCTCTCTCCTCTTGTTGGGGGAACTCTTTTCACAAATTGTGATTTCTTTTTCTTCATTTGTTTGTGTGGGAAAAACACTTGCTTTTTTCTAAACGTCAGTATATCATATACCTACAAAAAATGCAATTGAAACAAACCGCAATTGCATCTATTCACTTTCGGGGCTTTTTGTGCAATTCAACCTGTAGGAGGGAACCTTATGGATTATATTTCCACCCGGGGGCAATCCCCGGCTGTCGACAGCGCCCAGGCTGTGCTGTCCGGTTTGGCACCGGACGGCGGACTGTATATGCCGCGGGCCATTCCGGCATTTGATTGGCAGCACTGCCTGACCCTTTCCGCCCAGCAGATGTCTGCCGCCATTCTCTCGGCCCTGCTGCCGGATATCCCCAATATGGAGGCTCTCGTAAAGCGGGCCTACACCGGCAAATTCGAGACCGAGGACCTGACGCCTACGGTTCCCGTTGGAGATTTTCAGGTGCTGGAGCTCTTCCGGGGCCCCACCTCTGCCTTTAAGGATGTGGCGCTGAGTATGCTGCCCCAGCTGCTCACCGCCGCGAAGCGGGAAAAGGGCATCGCCCAGGAAATCCGTATTCTCACCGCCACCTCCGGCGACACCGGAAAGGCCGCCCTGGTGGGCTTTCAGGATGTGCCCGGGGTCAGTATCTGCGTGTTCTATCCCTTCGGCGGCGTTTCCCAGGTTCAGCGGGCCCAGATGGTGACCCAGGAGGGGGAAAACGTCCACGTCTGCGCCGTGGAGGGCAACTTCGACGATGCCCAGACCGGGGTGAAGAACATCTTCGCCGCCTGCCAGGGGAAGGCGCTTCCCTTCCTGCTGTCCTCTGCCAACTCCATCAATATCGGCCGTCTGGCCCCTCAGATCATGTACTATTTCAAATCCTATGCGGACTTGCTGAGCAGGAAGGTCATCTCCCTGGGGGACAAGGTGGATTTCTCCGTGCCCACCGGCAACTTCGGCGACATTCTGGCGGGATACCTGGCCAAGAAGCTGGGCCTTCCCGTGGGCAGACTGATCTGCGCCTCCAACGCCAACAACGTGCTGACGGATTTCCTCACCACCGGCGTCTATGACCGCCGTCGGCCTCTGCTGAAAACCACGTCTCCCTCCATGGACATTCTGGTGTCCTCCAATCTGGAAAGGCTCCTGTATCTGCTCTCCGGCGACACCGCCTTGGTGGCCGGGCTCATGAAGGACCTGAGCGAGCAGGGCTTCTACCGGGTGCCGGACGCGCTTCTCGGGGCCATCCAGGCGGAATTTGCCGCCGGGTACTGCGATGACGCCCAGGCGGAAGCCGTCATCGGCCGGGTCTACCGGGAACAGGGCTACCTGATGGACCCCCACACCGCCTGCGGCTGGGCCGCAGCGGAAACCCACAGAGGCGATGCCCCCACAGTGGTGCTCTCCACCGCCTCTCCCTACAAGTTCTCCACCGCCGTCCTCACCGCCATCGGCGCGGACACCTCCGGCAGCGAGTATGACCGCATGGAGCGGATGCAGGCGCTGACCGGCATTCCCATCCCACCCGCTCTGGCCGCCCTGCGCACCAAGCCCGAGCGGCACACGGGGGTCATTCCGAAAGAGAAGATGCTGGAGTTTGTATTGGGAAGATAAATCGGGGACGCTTATCAGTTGACAGTTGACAATTGGCAGTTGACAGTTAAGGAATTTCCTTCAGAAATGAACAAAATATTTTTATTTGTCCCGAAGGGACACCATAACTGTCAACTGTACACTGTCAACTGTCAACTTTTTTTCGATTCATACACCTGTAAAAGGAGACAGAAAAATGAAAAACCAAGTAACCATCCGGGTGCCGGCGACTACCGCCAACCTGGGACCGGGGTTTGATGCCTTTGGGTGCGCCCTGAGCCTGTATACGGACGTGACCTTTGAGGAGACGGATGCCGGGCTGGAGATCACCGGCTGCGACGAAGCCTTCACCGGGCCGGACAATCTGGCCTACACCTCTTACTGCGCCGTGCTGGCCTCCCTCAGCGAGGAGGTCCGGGGCGTAAAAATCCATATCAACGCCCACATCCCCATCTGCCGGGGCCTGGGCTCCTCCGCCGCCCTGCTGGTGGCCGGTGCCATGGGGGCCAACGTGCTGCGGGGCAGCAAGCTCAGCACCCAGGGCCTGCTGAACATCACCAACGCCATGGAGGGCCACCCGGATAACCTGGCCCCGGCCTTTTATGGCGGCCTGACCGCCTCTATGGTGGACAGCGGCCTTCCCGTCACCGTCAGCTTTCCCCTGCACCCGGGCTGGGAATTTCTGGCACTGGTGCCGGACTTCAACCTGCCCACCACTCTGGCCCGTTCCGTGCTGCCGGAGCAGGTGTCCCGGGCGGATGCCATCTACAATATCTCCCACGGCGCCATGGTCCTGAAGGCCCTGGAGCTGGGGGATGAAAAGCTGCTGCGCAACGCCATGCAGGACAGGCTCCACCAGAACTACCGGAAGAAGCTGATCCCGGACTATGAAAAAATCGAGGCTCTGGTCCGCACCACCGGCGCAGCCTTCTGCCTCTCCGGTGCAGGCCCCACGCTGCTGGTCATGACCCGCAACCCCGCCCTCTCCGGAATCCTGTCGGAGAAGCTGCCAAAGATCACCGAGCACAACTGGGAGATCCTCCCGTTGCACGTGGAATTCCAGGGTGCAAAGGCGCTGGAAGCATAAGAATACAGGGGGCATCCGCCGTTGTCGGGTGCCCCCTGCTGTATGTCTGCGGGAAGGGGAGGAAGCGCGTTCCCGGCTTGCATTCCGGTCTGCTTTTTGCTATAATCATGTTCAACAGATATCCCCTATGAAAAAGAAAATCTACAGACAAAGCTGGTGTTGCAGTTGAATACCAAAGAGGATTATATTGGGGTCTTCGATTCCGGCGTAGGCGGCATCAGCGTGCTGCGGCATCTGCGGCGGGTCATGCCCAATGAAAGATTTCTATATTACGGCGACTCCGCCAACGCTCCCTACGGCATCCGCACCAAGGCGGAGGTCCGGGATTTGAGCTTCGCCGTGGCGGAAAAGCTCATGGCCCGGGGGCTCAAGGCCCTGGTCATCGCCTGCAATACGGCTACCTCTGCCGCCGTAAAGGATCTGCGGGAGAAGTACCCGGATATGATCATTGTGGGCATCGAGCCCGCATTAAAGCTGGCGGCGGACCGCTACCCCGGCGGCGGGATCGGCGTTATGGCAACGCCCATGACCCTTTCCGAGGAGAAATTCGCCCGGCTGCTCCACCGCTATGACGTCACCTGCGACATCTATAAGATCCCGGCCCCCAGGCTTGTGGAAATCGTGGAGGCCGGGATGGTGGATACCCGCCGGACCATCGATATGCTGCAAAAGCTCTTCACCCCCTACCGGGGGCGGCTGGACGCCCTGGTTTTGGGCTGCACCCACTACCCCTTCGCCTCCCACACCATCTCCCGCATTTTGGGCGGCCAGGTGGATATTCTGGACGGCGGCGACGGCACCGCCAGGGAGACCCGGCGGCGGCTGGAGGAAGCGGGGCTGCTGCGGGACGGTCCCGGAGAGGTTATTATAGAGAACAGCCGAAACTCGCCGGAAATCCTGGGGCTTTCCTGGCGGCTTTTGGAGGGGAAAAGTCGAACGGAGGAAGAAAACCATGGGAAATGACAATATCCTGGTCATCGGCATTGCAGGCGGCAGCGCCAGCGGAAAGACGACCCTGATGAAAAACCTCATCGCGGACTGCGAGGATGAGGTCACGGTGCTGAGCCACGACAATTATTACAAGCGCCATGACGAGCTGACCATGGAGGAGCGGAGCCGCCTGAACTATGACGAGCCCGATGCCTTCGATACCAGCCTTATGGTCTATCACCTGGACCAGCTGCGCCACGGCCACGCGGTGGAGTGCCCGGTGTATGATTTCTCCGTGCACAACCGCAGCGAGGAGACCATCCATCTGGAGCCCCGGAAGGTCATCATTGTGGAGGGCATTCTGATTTTTGAGAACCAGGAGCTTCGGGACCTGATGGACATCCGCATCTTCGTGGATTCCGATGCAGACATCCGTCTGTGCCGCCGGATCAAGCGGGATGTGGAGAAGCGGGGCCGCTCCCTGGAGAGCGTGCTCACCCAGTACCAGCAGACCGTCAAGCCCATGCACGAGCGCTATGTGGAGCCCAGCAAGAAAATATGCCCACCTGGTGGTCCCCGAGGGCGGCAAGAACGTGGTGGCCCTGGATATGATCATCAGCCGGGTGAGAAGACATTTGAGAGAGGACTAAGGCGGCTTCATTAGTATGCAAAAGGAGAACAACCTTGGAAAGCATTATTTTTGACATTGACGGCACCCTCTGGGATTCCCGGGCACTGGTTGCGGAGGGGTATAATATTCAGCTGCGCAGCGAAGGGATGGCAGACCGCTGCGTCACGGCGGAGGTCCTGCGGCCTCTGTTCGGCAAGGTCATGACGGAGATTGCCGACGCCCTGTTCCCGGATATTGCCCCGGAGCCCCGGTACGCCCTTATGGAGCGGTGCATGGCTACGGAGAACCGTTATCTCCACGAAAACCCCTGCCGCATTGGCTACCCCAAGGTTCGGGAGACTATGGAGGCCCTGGCAAAACGCCACCGGCTCTTCATCGTCAGCAACAGCCAGCAGGGCTATCCGGAGCTGTGTATTCAGAAGATGGGCCTGGAGGGCTGCATCTCCGGCCACCTGTGCTTCGGCGACACCGGCACGGACAAGGGAACCACCATCCGCATTCTTTTGGAGAAATACGGCATTTCCTCTGCCGTCTACGTAGGCGATACCCAGGGGGATATGGAGGCCACCTATGCCGCCGGACTGCCCTTCGTCTGGGCGGACTACGGCTTCGGTACCCCGGAAAAATACGACGCAAGGATCTCTTCCTTTGAAGAGCTATTGACCCTGGAGCAGGAGGGAAGGCTTTGAGCATCTCCATTGATACCTATTGTATGGAGTGCCAGCTCCGCCGGAATGCGGCTCTGGCCAGAAGCCTGGGCAGTGAGGAAAAGGCAACGGAGTTTCTGCGCCGCTGGATGGCTCTGGCCCTGGCGCTGCCGGTGACAGCCCCATCGCCCTGCGTAGGTCCTGCCACCAATGAACTGCTCCACGAAATGTATGGCCTGGACCTGGACCGCTACAGAGCGGAAAAGGAGGCCTCCAATGCCTTCGCCCTGGCTAATATGGACTACGTGCGCCGGGAGACGGAGCAGGCCCCGGACAGCGTGTACGCAGGGCTGCAATTTGCAATCCTGGGTAACTATCTGGATTTTTCCGCCCTGGGGGATAAGGTCAGCTTTGATACCCTTTCCGGGATGCTGGAAAAGGCCCGGGACATCCGGGTGGATCAAAGTACCTATGAAAAGCTCTGCGCCGACCTGGAAAAGGGCAGAAAGCTATTGTATCTGACGGACAACGCCGGAGAGATCGGCTTCGACCGGATTTTCGCGGAACAGCTGCAAAGAAAATTCTCCCATTTGGAAATTACCTTCTGCGTCCGGGGCGGCAACGCCGCCAACGATGCCACCCGGGCCGATGCCGCAGCGGTGGGCCTGCCCTTTCCCGTGATCGACAATGGCAATCTGGTGGCGGGTACCGTCCTGGAACAGCTGAGCGATGAGGCCAGGCAGGCCATGGAGCAGGCGGATGTGATCCTCTCCAAGGGCATGGGCAATGTGGAAACCCTGCTTGGCTGCGGGAAGAACATCTATTATGCCTTTCTCGTCAAGTGTCAGCGCTTTGTGAACCTGATGGAAAGGCCCCTTATGACCCCGCTGCTTCTGCGGGAGCTGGACCGGCGGGGATGAAAATATCTCCGTCAATGTGTATAAATTTTGCTTGAAAAAGTAGCACTTTCCACGAAAAAGAAAACGCTTTTCCAGAAATTGCTTGACAAAAGAATTCGGGAAGGTTACTCTATATAGCGGCTGCGCGGTTTGTTTCCGCCGCGCGGAGATCATCTTTACTTTGGGCGGCAGCCGCCGCCTTTGGATTGGAGCATGAAAATGAGTTATAACTGCACAAATATTCTCAAATGGACCGAAGCCCAGCTGAAATACACCTACGATGTCACCCTCCAGGAGGCTACCCCTCAGGAGCTCCACGAGGCACTGGGCGAGGCCGTTATGATGGCCATTTCCGACAACTGGAGCAGCAGCAAGAAAGCCCGGCTGCAGCAGCGGAAGGCCTATTATTTTTCTGCCGAGTACCTGATCGGCCGTCTGGTCTATTCCAATCTGTACAATCTGGGCATTCTGGACGAGATGAAGCAGCTTTTTGCCGCCCAGGGCGTGGACCTGGCCGTGCTGGAAGAGATTGAGGACGCCGCTCTGGGCAACGGCGGCCTGGGTAGACTGGCTGCCTGCTTCCTGGACAGCGCTGCCTCCTGCGACATCCCCCTGTCCGGCTACGGCCTGCGGTATAAGTTCGGCCTGTTCAAGCAGAGCTTCGATGACCAGGGCAGCCAGAAGGAGAACGCGGACGACTGGACCAAGTTCGGCGACCCCTGGTCCTACCGCCGGTACAACCACACCGTGAAGGTCAAGTTCCCGGATCACACCGTCCTGGCTGTGCCCTATGATGTGCCCGTCATCGGCTATGACACCCACAATATCAACACCCTGCGCCTGTGGCAGTGCGAGGCCGAGGAAGAACTGGATTTCAGTGCTTTCAACGACCAGGATTACCTGCGGGCTTTGGACCAGAAGAACAAGGCCGAGGATATTACCCGTGTTCTCTACCCCAATGATTCCACCTGGGAGGGCAAGCGTCTGCGCATCAAGCAGCAGTATGTGCTGTCCTCTGCCTCTCTGCAGGATATGCTGCGGACCTTCAAGACTGCCCACGGCAATGACCTGAGCCGCTTCGCCGACTACTATGCCGTGCAGCTGAACGATACCCATCCCGCCATGTCCATCCCCGAGCTCATCCGTCTGCTGATGGATGAGGGCATGGACTTCGACCAGAGCTTCTCCATCGCCCAGCGCACCTTCTCCTACACCAACCACACCGTCATGTCCGAGGCTCTGGAAAAGTGGCCCCTGGATCTGCTGGGCTCCGTTGTCCCCGAGATCGTGGACATCATCCGCCGCATTGACGAAAAGCTCCAGCGGGAGCATCCGGGCCTGTTTATCATCAAGGACAGCACCGCCCATATGGCAAACCTGTCTGTCTACGTCAGCAGTTATGTCAACGGCGTGGCCGAGATCCACAGCCAGATTCTGAAGGACGACCTGTTCCACGACTGGTATCAGGTCTACCCCGATCGCTTCCAGAACAAGACCAACGGCGTCACCCCCCGGCGCTGGATGGGCCTGTGCAACCCCGAGCTGACCCAGATGCTGAAATACCGCATCGGCGGTGACTTCCTGAAGGACCTGGATAAGCTCTCCGAGCTGAAGCCCATGATCGATGAGGACATGGTCCGCCAGTTCAACGCCATCAAGCGCCAGAAGAAGGAGCAGCTGTGCAAGGTCATCGCCGAGAAGGAAGGCGTGCAGCTGAACCCGGACTTCATCTTTGACGTTCAGATAAAGCGGCTCCATGAGTACAAGCGTCAGCTGATGAATGCCCTGTCCATTGTGGATATCTATTTCCGCCTGAAAAACGGCGAGCTGACCGACTTCCGGCCCACCGTGTATATCTTCGGCGCCAAGTCTGCCCCCGGCTATGCCCGGGCCAAGGCCATTATCCGCTATATCAACCGGATCGCCAAGCTGATCAACAACGACCCCGCTGTGTCCGACAAGCTGAAGGTGGTCTTTGTTCAGAACTACAATTGCTCCTATGCCGAGCATATCATCCCCGCTGCCGATATCTCCGAGCAGATCTCTCCTGCGGGCACCGAGGCTTCCGGCACCGGCAACATGAAGCTGATGCTCAACGGTGCCGTCACCCTGGGCACCCTGGACGGGGCCAATGTGGAGATTGCCCAGGAGGCCGGTATGGACAACGAGTATATCTTCGGCCATACCGTCCAGGAGATCAACAATGCCAAGGACAGCTACTGTGCCCGGAGCATTTACGACACCGACAGCCACCTGCACCGCGCCATCGACACATTGGTTGACGGCACCGTGCCCACGGACGATGCCCAGAAAGAGCTGCACCACGCACTGCTGGATGGCGCTTCCTGGCACAAGGCGGACAACTATTTCGTCCTGCTGGACTACGCCTCCTATATGGATGCCAAGCTGCGGGTGAACCGCGACTATGCCGACCGGCTGACCTTTGGCCGCAAGTGCCTGGAGAACGTGGCCTCCGGCTCCAAGTTCTCCTCTGACCGCACCATCCGCCAGTACGCAGACGAGATTTGGCACATCAAACCCGTAAAGTTCTAAAAAACCACAAAAATGTCATTGCGTACCGGCGCGACCGCCGCGCAATGACATTTTTTTAGGCGTAACAAAGGAGAAAAATCATGGCCTATAAGCTTCTGGTCATTAACCCCGGCTCTACCTCCACCAAGGTAAGCTATTTTGAAAACGAGAAAAATGTGTTCACCGAGAGCATCTTTCATGATGCCCCGGAGCTGCTGAAATACCCCACCACCAATGACCAGCTGCCTATGCGCCGCCAGGTACTGCTGGACTTTTTGAAGGAGCACGGCATTGACCCCAAGCAGATCGATGTCTTCGTGGGCCGGGGCGGCTGCGCCTATTCCCAGCAGGCGGGGGTCATGACCATCGATGAAAAACTGGTGGAGGACACCGCGGCGGACTGCGGCGGCAGCGACCATCCGGCAAAGCTGGGCGTGATGCTGGCCTATGACCTGTGCCGGACCTACGGCGGCAAAATGTACACCGTAAACCCCACCAATGTGGACGAGCTCTGCGACTATGCCCGGCCAACGGGTATTGCGGGGCTGTACCGCCGGGCCCAGACCCATGTGCTCAATCAGAAGGGCATTGCGGCCATCCACGCAAAGAAGCTGGGCAAGGGGTATGAGGACCTGAATCTCATCGTCTGCCATGTGGACGGCGGCATTACCGTCACCGCCCACAGCCACGGCAGAATGATCGACAGCACCGAGGGCGCCGGCGGCGACGGTCCCTTCACTCCCACCCGCCTGGGCTCCATCCCCGTTATGGAGGTGCTGCAATATCTGGACGAGGGGCATACAACCGCTGAAATGCGGGCCATGCTGTCCCGCTCCGGCGGCTTTGTCAGCCACTTCGGCACCTCGGATGCTTCCAAGGTCCACGCCCTGGTAGAGGCCGGAGACCCCAAGGCCACCACCATCTGGAATACCGTGATCTATCAGCTGTGCAAGTCCATCGGCGGCATGGCCGCCGTGCTGGAGGGCAAGGTGGACGGCATTCTCCTGACCGGCGGGCTCATGCGCTATGACGATATCCTCCGGGGCGTGGAGCAGCGCTGCGGCTGGATTGCTCCCGTATCGGTCTATCCCGGCGAATGCGAGCAGGAGGCTATGGCCGATGCGGTTCTGGCCGTGCTGCGGGGAGAGGCGAAGGCCAATACTTATACAGGCAAGCCGGTGTTTTCGGGCTTCCCCTGGGAGCGGGAGGCGTAAATGCTCTTCAACTCCCTGAAATTCCTGATTTTCTTCCCGGCAGTGGTGCTGCTGTATTTTGTACTGCCCAAAAGGGTGCGCAATCTGTGGCTGCTGGTTGCCAGCTACGTGTTTTACATGGGCTGGAACGCCAAATATGTGGTGCTGCTGTTCACCTCTACTCTGATCACCTACCTCAGCGGCCTGCTGCTGGAGCGGGTCAAGGACAGTGACCGGCCCGAAACAAAAAAGACTGCCCTGAAAAAATGGGTGGTGGCGGTGTCCTTCCTGCTGAATCTGGGCATTCTGTTCTATTTCAAGTATGTCAATTTCTTCCTGGATACCCTGGGGGCTGCGGCCTCTCTGGTGGGGCTGACCCTGAATGTTCCGAAATTCGACATCCTGCTGCCCGTGGGCATTTCCTTCTTTACGTTCCAGGCTCTGAGCTATACCGTGGACGTGTACCGGGGGGAGATCGGCGCGGAGAAGAACTTCCTGCGCTATGCCCTTTTTGTCTCCTTCTTCCCCCAGCTGGTGGCGGGGCCCATTGAGCGGAGCAAGAACCTTTTGCAGCAGTTGGATACCCCCAAAAGCTTCGATTTTGACCGGGCCAGAGAGGGCTTTGTGCTGATGCTCTGGGGCTATTTCCTGAAAATCGTCCTGGCGGACCGGATCGCTATCTTTGTGGATACGGTCTATGGGGATATCGCGGCCTTCCCCGGCTGGTATCTCATCGCGGCCACGGTACTCTTTGCCGTGCAGATCTACTGCGACTTCGGCGGCTATTCCACCATTGCCATGGGTGCGGCCAAAATTCTGGGCATCGAGCTTATGGAGAATTTCGATGCGCCGTACCTCTCCTCCTCGGTTTCCCAGTTCTGGCGGCGGTGGCACATCTCCCTGACCTCCTGGTTCAAGGACTACCTCTATATTCCCTTGGGCGGCAGCCGAAAGGGCAAGCTGCACAAGTACATCAATAAGATGATCGTCTTTCTGGTCAGCGGCCTATGGCACGGAGCGGATGCCACCTTCGTCATCTGGGGCGGCCTGAACGGCCTCTATCAGGTCTTGGGCGAGGCTCTGGCCCCGGCCCGGGACAAGGCCTGCATTCACCTGGGGCTCCACCGGGAGAAAGCGTGCCACAAAATCGCCCAGGGAATCATCACCTTCCTGCTCATCGACTTTTCCTGGATTTTCTTCCGGGCTGCCGATTTCACCCAGGCGGTCAGCGCCATCCGCTCGATCTTCACGGCGGCGAATCCCTGGGTGCTCTTCGATGGCTCATTGTATGGCTGCGGGCTGGACCGGAAGAATTTCACTTTGATGCTGCTGGGCATTGGCCTGCTGTTTTTGGCGGACCTGTGCAAGCGCCGGGGCCTGGCGCTCCACCGGGTGCTGCTGGGGCAGGACTGGTGGGCCAGGATCGTACTGATCGCCGCTGCCATTCTGGCCTTGCTGGTTTTCGGCAAATGGGGCCCCGGCTTCAACCAGGCCAGCTTTATCTATTTCCAGTTCTAGGAGGGCGGCCATGAAGAAAAAAAACATTCTGAGCTGCCTGGCCGTTTTGGCGCTGGTGGCCCTGGGCATTGCCCGGCTGAACGTCCTGCTGCGGCCGGTGGATACGGATTCCCCGGTGACCGCCATTGAGACCTTCCACACCCTGCCGGAAAACTCCGTGGAGGTTATGGGCTTTGGCTCCAGCCATATGTGGCTGGGCCTGGACACCATGACCATGTACGACGATTACGGCATCGGGGCCTATAATTACGGCTGCAACTGGCAGGAGCTGAACACCACGCTGCTATTTTTGAAGGACGCTCTGCGCACCCAGCACCCCAAGGTGGTGCTCATCGACACCTTCAATGTGAACACCTGGAAGCAGGACATGAATATGGACGGAGAGATCTACTATACTACCGCCATCCCCTGGATGAAGGACAAGCTGACCTATCTGCGCCAGAGCTTCGGCCCCTATCACAAAGAGCGGTATCTTTCCTATTTCATGCCACTGGCCGCATTCCATGAGAACTGGGTCAATCTGTCCGAAGCGTCCTTCCGCAGCCCGGCCCAGAGCGGGGATGACTATCGGAAAACCATGGGTTACTCCGTTTCCGGTGCTGTGACCCCTGTGGAAATTCCGGACCAGACACTTCTGCCCCAGCAGCCCCTCCAGGATGAAGCAGCCATGCTGCTGGCTGAGATCGTGGAGCTGTGCCAGGAAAACGGCATTCAGCCGGTGCTCTGCACCATCCCCTGGCAGGGAACCAACGTCTATGCGGACTACCTGCGTTCCTTTGCCGAGGCCTACGGATGCGGTTATGTTAACCTATATGACCATATAGAGGAAATGGGCCTGGACGAGGCCTCGGATTTCAGCGACACCGGCCACCTGAACGCCTCCGGAGCCGCCAAGATCGCCCGGTATATGGGGGCCTATCTGAAAGCAAATTATTCCCTCACCGATTTCCGCACCCGGCAGGACAACCTGTGGGAGCAGGCGAAAGAAAGATAAACATGAAAAAACAGGGACGGCTGAATTGCCGCCCCTGTTTTGGTTTTCCGGAGTTACTTCCGCTTCTGAATGCCCAATGCAGCCAGGCCCACGGTGCTGAAGCTCAGCACGGCCAGGGCAAGGCCCGGCAGGGCGGGGTCGGCGGTTTTGGGGTTGGTCTTGTCGGCCACAGCGAACTTGGCATAGACGGTCTTGTTTCCGTCCATGCGCACATAGCCCACCCGGCTGGCCCGGGTCAGGTTCTTGTCGGTATACCAGCCCACGAAATAGTAGCCGGACTTGGTGGGCTTGTAGCTGCCAAGATACACCAGGCTTCCGTCCGGAGCCTCCACGCTGTCGATCTTGGTGCCGCCGTTGGTCTCGAAGGTCAGGGTGAACAGCTGGGTCCACTTGGCGTACAGGGTGGTGTTTGCGGTGACGGCCTTGTCGAAGTCATATCTTGCGGTGCACTTCTCGTCCGTGTACCAGCCGTCAAAGCGCCAGCCCTTTGCGGTGGGATTTTCCGGCTTGGTGGCCTTGCCGCCGTTTTCCACCTTCTGGGGAGTGGGGGCAGTGCCGTGGCCGCCTACATTGAATGTCACGGTGTAGATTTCATCCCACTTGGCATACAGGGTGGTGTCCGCCGCAATGGGGGTATTGAAATCGAATTCCGTTGTGCAGGCCGCCGTGGTGTACCAGCCCCGGAAGACGTAGCCCTCGGCGGTGGGGTCGGCAGGCTTCGTGGCCTTGCCGTTCAGCTCCACGGTCTGGCGGGTAGGGGCGGTGCCGTGACCGTTTGTGTTGAAGCTCACAATGGGCTTCTTCACCCACTTGGCGTAGACGGTGGTGTCCTCTGTTACTTCCTTGCTGAAGTCGTATTCCATGGTGTATCTGGTATCCGTGTACCAGCCCTGGAAGCTGTAGTCCTCGGCGGTGGGGTCCGCGGGCTTCGTGGCCTTTGCACCATCCTCTACCGTCTGGGCAGCGGGGGCAGTGCCGTGGTCGCCCACATCAAAGGTCACCGTCCAGGTCCGTGCCCACTTGGCGTAGAGGGTGGTATCCCTCGTGATCGCCGTGGTGAAGTCAAAGGGCTCGCCGATGTAGTCGTCACTTATGTACCAGCCCTTGAACTTCCATCCGTCTTCGGTGGGGTCCTCCGGCTTGGCGGCAGTCTTGCCGCTTTCAACCTTCTCTTCGGCAGGGGCTGTGCCATGGCCGTGGACATTATAGAACACGGTAAAGTACTGGATCCTTTCCCAGTTGGCCGTATACTCCCGGTCTCCCTTGGAGCCGGTGGGGATGGTGACCTCCATCGTCGGTGCCGTCAGGTCCGTGCCGGTCCAGCCGGTGAAACGGTAGCCAGCCTTGGTTGGCTGGGGCAGGGTAATGTCGGCACTGTTTTCGGTATAGGTCTCCGGAGCGCCGGACATGGTGCCGCCATCCAGAGTATATTTGATATGGTACGTGGTGACCAGCCTATCCAGCTGGAAAACATAGAAGCCGTCCTCAATACGCATAGGCTCCTTCCCGTCCAGGGTAACGGCGGGCTTCTCGGAAAGCTTATAGCCCTCCTTGCATTCCAGGTTGACCCAGAGTGTATAGGCTTGGGCGCCGAAAGTGCCGTCCGTAACCTCTGCGTCGTTTTCATCATGAATCTGCTTCCCGCCGATTTGGACACCCGTTGGCGTGGTAAGCTGGAAGCCGGATACAGGCTTTCCGTACGCATAACCGGCGGAGGTCAGGGCGACAGAGGGCAAAGTGCTCTCGTTCACGGTAATTGAGGTTTGGCCGCTTTTCGGCCCATAATCGGAGCCGGAGCCCGGTATATAGTTAACGGAGATCTCCGTCTTCTGGCCCAGCGTAAGCTCAAGCTTGGAAACAAGCACACTTGCTGAAATCTCTGCCACACCGTTATTCACATAGCAGAAGACATGGTCCATGCTGCTGCGAACTTCCACTTCACCGTTCGGTACATCTTCGCCGTCCGGCCCTTTCACGGAGAACGTTACCGTATCCGTATAGGTCCATGTGTCCTTCGTCAACGTAAGCGTTACTTCTTTTGTCTCATCCGCCGCCGCGGCAAAGGGCAGGGCCAGCAGCAGCGTCAAAACCAGCAGCAGGCTCAAAATACGTCTTTTCATAAAAAGCTACCTCCTTATTCGTCCTCAAAGCGTTTTAAGTAACTTTCTCTTTGCAAAATCAATATAGCACAGGTTCTACTTTTTCGCAAGAGGGTTCCGAAAATTTAAGAATTCCGTAAAGAAGCTGATTTTCTTTCAGATGGAATTGCTTTTCAGTTTCGGAAGCCAAAAAAATTTTAGTTTTTGAAACTGGGCCTATTGCATACACTATCAAGGGGGGTTATAATATATACAGTTTCAAAAATTAAAAAAATTTAAGTTTTTGAAAGCGGGTGGCTGAATTGAAAACGATTGAAAGGAAGCAATATCTGGATCGCATCATTGCTTTAAATGGAACGCCTGACATAAAAATCATTACCGGCATTCGGCGTTCCGGGAAATCCAAACTGATGCAGGCATATATCGAGTATCTGGAAAACCTTGAAAATATCAATATTATTTTTATTGATTTTATGGATCTGGAATTTGAAGAGATCAAGGAATACCACGCGCTCCATAAGTATGCAGAGGCGCATTACAAGAAAGGGAAAACCAATTACTTGTTTGTTGACGAAGTTCAAATGTGTCCGAAGTTTGAGCTGGCAATCAACAGTCTTTATTCCAAGGGAAAGTATGATATCTATATAACAGGTTCCAACGCTTTTCTGCTGAGTGCTGACCTGGCAACGCTATTTACAGGACGATATATTGAAATTCATGTATTTCCCTTCAGTTTTCAGGAGTATTGTCAGTATTATAGCAATATAAATAACAGGGATCAACTTTTCGAAGAATATTCCATGAAGGGTGGTTTGGCCGGGTCCTATGCCTATAAGACCGAAAAAGATCGAACAAACTATATTAAAGAAGTCTATGAAACAATCGTCACAAGAGATCTTGTGCAGAAATACGCATTGCCTGATACGTTGGTTTTACAGCGATTAAGTGAATTTTTGATGGACAATATCAGCAACCTGACTTCGCCCAACAAAGTCAGTCAGCAATTAACGGCAAACGAAACGCCTACAAACCATGTGACAATAGGTAGATATATCAAGTATCTATGTAATGCTTTCCTATTTTATGACATCCGACGCTATGATATCCGCGGGAAGAGATACCTTGAAAACTCCGAAAAGTTCTATCTGTGCGATACGGGTATCCGTTACGCAATTCTTGGCAGCAGAAATATCGATTACGGCAGAATCTACGAGAACATGGTCTGCATTGAGCTTCTTCGCCGTGGCTATGACGTTTACGTCGGAAAACTCTATCAAAAAGAAGTAGATTTTGTTGCGCAAAGAGGCAGCGAGAAAATCTATATTCAGGTAAGCGATAATATTTCCGGGCAGGAAACATTTGAAAGGGAGTGCGCTCCCCTGCTTCAAATCAGAGACGCCTATCCGAAAATGATTCTTGCAAGGACAAAGCATCCAAAATACAGCTATGAGGGCATTGAAATACTGGATATTGCCGATTGGCTGCTATCTGAATAACAAAAATATCCCCATCATTCTGTTTTTGAACTGCACCCCATTTGTTAGACAGTATGATATACTATCTAACAAGTGGGGTGTTTTGCTATGCCAAAAGGAGTACCAAACAAACGATATACGCCGGAATTCAAGAAAATGGTTGTAGAAACCATGAAA
>ERZ835980.1707-NODE-1707-length-22873-cov-4.385836_pt1 | contig 22873 bp, 18 predicted proteins | sample MGYA00519943_ERZ835980 | MGnify/ENA primary metagenome ERZ835980 (study PRJEB31850, sample SAMEA3708791) | human gut metagenome | biome: human gut; feature: human-associated habitat; material: faeces | place: China | collected 2014 ... | reverse complement strand
TTTGATACATCACATAAAATTTTTAACTTTTTTTCAAGAAGTATATCAATATTGTCTTCAGATTCATCTATTTTAACTAGTATACTATCTATTTCATCTTTTTCATTTTTAAGTAGTATTAATATTAATGCGGCAATAAATACAATCCCAATTCCAATATATATGTATATCATTTAATCACCTCTATTATCTGTATTATATCATGAAGTTTAAAAAGGTAAAAGTTAATTATTCAAATTCTATAAAATTAATATATATACTCCATAATAGAAGTTGTTTATTATTGTCTGTTCTTAACAATACGTAGTCTCTCCCTGCGCTTTCTACTTTTCCAACAAAAACTTTGTCTCTCCATTCTATTGAGTCAGCAAATGACATATATACAGTAGCTTTTTTACCTATGTTTTCATTTATGATTGTTTCGGTATATTTATATGTATCAGTATTTTCATTATTTCCTCCTGATATTGGTGGAGTTGTGCTTTCCTGCGGTATATATGATGGGTTATATGGCGTTTGCCTAAAAAAATCATTATTCATTTTTATCAAATCCTTTCTAAAATTACAATATATTATATGAATTTTATAGTTGGATATGTTATAATCTTTTTGAGAGTGATTATATGAAAGTTAAAATAGGTGTTTCAAATAGGCATGTGCATTTAACACATGATGATTATGTTTTATTGTTTGGAAATGAGACAATAAAAAAAGAACGTGATTTAGTCCAAAAAGGACAATTTGCGTCTTCTTCTAAAGTAACTATAAAAACAGATAAAAATTATATTGAAAATGTTAGAGTTTTAGGTCCATTTAGAAATTATACACAGGTTGAAATTTCTAAGACAGATAGTTATTTTTTGGGAATTAATCCTCCAATAAGAAATTCGGGTGATTTAACTGATGCGAATGAAATAACTATTATTGGTCCTATGGGGAGCATTGTAAGAAAATCTTGTATTATTGCGACTCGCCATATACATATTAATAAAAGTGATAGAGATAATTTAGGACTTACTAATGTAGATTATGTTAAAGTAGAGGTTGGTAATATTAAAAAATCTATACTTTATGATGTTTATATTAAAGAAAGTGAAGATGGTGTTTTTGAATTACATCTTGATCTTGATGATGCGAATGCATGTTTTTTAAAAAATGGTGATGAAGCAACTATTCTTGATTTTTAATTTCATCAAAAACCATTTCATTTCCAGTTGGTTCAGTTCCTTTTAGGTAATATAATATCTTCTTATGTTTTGATTCTTCATTTGCTGGTTTACCACTTATTGGATCAACTAAATATCCTACTACATTATTAGGCTTGGTATACCAAGTCTTTTCTTTATCTTTTAAATATGCCTCCATTGTATCTATCCATATGTTTTTTGCACATTGATATTCTTTACTTGAAATTTCTTTATTTTCGTCATATCCTACCCAAACTGATGTGATTGCTTGTGGGGTATATCCAATTGTCCATAAATCGGTTGCAGTTGTACCTGACTTTACTGCATATTTTCTACTCATTTTTGCTGCTAGAGATAAAATTGTTGGATAGTTATAATCAATAAATGATTTATCATATGTGGTTGTTAATAATTCATTTAATATATAAGTTAGGCTACTATTTAGAATCATTTCTTTTTCTTCTTTATATTCATATAGTACATTACCGTTTTGGTCTTCTACTTTTTTGATTAGATGTGGTGTTACTTTATATCCTTCATTTGCAAATGTTGCATAGGCAGAAGTCATTTCTATTATATTTATTTCATTTGTACCAAGTGGTAGAGATGGATTTGCACTTAATTTTGCGGTGATTCCTAGTCTTTTTGCCATATTAACAAGTGTATCTTCGCCTAAAAACATATGAGTTTTAACTGCATATATATTGTCTGAATATGATATTGCTGTTGCTAGTGATATTGGAATGTTTCCGTATACTTCGTTTGCATTTTTAGGTGAATATGATTGTTTATTTGAGAATGTAAATGTAGTTTGCTCACTTGTAAATGCTGTACTTGGTGTAAATCCATTTTCAAGTGCTGCATAATATAGGAATGTTTTCATTGTTGAACCTACTTGTCTTATGGAGTTAGTTGCTCTATTGAATCCTGATTTTGAATAATCTACACCGCCAATTAATCCAAGTATTTCTCCATTTTCTGGATTCATAGTTATTGCGGCGGTTTGTAGAGATTTACCTTTTAGATTTTTACTTACCGAATCTTCAAGTGACTTTTGTGCATTTAAATCTAGGGTTGTATATACTTTTAATCCACCAGTATCTAAAAATGAGGTTGGAATACTTTTAATGTTTTCTAATTCCTTTATTGAAAATAAACTTTCAAATCGTACTCTACGCCTTCTGTATGGAGAATTATCATATATATAATCTTCTACATATGATGATATATCATTATGGTTAATGCTAATCTTTTCACCGTCAATAAATGTTAATGAAATGGCATCGAAAATAATATTATTCAGTTTCTCAATATTTCCACTTAAAACATAATATAAGCAATTCAATATCGTTGTCTTTCCCATACCGTTTTCGCCTAAAAATATATTCACTTTTTCATCTAAAGGTAACCTAACATTAAACTGATTAAAAAGATTGTTAATTTCAAACAATTTTAACTTTGATTTCATGGCATTTCTCTCCATTTCATTATATCATTCTACTATATTAAAATGCTTCAACGCATCCTTTATGGCTTCCACTTTCTCCGCTGTCGGATGCTTCCTTGGCAGTTTCAATTCTTCTACCGCATTAGGAGCATCATACATCGGCAAGCCTAAATCTCTCTCTACCTCTGCGATATATGCAGTATGTACTTTGAAGCCGTATTTCGCTTCTATGTACTCCTTTATCATTTTGTAGGTCACTCGTTCTTTGGGCTTATAGCTTTCCGCTTTTTTAGCAATATTATCAAGTGGAACTTTTCCCTCACCCTCGCCAAACTCAACTTTTACGTTGATATGTCCGTCTGGCTTTTTGTGGGAAAGCAGTACAACCGTCTCCACATGCTCCGTATGAGGAAACAAATCAAATGGCTGACATGCCGTAACCTTATATCCACCCTTAACCAGCACCTTTATATCCCTTGCCTGTGTATCTGGACCGCATGAAATATACACAATCCTGTCTGGCTTAATCTTAAGAAGAGAATTAAGAAATTCCGGTGTGCTTCCGCTTCTTGGCGGATCCATGATAACAACATCTGCCTTTGCATTTTTCGCATACTCAACAAGGAAATCTCCTGCGTCAGCATTAACAAATGTGACATTCTTTATATTGTTAATTGAAGCATTTATCTTAGCATCTGATACAGCTTCTGAATTAAGCTCAACTCCTATAACTTTGCCAGCCTTTTTTGAGGCAACTATTCCAATAGTACCAATTCCGCAATATGCATCAATTACAGTGTCATTTTTTGATATATCAGCAAGCTGGATTGCCTTTTTGTACAGCTTTTCAGTCTGCTGGTGGTTAATCTGATAGAATGATGTCGGGCTTATTCTGAATCTGCAGCCACACAACACATCCTCGATATAACCTTTTCCCTTAAGAACAATATTTCTCTTTCCAAGCACCATGCTTGTGCGCCTGTCATTAATATTCTGCACAATTGTAGTAATTTCCGGATGCTTCTCACATAATGCCTTAAGAAAATTGTTCTTTGATGGAAATGCGACTCCTGCTGTAACAATAACAAGCATAATCTCCTTTGTCGAAAATCCTTTTCTTAAAAGAATGTGTCGGATCATTCCCTTTCCCGCATCCTCGTCATATGGCTGATATTTAAATGAAGCTATAAGACCTTTAATATCTTTAATAATGTCTGTACACTGCGAATCTTCAATCATACAATCCGATGTATCAACTATTCTGTGGCTGTTTTCCTCATAAGTTCCTGCTATTACATTTCTGGAATCATCAAGTCCCACAACTGCATGAACTTTATTGCGGTAATGTATTGGTCTGTACATTCCAACAATATCATCAACTTTTACATATCCGCCAAAAAGTTCTTCAATATACTTCTGCTTAACTGCAAGCTCATTGTCGTATTTCATTCCGGCATAATCACAACCACCACATTTTTCCGAAAATGCGCAGTGAATCCGTCTTTCTTTCTCATCATATCTATTCGTCATAATAATTTAACTCCTCATCGCTACCAATTTGCCACATATTGCAAATCACAAAGGGCAACCGCCCATACAAGCAGTTGCCCTTAACATCAGTCTTTGTTAATTATAATGAAGTATTCTCGTCTGTACTTCCAAGAATCTTAACCTTACCTTCGTAGAATTCTTTAACTGCGATTGATAATGGCTTGTCTTTCTCTGAACATCTTACAAGAGGAGTTCCAACCTGAAGCTTTCTCTCATCTTCCTTAGAGATTCTCTTCTCCTCAATCTTATCCTTGTCCTTTTCTTTCTCTTTTTCCTTGTTGTTTGCTTCAATTCTTGCCTTGGCAATCTTCTCCTCAACGCTTCTTGCATCGATGATTTCCTTAGCTCTGTTAGCAGTTGCCTTAACAATTGAATATCTGCTCTGTACTAAAGGCTGCTCGCCCTCTTCAACCTCACTGTTAATTACAGCCATTAATTCAGTATACGATGGATGTATCATTATATTATTCTCCTTTCGAATAAACCTTTAATTCTTCTTTAATATTATTAATCAGTCCAAGATTATACTTAGCTTTCATCTTCTCAGATAACACAATATCATGAATACGGCCGACACATAAATCGACTTCATCATTGATAACTATGTAATCATAATCCTCAACACCTTCTGCTTCCTCTGTTGCTCTTGAAAGACGGGCTTTAATTGTCGCCTCATCTTCTGTTCCTCTGCCACGGAGTCTCTTTTCAAGTTCTGCCGCTGACGGTGGTGTTATAAACATAAGCACTGCATCCGGGAACATTCTCTTGATATTCATGGCACCCTGTATCTCAATCTCAAGAATAACATTGTTGCCCTTATCAAGCTGTTCTTCAACATATGCCTTAGGTGTTCCGTAATAATTGCCAACATACTGTGCATGCTCTATTAAAGCATCTTCAGCAATCATCTTCTCGAATTCTTCTACAGTCTTAAAGAAATATTCTCTTCCATCAGCTTCGCCTTCTCTTGGCTTTCTTGTTGTAGCTGATATAGAAAGTGAATACTCGTCATGAAGCTCTAAAAGTCGCTTCATAACAGTTCCTTTTCCTGCACCAGAAAATCCTGAAATAACTAATAATAGTCCTTTGCTCATATAATTACCTCATTCTGCACATAAAGTGCACAAGTTATTATACCTAACAAGCCCGAAACAATCAAGTAAATTTAATCAAAACCCATTAAAAATATATTGAAAGCCTACTCAATGTTCTGAATCTGCTCTCTTACCTTCTCAATCTCAGTCTTTAAGTCAATAGCTGCATTAGATATCTCAATGTCATTAGCCTTAGAAAGAGTTGTGTTAGCCTCTCTGTTCATCTCCTGTGCAATGAAATCCATCTTTCTTCCAATGCCGCCGTCCTCGTTAAGACATTTTCTTGCATGCTCGATATGGCTTCTTAATCTTACGGTTTCTTCGTCAACACATATCTTATCTGCATATATAATAACCTCTGTTGCGATTCTGCTCTCATCTATAGTAGTATCGCCAAGAAGTTCTTTAACCTTACTCTCTAACTTGCTGCGGTATTCCTTCATAATCTCAGGACTTCTCTTTTCAACAAATGCAACAAGTTCCTCCATGTGGTCTAACTTTCCTAAAAGATCTTTCTTAAGATTCTCACCTTCAAGGATTCTTGTATTAACGAACTGTTCTAGGGCTACCTTCATAGCTTCCTCTATAAAATGCCACAGCTCCTCTTCGTCTTCCTGCACTTCATCCATTGTGATAACCTCTGGAAATCTGGCAAGACCTCCAACAGTCATATCATTTTTAAGATTGTATTTTTCGGACATATTATTAAATATAGCCATATATTCATCAGCTATATTCTGATTGAACTTAAGATTAACCTGACTTTCTGAATCATCCTCATAATTAATAAATATATCAATCTTGCCTCTTGTTGCATACTTCTTAAGTAAGTCTCTCATTCTACTCTCGAATACATTAAGCTTCTTAGGCATCTTGATACCTGCTTCAAGATATCTGTGATTAACTGACTTAATCTCAACTGAAATCTTTCTGTTACCTTTAACTATTTCACTCCGGCCAAAGCCTGTCATACTTTTAATCATTGTTTCTATCCTTCCATTCGCATATAATGCTTAAGAAAGTATACCAATTTTTGTGAAAGATAACAAGACTTACAGCAATAAGTATGTTAATATAATGCAATAAGATTAATGAATATTAATTAAAGGAGACATTATGGCATTCGATGGTATTACAATATCCAGTATTGTTAATGAATTAAACGACACAATTAACGGCGGAAGACTTTACAAGATATCACAGCCTGAAGCCGATGAAATAATGCTTACAATAAAGACACAATCTGGTCAGTACAGACTTGTTTTATCTGCAAATGCATCGCTTCCTCTTGCATATCTTACAGACGATAACAAGCCATCCCCTGCTACTGCACCGAATTTCTGCATGCTTCTTAGAAAACATTTGAACAACGGAAGAATAATATCTATAACACAACCAAAATTTGAACGTGTAATTGATATTGAGGCAGAACATTTAAACGAACTCGGTGACCTGTGCAGAAAGCACATAATCGCAGAATTCATGGGCAAGCACAGCAATATAATATTATGTGACGACAATAATACTATATTAGACAGTATCAAGCATATATCAGCACAGACAAGCTCAGTCAGGGAAGTTTTACCTGGAAGACCTTATTTCATTCCTAATACTTCTGACAAGATTAATCCGCTTGAAGCTGACAGAAAGCATTTTGACGAAACAGTATTTACAAAGCCTGTACCTGTTGTCAAGGCGCTGCTTTCAAGCTATACAGGAATAAGCACATGTATAGCAGAAGAGCTTGCATACCGTGCCGGAGTTGATGGCGGGCATCCTGCCAACTGTCTTGATGAGCCTATGAAAGATGCATTATACAACGTATTTGACGCACTTATGTCCGATGTAAGAAATGGTATCTACCACCCCGATATGGTAACTGACAACGGTGTGCCTGCAGAATTTGCCGCTGTGAAGCTTTCTATGTATGACAACCACACAGAATATGATTCGATAAGCAGACTGATTATCGATTATTACAGACAGAAAGAGATTGCAACACGAATCCACCAGAAGTCTGTTGATATAAGAAGAATTGTAACAACACATCTTGAAAGAGCATACAAGAAGCTTGACATTCAGGAAAAGCAGATAAAGGACACTGAGAAAAAAGACAAATACCGTATCTACGGCGAACTTCTTACAACCTACGCTTACAGTATTCCTGCAGGTTCTAAGGAATATGAAGCACTTAATTACTACGATAATACTACAATTAAGATTCCGCTTGATAACACTCTCACACCAATTGAGAATGCCAACAAATATTTTGCAAGATATAACAAGCTTAAAAGAACCTATGAAGCCGGAATCCGTCTTATTCAGGAGATTACTGAAGAAATAAGTTACCTTGAATCTATTATCAATGCAATTGAGATTTCAGTAACAGAAGCTGATCTTGCTAATATTAAGGAAGAGCTTATTGAAACTGGATATATTAAAAGAACTGTTAAAGGAAAGCACAAAATCACAGCCAACAAGCCGATGCATTTTGTATCAAGCGATGGATTTGACATATACGTTGGAAAGAATAACATACAGAATGACGAACTTACCTTCAAGACAGGCAACGGTAATGACTGGTGGTTTCACGCCAAGCAGATGCCAGGCTCTCATGTACTTCTTAAAACAGATGGAAAGGAAGTTCCTGACAGAACATTTGAAGAAGCAGCAAGCCTTGCCGCCTATTACTCTAAAGGCCGTGAGCAGGAAAAAGTTGAAGTCGATTATGTATTAAAGAAAGAAGTTAAAAAGCCTGCCGGTGCCAAACCGGGATTCGTTGTGTATTACACCAACTACTCAATGGTTGCAGACACCGACATTAAAGATATTAAACAGTTATAAAATAATGGCTGAATCAGAATTTAATCATGCGGTGCCCAAAAAAGTCAGACTTTTTTGGAGGCACCGCATAACTCAGCCATTTTCTTATTAACAGGCTTAACAGCCACACATATAAACGCCAGTATAACTGATGCGCAGTCTGCCACTATCCACGGCATATACTGGATTGCAAGTGAAGATTTGCCCGAAACAATAATCATAAGAATTACACTTATAACAACATTTATAACAAATATACCTGCCAGCTTTCTCATATCCAGAAGCCCGCTTATCACAAGATATATCAGTATGTATGCAGCCGTCATGCACATGCAGAAAGTTACAAGATACATGTAAAATGCGTTATCAGTCATATCACATAACGATATATCCAGCGTAATATATCCAAACAGTGCAGGCGGGTTAAATGCATATATTACAGATGGCATTATTGTTACAAGTGCAGGAATACCGATACCTGCCAACATTCCTGCCCTGCCGCTTAATCCCTTGATAATACCTGATTGTATAATTATACAAATAATGGTTGCTATTAAAAGCATTATCATCCATGACCAGTTAAAGAATATTTTATTGCCAATGTAATATCCGGTAAGATATTCATTAACTGTCATTCTTTGGGAATCACCATTTTTTATAATTTCTGACAATATATTCCTTCTTATAAAGCCTTCCCACACATATATAACAAGAGCAGGCATAAGAAAAACCACTGCGTTAGTCTGTTTATTTTTAGAAAACATTTTTATGTGTCTGATACCGGAGCTTTTCACCATCATCAGCTCAAGTATTCCCAAAATCACCAACAATATATACAACACAGGTATTTTATCCATCAGTTGTGCTGTCTCAATCTGTCCTTTTACCACACCATCAATATAGAAAGAATCTATCCATGCGTGCATTGATGATGACGACTCCAATATTCTTGCCATTAAAAGCAATATTCCAGTCATCATATTAAATATAGCAGCAACAGAAGCAATTATACCCGTGTTGCCTATTCTTAAAAGAATTCCTGTAAGTGATACTGCCGTAAATAATACTGTCAGTGAGAAAAATAACTGATATACAACATTAAATCCCGTATAGTAATACAGATTGTATACTGAATTCTGATTTTCAGAAATATTAAGTGAATTATTATTCATTTTACTAATAATATGTCCAAATTCATTATTTCCTACAAGAACAAGTAAAATAAACAGACTCAGAGCCATAAGAACGGCGAGGCTTAAAAGCCTCACCCTTGTAATCTCATCTTTTTTCATAATCCTTCCTTTTCAGGGAAACAATTAATTAACAGATACTTTAACGAAAGATTTCTTACCCTTCTTAACAACTACTCCGTCTCCTTCGAACATACTCTTAGGGAACTTAGCTGCTATATCTGCTACCTTCTCTCCATCTACAGAAACACCACCCTGCTGGATAGTTCTTCTGGCCTCTGACTTAGTTGTTGCAAGTCCTGCTCCAAACACAAGATTAATTGCATCAATTTCATCATCTGTAAAGCTGTCTGCTTCAAGCTTTGCTGTAGGCATGTTAGCTGCATCCCCACCAGTAAAGATTGCCTTTGCTGTAGCTTCTGCTTTCTTAGCTTCTTCCTCACCATGAACAAGCTTTGTAAGCTCATAAGCAAGAATCTCCTTAGCCTTGTTAAGCTGAGCACCTTCCCAGCTATCCATCTTATCAATTTCTTCAAGTGGAAGGAATGTAAGCATACGGATACATTTAAGAACATCTGCATCATCAACATTTCTCCAGTACTGGTAGAAATCGTAAGGACTTGTCTTATCCGGATCAAGCCATACAGCACCTGAAGCTGTCTTACCCATCTTCTTACCCTCTGAGTTAAGAAGAAGTGTGATTGTCATAGCTGAAGCATCCTTATCAAGCTTTCTTCTGATAAGCTCTGTTCCACCTAACATGTTGCTCCACTGGTCATTACCGCCAAACTGTAAATTACAGCCGTATTTCTGGTATAACATATAGAAATCGTATGACTGCATAATCATGTAGTTAAACTCAAGGAAGCTTAATCCCTTTTCCATTCTCTGCTTGTAGCATTCAGCTCTTAACATGTTATTAACTGAGAAGCATGCTCCAACCTCTCTTAAAAGTTCTACATAGTTAAGATTAAGAAGCCAGTCAGCATTATTAACAAGTAATGCCTTGTCATCTGAGAAATCAATGAATCTTGCCATCTGCTTCTTGAAGCAGTCAACATTGTGCTGAATCTGCTCTGGTGTAAGCATTTTTCTCATATCTGTACGTCCTGATGGATCACCAATCATAGCTGTTCCACCGCCAATAAGTGCGATTGGCTTATTTCCTGCCATCTGAAGTCTCTTCATAAGGCAGAGTGCCATAAAGTGTCCTACATGAAGGCTGTCTGCTGTTGGATCAAATCCAATGTAAAATGTAGCCTTTCCATTGTTAATAAGGTCTTTGATAAGTGCTTCATCTGTTACCTGTGCAATAAGACCTCTTGCAACCAATTCGTCATAAAGTGTCATTTTTGTTTCCTCTCTTTTCATTTTTCTCATTACTGCTTGCGCTCGCAGCTTTGCTGCTCCCGAGCCTTGATAATTCACAACTCCCGGTCTGCGACCTCCGTTGTTCATTATGGGCATTCGCCATATAAGCCTGAATCTGTGCAAGCACATTCTGGCTTGCATGGCTCATTGCTTACAAAAAAGGCTTCCGCCCTTCTTTAAAAGGACGAAAGCCTGAACTTACGTGTTACCACCTTTATTCATGACAGACTCGCATCTGCCACCTCATTAAGTCCACCAGCATGGACTTATGCACTATAACGTGTGCTACTCCGGCTGCCCCTACTTACAATATGCTTTCAGTTCGCCGCTCCGGAATGTATTCAGTTACCCTTACCCTTGCGCCTCTCATCAACCGGCTGCTTTCTGTAAGTTCAGTAATAACCTACTTGTTTCCATCAACGCTTTGTAATATTAATTGTGTATTACTTATAACATAATAGAATATTAAAATCAAGCCTCATTCCGAAATAAATGTATCAAATGTACTAGATTGTAACTACTCTCATTGTGTTAGTAAGTCCTCTCTTAGATGAAGGGTCAGAAGATGTAGCGATACCAGCAGAAACAATTACTGTATCTCCTTCTTCTACGAAACCAGCATGTTCAGAAACTACTAATGCATGCTCAATAATCTTATCAGTAGAAGCTTCTGTAGCAGTCTTAAGAGGTCTTACACCCCAGTAAATCTGCATCTTTCTAAGAACGTTATCATATGGAGAGCATCCGATAATCTCAGCTTCTGGCTTTAACTTAGATGTAAGTCTTGCTGTAAATCCTGAAATTGTAGGACAGATAATAGCCTTAGCTCCAAGGTTATCTGCTGTCTGAACTGCAGCATTACATACAGCGCTTGAAATGCTTCTCTTGCTGTGAAGATTAGAATATTCTACTGAATGTCCCTTAATCTCCTGCTCTGTTCTTTCTGCAATCTTAACCATCATCTTAACAGCCTCTAATGGGTACTTTCCATTAGCAGTCTCACCACTAAGCATAACAACATCTGTTCCGTCGTAGATAGCGTTAGCAACATCAGTAACCTCAGCTCTTGTAGGTCTTGGATTTCTGATCATAGAATCAAGCATCTGTGTAGCTGTGATAACTGGTTTATACTTAGCATTACACTTCTTGATGATTTCCTTCTGAACGTGTGGAACTTCCTCAGCAGGAATCTCAACACCCATATCTCCACGTGCTACCATGATACCATCAGCAACTCTGATGATATCATCTATATTAGCAATACCTTCGGCATTCTCAATCTTAGCAATAACTGGGATATCTGAACCATGCTCCCAGAGAAGGTGCTTAATTTCCTCGATACATGCTGCATTTCTTACAAATGAAGCTGCGATAAAATCAAATCCCTGCTCAACGCCAAAGATGATATCTTCCTTATCTTTCTCTGTGATGCCTGGAAGTCTGATGCTTACATTAGGAACGTTAACACCCTTCTTAGAACCAAGCTCACCACCATTAATTACTGTACATTCAATCTCTGTACCTTCAACCTTATCAACCTTAAGTTCAATAAGACCATCGTCAATAAGAATAATATTACCTGCAGATACATCTTCTGGAAGTCCTGCATAAGTTACCATATTAATCTTGTCATCTGCTGGCACCTGTCTTGTTGTTAATGTATATTTCTGTCCCTCAACAAGTGTAACCTTCTTGTCATCCTTAACAGCACCTGTTCTGATCTCAGGTCCCTTAGTATCAAGAAGAGTTGCAATAGGGATATTAAGTTCTTCTCTTACACTTTTAATTAAGGCAAATCTTCCTGCCTGCTCCTCATGGTCACCATGAGAAAAATTAAATCTTGCAATATCCATTCCTGCTAACGCAAGATCCTTAATAAGGTTTCTGTCGTTAGTATTAGGACCCATTGTGCAAATAATCTTAGTCTTTTTCATTGTTTCCTCCAAAATAATTAAAATCTTTTCAAACACATACCTACAATATAATAACATATTTGCGTGTCAAATCAACTAAGTTTTTTATTTAACAAGCTTTTTAGGGGTAGAAGGATACGCAAAGAGAAACAGGGATGGTGTCAGTATTTCAGATTTCTTCGTTTAGTGACAGTAAAAGCCAGTTTTTGCTCCCACACAACTCAGAAAATTCAATTCTGACACCATCCCTGTTTCTCTTTGCTTACACTTCTACCCCGGCTGGTTACTGTTTATCACCAGTTACATGGATGTGGGTATATAAGTGGTCTGAACAGTATTCGTAGTTACCGGCGCATTTTGAACAGAATCTGAATGTGAGATTTTCATCGTCAAGTTCCGTCCTTCCGCATACTGCACATCTGTGCTTCGGCACGCCGCGCTTTGCGTGTTGTGCCTGACTTTGCTGTGTTCTGTTATCTGATGACGCAGAACCATATGTGCCATATTGTGTGCCACCATTGCCCTGAGTGTTGCCACTATTCTGCTGCCAATAGTCTTTTCTGGCATTCTGCTGTGCTTTCTTTGCTGTTCTCATTGCTTTGTCGAAGTTTCTCTGTGTACTGCTCTTTGCCGGGCCTTTCTTGTACAGGAAGAAGAATATTATGAAATTCAGCATTGACACAAGCGCCGCCGTTGCGTTGGCATAACACATAATTGCTGATGGTGCAAGGAAACCTGCTGCATACAGGCTGTACCATACATTTCTTGGAAGAAAAGGCACAAGATATCCGAATACTATAGTAATTCCGAATATTACGGCATCGAGTATTGCCATCCATTTAATCTTGATTGGGATAATGAAGAATAATAAAACCTCCATATCCGGCTGCTCCATAGCGAATGCCATGAACAACGCAAGGTTTATATAATTCGTACTTAACTTAAAGCTTAATCCCCATATAAGATAGATAATAAGTGATGCAAGTATATTAAGAATAACTCCTGTGAAGAAGTATACATTAAATCTGAACGAGCCCCATATTCTTTCAAGTACCGAACCAATCAGATAGTAGAAATACAGCACAAATACCACAAATATTATGCTGTTAGAAGGAGGTTGTAAGATAAATGTAAAGAGTCTCCATACCTGTCCTTTGAAAATCATAGCAAAATCAAGTGAAAAATATGCGTCATATAATCCATTAAAAAATGTATTCATCACAAATCCTATTGCATAAAGGACAATGATATAAAACATAAGATTCTTAATCGCATACTTAGAGAATTTTTTCTCAAATTTAGCAAACCAGTTCATAAAATGTTCCTTTCAGTCTGACGCATGTTGCAGACTAATAATTCATAATTATATACAAGAAATTATAATAAACAAAACAATATGATGTCAATTAAACTTACTCTTAAGTTCTTAAATTTTAATAAAAATATCTACAATAAATAATTAAAGCTATTTTATTATTTCCTATTAATATTGAAATTTATTCCATTTTACTCTATAATGCATGAGTTGCATAGAAAATGACATATTCTGCGTTTTTTCGCCAAAGTCACTATGTAATGGGTAACTTTTGTATATTTATATTAAGGAGGACAGCTGCAGCTGTATTAGGTTATGAACAAATTCAAATTAGGTATTGATATTGGATCAACAACTGTAAAAATCGCTGTTTTAGATGATAATAATAATATTTTATTTTCTGATTATGAAAGGCATTTTGCGAATATCCAGGAAACTCTCCAGTCACTTCTTGAAAAGGCAGTGGCTGAGCTTGGCGAGTTTGAAGTATATCCTGTTATCACAGGTTCAGGCGGACTTACTCTTGCCAAACATTTAGAAGTACCATTCACACAGGAGGTAGTAGCCGTGTCTACTGCCCTTCAGGATTATGCTCCACAGTGTGATGTTGCAATCGAGCTTGGTGGTGAGGATGCTAAGATTATCTACTTTACTAACGGTATTGACCAGAGAATGAACGGAATATGTGCCGGCGGTACAGGTTCTTTCATTGACCAGATGGCAACTCTGTTACAGACAGACGCAATGGGACTTAATGAATATGCCAAGAACTATAAGTCAATATACCCTATTGCCGCAAGATGTGGTGTATTTGCCAAGACTGATATCCAGCCTCTTATCAATGAAGGTGCAACTAAGGAAGACCTTTCTGCATCTATATTCCAGGCTGTTGTAAACCAGACAATCAGTGGTCTTGCATGTGGTAAGCCAATCCGTGGTAATGTTGCATTCTTAGGCGGACCTCTTCATTTCTTATCAGAGTTAAGACAGGCATTTATCCGTACATTAAGCTTAGGTCCTGATGAAATCATTGCTCCTGACCATTCACACTTATTTGCTGCTGTTGGTTCAGCAATGAATTACAGTGAAGATGTATGTGTTCCTGTAGAAGACATTATCGCAAGACTCAAAGGAAAGATTAAGCTTGAGTTCGAGGTTGAGCGTATGGAACCTCTTTTTGAGAACCAGTTTGCATATGATGAATTCACAAAGCGTCACAGCTCTCATCATGTTAAGACTGCTGATATCGCATCTTACAGGGGCAACTGCTATCTCGGAATCGATGCTGGTTCAACAACAACCAAGGTTGCTTTAGTTGATGAAGACGGTAATCTTCTTTACTCATTCTACTCAAGCAATAACGGTTCACCACTTGCTACAACAATTAAAGCTATTAAAGAGATATATACGCTGCTTCCTCCAGAAGCCAAGATTGTACAGTCATGTTCAACAGGTTATGGCGAAGCACTTATCAAGTCGGCTCTTATGTTAGATGAGGGAGAAGTTGAGACAGTGTCACATTTTTACGCTGCTGCCTTCTTTGACCCAGAAGTAGACTGTATCATCGATATCGGTGGACAGGATATGAAATGTATCAAGATTAAGAACCAGACTGTAGATTCAGTCCAGCTTAACGAAGCATGTTCATCAGGATGTGGTTCATTCATAGAAACATTTGCAAAATCCCTCAACTTCACAGTTCAGGACTTTGCCAAGGCTGCATTATTTGCAAACCATCCTATTGACTTAGGAACACGTTGTACAGTATTCATGAATTCCAAGGTTAAGCAGGCTCAGAAGGAAGGTGCTGAAGTTGCAGATATCTCTGCCGGACTTGCTTATTCTGTTATTAAAAATGCTTTATACAAGGTTATCAAGATTTCTGACCCTGATGATTTAGGTAAGCATATCGTTGTTCAGGGTGGTACATTCTACAACGACGCAGTTCTTAGAAGTTTTGAGAAGATTACAGGTGTTCAGGCAATCAGACCTGATATCGCAGGTATTATGGGTGCTTTTGGTGCTGCCCTTATTGCAAGAGAAAGATATGACGGTATATCAGAGTCATCTATGCTTTCTATAGATAAGATTAACTCTCTTACATATGAAACAAAGCTTACAAGATGTAAGGGTTGTACTAACAGTTGTCACCTTACAATCAATAAATTCTCTGGCGGCAGACAGTTTATCACAGGTAACAGATGTGAACGTGGACTTGGTAAAGAGAAGAACAAAGAAAAGCTTCCTAACCTTTTCGATTATAAGTTCCACAGACTCTTTGACTATGAGCCTCTCTCTGAAGAAAAGGCTGTAAGAGGTACTGTAGGTATTCCAAGAGTTCTTAACATGTATGAGAACTATCCGTTCTGGTATACATTTTTCACAAAACTCGGATACAGGGTTGTACTCTCACCTCAGTCAAGCCACAAGCTTTACGAATTAGGTATTGAGTCAATTCCATCAGAGTCAGAGTGTTATCCTGCCAAGCTTGCACATGGACATATCATGTGGCTTATTAAGCAGGGTGTTAAATTCATCTTCTATCCTTGTGTACCTTATGAACATAACGAATATAAAGGCACTAACAACCACTACAACTGCCCTATCGTTACTTCTTATGCCGAGAACATTAAGAATAATGTAGAAGAACTTAAAACAGAGAATATAGATTTCAGAAATCCTTTCATGTCATTTGAAAGTGAGGAGAAGATATCCAAAAGACTTGTTGAGGAATTCTCATCATACATTCCTGCCGCAGAGATTAAGTCTGCTGTCAAAGCCGGATGGGATGAAATGATGGCTTGCAGACAGGATGTCAGAAATAAAGGTGAAGAAGTAATCGCTTACCTTAACGAAACCGGAAAGCGCGGTATTGTACTTGCCGGCCGTCCTTACCATGTTGACCCTGAAGTAAACCACGGTATTCCTGAACTTATTAATTCATACGGACTTGCTGTACTTACAGAAGACAGTGTTGCACATTTAGGAACAGTTGAAAGACCTCTTATCATTCTTGACCAGTGGATGTACCATTCAAGACTTTACGCTGCTGCTAACTATGTAAAGACTGTAGATAATCTCGACCTTATCCAGCTTAACTCATTTGGATGCGGTCTTGATGCCGTTACTACTGACGCTGTCAACGATATACTTACTAAGTCTGGAAAGATATATACAGTACTTAAGATTGATGAGGTTAATAACCTTGGTGCTGCAAGAATCAGAGTACGTTCACTAATCGCTGCTTTAAGAGTACGTGAACAGAAGAATTACCAGAGAAAGATTCAGTCATCTGCCTACCACAGAGTACAGTTTACTGAAGATATGAGAAAGAATTACACAATTCTCTGCCCTCAGATGTCACCAATACATTTTGACATATTAGGTCCTGCCCTTAATTCATGTGGCTACAATATTGAAGTCCTTGAGAACGACAACAAGTCATCAGTAGATGTAGGTCTTAAATATGTTAATAACGACGCATGCTACCCTTCACTTATGGTAGTCGGACAGATTATGAACGCCCTTCTTTCAGGCAAATACGACCTTTCAAGAACTGCTGTTATTATGTCACAGACAGGTGGTGGATGCCGTGCTTCCAACTATATCGGATTCATCAGAAGAGCACTTATAAAGGCTGGTATTCCAGATGTTCCTGTAATCTCACTTAGTGCACAGGGACTTGAATCTAATCCAGGCTTCAGCTATGACATACCAATGCTTAAGAAAGCTATGATGGCTGTTGAATATGGTGATATATTCATGAATGTTGTATACCGTACAAGACCTTACGAGGCAGTTCCTGGTTCAGTTAATGCACTTCATGAAAAATGGAAGAAGGTCTGCATTGAACAGCTTACTAAAAATAAGGTTCATATGAAAGAATTCAATAAGAATCTCCGTGCTATTGTTAAGGACTTTGATAATATCCCGCTTAAGGATATCAAGAAGCCTAGAGTTGGTGTTGTTGGAGAGATTCTTGTTAAGTTCATGCCTGCTGCTAACAACCACATTATTGAATTACTTGAGGCAGAAGGTGCTGAGGCTGTTATGCCTGACCTTATGGGATTCCTTCTCTACTGTATGCAGAATTCAACATATAAGCATGAATTATTAAAGACACCTAAGAAGGGGGCTATTCTTTCAAGTACACTTATAAAAATACTTGAAACCTTCAGAAAGGCTGGAACCAAGGCACTTGCAGAAAGCAAGAGATTCGATGCTCCATCTAAGATTAGTGAGACAGCCAATTACGCTAAAGACTTCGTATCACTTGGCAACCAGACTGGTGAAGGCTGGCTTCTTACTGGTGAAATGATTGAGCTTATCCATCATGGTGTAGGCAATATCGTATGCTGTCAGCCATTTGCATGTCTGCCTAACCACATTGTAGGAAAGGGAGTTATCAAAGAGCTTCGTGCAGCATATCCTGAAGCTAACATAATTGCTGTAGATTATGATCCTGGTGCTTCCGAAGTTAACCAGTTAAACAGAATCAAGCTTATGCTTTCAACTGCTAACAAAAACCTTGCTAAAGAAGAAAAAGAATCTAAAAAAGATGCTTAATTACTTGTACATATTATAATTCCGATATATAATGGATATAATAAATATGTTCGAAGAGGTGTGATATTATGAGTTTTATGTTATTCATCGGACCAATTATAGGTGTTGCAGTTGCCATTATTGCTGCTGTGGTTATCATATCAGTTATAGCTGCTGCTGTTGCACAGAAAGATATTAACGACGAAGATTAACAAAAAGTTCCTGCAGTTTCCATTGTGCCAGAAGCACTGGATACTGCAGGAACTTATTTTTTACTGCTTATTGCTTTTCTTATCTTTCTTTGGTTGTATTTTTCCTTCTGCTATCTCAATAATCTCATCTGACAGGAATTCCAGTTCATCAGCATCATGACATGCAATAATAATGAGTGCCCCTCTTAGCTTATGTTTCATAAGAATCTGCCTTACCTGCTCAGTTCCTGAATCATCAAGCGCATTAATCGGTTCATCAAGAATAATAATATCAGGATCTTCCATTATCGCAGCCGCTATACCGAGTCTTTGTTTCATACCTAATGAATACTTTTTAAATGTTCTCTTATCATCCGGTTCAAGCCCAACCTCAGTAAGTGTCTGTCTTATCTTGTTATCATCAATTCTTTCTCTGATTGAAGCAAGAGTCTTTAGATTCTCAAACCCAGTATAATTACTTATAAATGACGGATTCTCTATAAGAATACCTATGCTTGGCGGAAACATTTCATCTTTTCCTAATATCTTCCCATCAATATCAACTGTTCCTGTAACCTTGATAAGACCTGCTATTGCACGCATAAGCATTGTCTTACCACTTCCATTCTTTCCCCTGAAACCATATATCTTTCCAGATTCCATTCTAAGGCTGACATCATCAAGAATATCAATGCCTTTAATTTTCTTAGATACATTTTTCAATTCAATATACATACTTACTCCTCCTACAGAAAATCTCTTTTTCTTGAATATATAATTCCAGCAGCCATAATCCCCACATCTATCCCCAGCATTAATAACGCTCCAAAATACCATCTGTCATAAACATGCGGTATTCTGTACATCATCATATAATTATAGAAACCAAACCACTTCATATAACATATGCTGAATATGAATAACAATAGATTAATAATAAATCCAAATACAGAGTTAAACACATATGAAACCAGCAGAATTATAATACATGCAGTAATTAAGCTCAGCGTACACAGAACCATAAGTAAAACAACATTGGTATTGCAGCTTATATCTTCACTTCCAAGTATGAGTTTTATGTTCTCTCTGGCGGTAAAATGCATCCTCAGACTGAACTTATTTCCTAGAACTGCAAAGCCACTGACTGCAAATGTTACAATTATCAGAACCATATATGCAAGTGCAGCTAATACTGCGATAATATATTTACTGACCCACCAGTACACTGGTGAACGCGAGGCAATCATTATGCTCCTGCTTAACGCACTCCTGTCCGAATTAATATAATACGCAACAATAAAAAGCAAAAATAAAAGGACAAATATCTCAAGCACCGGAATATCCATCGCCAGATTTCTTTCGGGATAGAACTCTTTAGCTCCTTTAAAGAAATCCATAAGGCTGTCGCCTAACGACACCGCTGCTATCCTCCCCTTATTGATTGATTTGTTCATATTAGCAAAGAATATTAAAGCCTGCATTAAAGAATACACTGCAAATGCTATGTATAATTTCCATGCAATATTCCAGAACCTTTTCAGGTCTGCCTTAATACATTAATAAAACATCTCATTAGTTCTTAAGCATGTCCTTTCTGTAAAACCTGAATGTCAGAAAACTTACTGCTGCACACACCGCCCAGATAATAACAGGCAGTACTATATTGTTAAATACAGATATTCCATATATGTACATGTCCGTCTGATACATCACAAATCTGTCAAACAGCCCTGTTTTACCTATACTTAAAAATAATACATTAAAATATATTATGATAAAACTCCACACAGCCGATCTTGTAATCCAGTAAAGCAGACATAAAAGCACATAAACAATCTGAAGTCTTAAGATATCCAGTAATAACATGAGGACTATTACTGCAAATGTATTCTCATATGCCAGTTCATGATAAGGTATCCATGTTTTAGCTAAACTTCCTGTAATATTCCAGTTGCATCCAAAAACTGCCCCTTCTCTTAACCCTGTCAGCATTATAATCAGACAATTAACCACTGGAATAAGCAAAGTTATTAATATGCCTCTTTTAATGCAGTCTCTCCACATTTTTCCCATTGACTGGTAAAGAACAATTCTATTCGAAGTCATATTTCTTTTAATAATTACAATAGATACAAAAGATACATATATCATCTCGAATAATCCCATGAAAGAAATCGTCTTCCAATCAAATACGGCAAGATAATAATCTGACATGCATGCGTTCACATTCCAGAACACTTTATACATTTTAGAAAGCGTACTAATGAATATAATAACCGGTATCAAATATATCAGTGCAAAACACAGCTTTTTCCACGTTCTGTTTCCCATAAATTCACCTCTTATCAAATACAAGCTTTCTTCTATATGGATAGAACGAATATACAAGCGTCATTGTTGATGATTCAATCTTATCAAAATTTTCGTATTTAAGCATTGATGTTGAAAGCATGCTTTTTAATACCAGCTGTCTTTCTTCTCCCGGCAAAACATTAATACTCTGCTGTGATGGATTGTCATTATTAATTATTGGAAATGCACCATTACTTGCACACAGTTCTTCAATTACCATGACAAAAGATGGACTATAACTAATAATGTCATCAGTTGTATTTCTTACTGATAATGTAAATACAACAACCCGCTTCTTATCTTTATTCTCTCTTTTAAGATACCTGTCATACTCCGAAGATATCTCCGAAAATTCATCTAATGTATATACCGAGTAATCTATTGGCTTAACTTCCAGACCATTAATATCAACCGGATTATCTTTGGTATAACTTATAACCTCTGCATTAGGATACAGCACATTTATTCTTATAATCATCACCGCACATATTACTATTGCAATAGAGCTTATACATAAAACTATTAATTTACAATGCTTCATTATCTGCTCCTTTCACAAAAAATATGATACCGCTTATAACAGTTATAATTATTGGTTCTAATATATATGCAGCAAGCTGCTTATCAGATAACATATTAGAAGCCAGTAATCTCATCGGATTAAAGCTGTCCATTCCAAACATATTCCTTAACATATTGGAAACAACACCCAAACCATAAAATGTAACGAATGGCATAAGCATCACCAGAAAAGAATTATTAAATATATATGACGAAGCAAGGGCAATTACACAAAATGCTCCTCCATATATAAAGAATTGCACAATATATATAAACGTATATATGAACGTATGTTTCACAAATAATACATTCATAAAAGAAGAACCGTTTCCCATAAAAAGACCATTTTCAATTGGCTTTAACGCAGGAACAAACATCATTGTTGCTATCAGGTTAACAAGTAATGGAATTACGACAATCAATCCTCCAACTACGAAAGTTGTTATGAACTTTGCAATATGTAATCTGTTCTTTGATATTCTGCTGTAATACTGCAATATATACTGACTGTTATTATCTTTTACAAATGTTGAGCAATATGGCAATGCTGCAAGTAATATACATACATATAAATAAACAGTCGCCCATATATCATACCCTATTCCGATTCCCATCCATGAAGTGAATACTGAATGAGGATAACTTGCCACGCTTCCATCATATCCCCCAAGTACATCTATATGAGGTACAACAGTCTGGATAAATGCACCTGCTGCCAATGCCAGACCTATAACAATACTTGCGGCAAACAATTTATTCTTAAATGCTCTTCTAAATTCTATCTTTAATAAAATATTTAATTCATGCATAATTATCCCCTATCTTCTATGTCCAGTTCTATAAGATATCCAGTATAACCGGTAGGCTGGAATATATATCCAAATGAACCTTCAAGATAATACGTCCAGCTATTCACAACAGGAGCTTCAAATCCAATCCACATATCATACTCATCTCCTGGATTAATGTCCATACAGTATGCTATAGAATTATCTTTGCTGCTCGTAAAACGTTCCTCTCTGTCTACAAATAACTGCACTCCAAAAGGATATAATTTTCCATCATCTTTCTTAACAACAAAACCTGAACACATATTAACATTTTTTGAAGTATTTCCATTATATTTCATATGTATCTTAATCCACACTGTGCGATTGTCATCTTCCTTTAAATTACCATCGACATCATACGCAATCTGTTTCTTAAAATATTTCATAACTTCATCTATATATTTATCATCAATAATTTCTTTCGCATAATTATAATTTCGTGTAGCCACCGCTTCTTTTACCGTAAACTCACAATCATAATATTCAAATGTTTCATTCATCTT
>ERZ835980.1698-NODE-1698-length-22933-cov-2.710246_pt1 | contig 22933 bp, 18 predicted proteins | sample MGYA00519943_ERZ835980 | MGnify/ENA primary metagenome ERZ835980 (study PRJEB31850, sample SAMEA3708791) | human gut metagenome | biome: human gut; feature: human-associated habitat; material: faeces | place: China | collected 2014 ... | reverse complement strand
TGTCTGCATCAGAATCAGCAAGTGGATCACAAAAACACAGCCAATCTGCACATGCACATAGCCTACAACATGATTCACCCGGAACGGCACACCCGGCATGAGCCGTTCCGCGATTTTTGGAAAAGAGACACTGTATGCCGGGAGCTGGAGCAGAAATACAGCCTTGTGATTGATAATGGCCGAACCAAAGACAAACAGCGGTCTTTGGGCGAAAAAGCCGCCCTTATTGAAGCGCATACAGGCCAACAATCCTTTGAATCGTATGCCAAGGCCCACAGGGACAAAGTTTTGCATGTTCTGGAAGCGGCAGCGGACTGGCAAACGCTCCATGAAGGGCTTGCCCTCTACGGCATGGAGATAAAACCCCACGGCAATGGCCTCGTCATAGCTGATCGCCATAACCAGCGGCATACTGTGAAGGCCAGCGCGATAGACAGAGGGCTATCACTAAAAAAACTGACAAAAAAATTGGGGCCGTATCTTCCAGCGCAGGGCTTGGAGAAAATATCGGAACAAAGCCGGTATTGCCATGCCCCCTTGCACCGTTCACCGGAACGCGGAGCCTTGTATGCGGAATACCAGCAAGGCATTGAAAAGCGGAAAACCAGTTTGGCTACCGTCAAGGATCGGGAAGATGCGGCGCTTGCGGCAATCAAGGGAAAATGGGCAGCCAAGCGCAAGGAATTGGAATGTCTGAACATAGCAAAAAAGAATCGCCGCAATCTGGTGCAACTGGCCCGAAAACATGAGGCCGAGGAAACAGCCAGGGCCAAACTGCCGTTTCAATCTCCCCGTGATGCCATACGCGGAGAAGTTCCTTTCACATCATGGAATGGCTTTCTGCAATATAAGGCGGGTCAGGGTAATGAAACGGCTTTAGCCATTTTGCGTTCTGCGCTGGAAACTGCGGAACCGGATAAGGAGCCACAAGCAGCCGTGGCAAAAGACTGGTCACAGCACGGCAAAGACCAGTTTGCGTTGAACCGTGCGGAAGTCCGGGCCGAGTACGCGGCCAGGGAAGTAGCCGCCCTGGAAAATGAAAACGTGAGCGGCAAGGCAAAAAAGCAGCTTTTGGCGGTTTTGCGTATGGAGCAGCTTGCAGCAGAGGAAGGTACTGCGGGGGAAACATCACAGATACGCGGTTTTTCGGCAACAGTAGACCGCAAGGGAACAGTCGTTTTTACGTTGCCCGGCGGCGGCAGGGTTTTGGACAGCGGAAAAGAATTATTCTTTTCGGGCAACAATGCAGCCGCCCGGCATGTGGCCGTCCGCTACGCGCAGAAAAAATGGGGGGCAAGTCTGCATATGGAGGGGAACAAAATTGTGCGGCTGGAAAAAAAGCTGGAGAAAGAGCAAGCCCGGAAACAGCAGCATATGGAACGATAGCTACTTTTGCTCCATTTTCTCCGCAACGGGATCAAGTAATTGTCCGGGGGTTATGTCCAGGGCTTTGGCAAGACGAAGGATCATGGCAAGGCTCGGTTGCCTTGTGCCATTTTCAAGGGCGCTGATGAAGGGCCTGATTACGTCCACCCTTTCACTCAGTTGTTCTTGGGTCAGTTGTTTTTCAAGCCGCTGCGCTCTCAAAACTTCACCGAATAGTTTATTATTTTGCCGCGTTACTGTCATAGAATGACAGTATAGCTGAGTGGCAATAATTTGTTTGATAGCTGTTGCTATCCTGAATGCCGATTAACGTGCCCACGAGCGTGGGCACAAGGTTAAAGATTCAAGAATAGACTATGTACGCTTGAGCAGAGCCAGAAATGTCCGAATGGATTCCTGCACAGCCATAGCAGCCAAGGGGAGCGCTTTGGCATACTCATCCGTGTGTCCGCGTCTATGGACTTCACAAACAGGGAAGAGGATATCGAGCAGTTCTTGAGTCAGCTTTTCAAAGTTTTCCAGTCTGTACTCTTCATTGTTCTCATACATGCCAAACCTCTTTTGGAGTTTTCCGCACACCACAGCGATGCCATCACAGCAAAAATCCGCTTTTGGCAAAAAAGCGGACTGTTGACGCCACAAGCGAAAAACGGCCATCCGTTTCCCCAATAGGCCACGCACAAAGGCACCAATCTCATACACGATGTGGTATGTTGATGTTAGATGCCAAACTGTGCGCAGCAGCTTGAGCGGTTATGAACAGTTTAAAAATTTCTAATTATCTTTTATTTCCTGATAATAACGATTGTTTTTTGACTGCCATGCCGTACAAAAAGCCTGTACAAGCCATCAAAAAACCAGTGGTTTTCAAAAGATTCTCTACAGAGATAATTTCTGCCAATGGCCCGAAGATGAGAATTGCTGCTGGCATACCGCTTGAAGCGATAATTTGAAGAATTGAGAACACTCGTCCAAGGACTTCTGGATCGGTTTCTTTTTGAATGAAGACTGTGACTGTGGTGGTAAATATCGGCATGAAAAAGCCAGCGGCACCAATCAGAGCGAGGAAGATCAGAAAACTTTCTGTTACCCCCATCAGGCCGAAGAAAATTCCCAAAAGTGAGACGCAAAGGGCTATGGCTTTAGGCTTATTGGAAAATTCCCCACGCCAAGTAATAAACAACCCGCCGAAGATGGACATTCCAGACCATGCGATTTCATTGGCCGTCAGCCTCCATACTTCTTCGCCAAAAGTACGGGCAATCATCAAAGGGCTCAAAACAGCAGCGGGAGTGACGAGGAAGAAGAAAGCGCCGTAACTTAGTATGAGAAGCCTGAGTTGCGGATGATGGATGGTGTATGAAAGGCCATAACGCATTTCGCTGATGGTGGAAAAATCTCTTGTGGACTTTGCTGGTGTTGGCACTTTTATTTGCCACATGACCATAATCGCCAAGATTGCCGTAACAACATCAATCAGCATCACCCAAGCCAAGCTTACCGTTCCAAGGAGAAGCCCGCCAACTGCCGGAGAAATGAGCATGAGACCGGCATTTATCGTCTGATTGATGCCTTGGATGCGGCTAAGATGTGTTGAGGGTACAATTTGCGGATAAATCGCGGCAGAAGCCGGAGCCTGTATCCCGCTGCCCAAAGACCGAAAAGCCAGCGCACCTATCAGGAGCCACAGGTTCTCTATTCCGTATAGGAATAGGACGGCCAGCCCCAACGTCACCAGAGCGACAAATCCATCCGACAAGATGATCAATATACGTCGGTTATACCGGTCAGCCCAGACGCCGCCCCACAGCAAAAGCAAGACTTGGGGAACATTGCAGGCTATAGTTGCAACTGTCATCCAAAGTCCGGACGTGGTCTGCAATGTGATATGCCAGACCAAGGCAAACCCTACAGTTGAAGAACCAAAAAGCGAAAGGTTTTGACTGACTAAAAAAAGAATGGCTTTTTTATGCCAAAGATTATCGGCAAAGGCAGATTTTTGAAGCATGAAATTTTCCTGTAATAAGAAAAGCCGCATGGAATTGCTTCCACGCGGCTTTTCAAAAAAGTCACGAAATGAAAAAGTTTCCGAAGTAAAAAAAGAACCGCACCAATCACATTACACGATACAGCGACTTGTCCCCATTACGGGAGAAAGGCATTGGGCGGCTAATTACTTAGAAAACTTTCTTCAACTCGTCTTCTCCAGGAAAATTTTGTGCTGATTAACAAGAACGATGCTCATGGTCAAGTAATTTGGCGATTTTTTCTATGCGCGATTCCCCTGACACTCCGGCCAACCTGTGCAACCCCAAAAATCATAGCCACCCTTGCCATCTTTGCCGGGCTTTTTCACCCGATGCACCATAGGCTTGCCGCATTTTTCGCAGACCTTGCCCGTGGCCTTGGCAAACTCCTGCACTTCCCTGGAAAGCTGATCGTGGGCCGAGCCTATGACTGCCCGGTATTCCGCTTTCTCTTCCGCAATATCATCAAGGGATTGCTCCATTGTACGGGTGAAGTCGTACTCAATGAAGGAAAAATGCCCGCAGAGGCCGGAAACGATTTTTTCGCCAAGGGACGTAGGAACAAGGAAGCGCTTTTCGGTTTTGACATAGCCCCGGCTTATGATGGTATCCAGAATCGCCGCGTAGGTGGACGGACGGCCAATGCCGCGTTTTTCCAGTTCGCGGATAAGGCTGGCTTCCGTGAATCTGGCGGCGGGCTTGGTCTTTTTTGTTGTGACCGTTCCCGTCAGCGCCGTGGCTTTTGTGCCGGGCTTCATGGCCGGGACGGGATTGGAAGGCTCTGTCTCGCTTTCCTCGCTTCCTTCGTCCTCTGCACATGGGCCATCTTCCTGATCGGCCAGAACCTTCCAGCCTTGCGAAAGCAGAGTACGGCCCTTTGCCTCAAATAGAGCCTGTTTCCCGTCCACGTCCGCGCCAAGTTGGAGCGTCCGTACCGCATAAACCGCATCTTCCAACTGGCAAGCCAGGGAGCGCAGCCGGATAAGACGATACAGGGCTTTTTCTTCCGCCGTTTCCCCGGCTTCCTCAACTTCAATATGTGTCGGTCTAATGGCCTCATGTGCTTCTTGCGCCCCCTCTTTGGATTTCCATTTGCGGGGCGTTTCCACCAGGGGCCAGCCCTTTGCTTCGCAATACGCCCGGATCGCTTGGATCGCCTCTTGTGAGAGATTGGGGCTGTCCGTTCTCATGTAGGTAATCGCGCCTTGCTCATAAAGCCGTTGCGCCAGTTGCATTGCCTGTTTTGGAGCAAATTTGAGTGACGAACTGGCGGCTTGCTGCATCGTTGAGGTGGTGAAGGGAACTGGAGGCGCGGCGCGGCTTTTGGATTCCTTGCAATCCTGAATTTCCAGGGAGCGCAGGGCAGCCGCTTTTTCCGCCAGAGCCTTGTCTAAAAGGTATTCTTGCCCCTCAACGGAACCGGGCAACCAGGGCTTGACCAGAAGCGCGGCCTTCCAGCCGTCCGTAATGTTATCCACATTTTCAAAGGTCAGTTCCGCGCCGTAATGCGTTGTGCTGGAAAAATCTTTGATTTCCTTTTCCCGTTCCACCACCAGACGCACAGCCGGGCTTTGTACCCGGCCAGCGGAGAGCTTTTCGCTGGTAGCGTTGGAAAGAGGGCCGGAAACCATGTAGCCGCAGAAGCGATCCAGCACCCGCCGTCCTTCTTGTGCGGCCACCAAGGCCATATTAATGGAACGCGGATTGGAGAGCGCGGCGCGTATGGCCGATTCCGTGATTTCCGCATAGGTGACGCGTTTGGCGTTTTTGAGTTTTAGGGAATCTTGCAGATGCCACGCTATTGCTTCGCCTTCGCGGTCAGGGTCAGTGGCAAGAAAGACTTCTTCCGTGTTCTTCACCAGCCCGGCCAGCCGGGACAAAACATCTTTACCTCTATCCGTGGGAATATACTGCGGTTTGAAATCCGGTGCAGCCACGCCCATTTCCTTGACGGGCAGATCGCGCACATGACCGACAGAGGCGGCGACCTTCCAGCCGGGGCCGAGGATTTCCTGTACCTTTTTTACTTTGCCGGGGGATTCGAGAATAAGCAGTTTCGCGCACATGACGTTTCCTTAAAAGGGCCGTCATGCGGCGCGAGATTGGGGCGCGAGTCCCGCAGAGATTCAATTTTTTGGACTACATAAAGCGCATGGATTCATACTGGGCGATTTTCCAATTACAACCCCGCGCAAATGCTTGCTGTATCCAAGACGTTGGCAAAGAAGCCGTTCAGAGCTGACATGTAGGCTGTCTGCACATCCAGGGCGGATACGGTTTTGCTGTTGAAAGACAAATCTCGCGTGGCGCAGGCGTCATGGGACAGCGTGCAGGCAAATCCAAGATCGCAGGCTGCCCGTACAGTGGTGTCAACGCACATATGGGTCATCATACCGGCCATGATGAGTTCTGTGACCGACGCGGCCTGTAAGTCCCGCAACAGAGTCGTTTCCCGAAAGGAATTCGGATAATTTTTTTTGATCACGGCTTCGTTGGCAAGCGGTTTCACGCAGGGATGAATTTCCACGCCTGTCGTGTCCGGCAGAAAAAATACCGCGCCGGGCCGGGTGGAAATATGCTGAATATGAAACACCGGGAGTTTTTTGTCTCTACAAGCGGCAAGCAGCTTACCCGCCATAAGTCCGGCGGACTCACTGCCGACTAGTTCCATCTTCCCGTTTGGGAAGTAGTCGTTTTGAATATCTATGAGCAGCAGGGCTTTCACTTTTCATTTCTCCTGTCGTGGTGTGGTGCAGGTTGTTCCGCCAGCTTCAGAGCGTCCAGAGGCCGGAAACATCCCCGTACATGCACATCTAAATGATCACGCAGAGTCTGTCCAATGCCGCCATGATAATACGCATATCGACTAGAGGTCGGCAGCACACTGCATTTACAAAGACAACTCCCTTTCGCGACCCAGGCTTTTCCCATGCGTTGGAGCCTTCTCCCGTTCCAGCCCCAGACCTACCTGCCTTTTGACCTCGGCCAGTCCACGGGACTGGTGTAGATCGTTGAAATCCGTCAGCCCCTTGGCTCGTTCTTCATCCGTGAAGATCGGAGCCACAACTTTGCCACCGACCTCTTGGGCGGCTCTCTGAGCCAGCTCCACGCCCTTGTTCCAGAGTTCAGTGCCTTCCGGTGTGCGGCGGGTGTGTTTGTGGTCATTGTCCGCGCAGATGGTGATCGCGGCGTTGGGGAATTTCTCCCGCAGCTTTTTGGCTACAGGCTCCAGATTGCCCGCGTCAAAGGCCACGGCTACGGGCTTTTCCGTTGCCATATGCAGCGTTGCGCCCGTGGCGTAGCCTTCGGTTAGGATGATTTCGCCTTGGGCTAAATCTTTGGAAGAGCCTTTGCCGGGGTCGGCAATCAAATGGAAATTGCCGTTTTTCTCCATCCCATACATGAAGCGCTTTTCACCCTCCGGGGAAATGGTTTGCAGCCCGCGCAATTCCTTGTCCACTGTCATGACGGGAACAAGCAGAGTGCCGTCTATCTCTTCGCGCACCCCGAAAGGTTGAACACCCTTGGCTAGTAAATAGGGATTATCGGGAGAGGCCCAATCATGGGCGATCCATTCCGTATGAGCATCCCGCGCTGTTTTATGTTGCTGCTCCAGAATTAGCCGCTGCCGTTCTTCCCGTTTCCGGGCAATCTCGGCGCGTTGGGCTTCCAACTGCTCTTTGGTCAGGGTATGGCCCGTGGCAACCCAGGTCGTTTTTTCGCCGGCACTGAAATTCTGCATCCAACCGGCAGGACGTTCATCGAGAAAGCCGCAATATGCGCCGTCAAGGTCGCTGCCGCTCCTGCCAATGAGCGGAACACGGTGTATCTGCCCGTCCATGATCGGAGCTTTGCCCCGTAAATCCAGCCCGGCTTGTTCCAGGGCGTTGGCAAATTCCTCTTGCGGCGGCATGGACGGTTCCGGCGCGGGGGCTTTTTCAGGCATCCACGCGGCCAGCGGTGTGAGGTCGGTTCCTTCCGGCGCATACCAGAACTTGTTATCTTTATCCCACTTCGCGCCGAACTTCTTTGCCCGTTCCTTTTCTTTGTACGGAACGGCGAGGAAAGTTTTTTCCTTGGCCGGGGTAGCGGGAACGCCCATAGCGGCAATTCCCTCTTCTCTTTCAAGGACTTTCCCGCGCTGATTTTCCTTTTCCGGCTGCACAACGTGTTCCGGGCCTTCCTGCCGGAGTTCCTTTTTCCGTTCCAGGTCAAAGACGTATTCCTTGATTTTTTCCGCGTCACGGCAAGCCCGCACAATCTCGTAAGGGTCTTCTTTCAGAACTTGAATCCACGATTGCACATAGGCGGCATGTTGGCCGGGATCGTGGCCGATACCGATTTCCTGTCCGAGCATCCATGAGGCGATTTCCGCCCGGAGTTCTTCCCGCGCATACTTTTCCGAACCAAAGGGGCCAAACTCGCGGTTGAGGCGGTTTTCATCACCCGTCCAATGCCCCAACTCATGCAAAGCCGTGGCGTAATATTTATCTGGCGCGTCAAAATTTTCCTTGGGCGGCAGATGAATGGCGTCTTCCATGCGGCGGTAGAAAGCCCGATTACTCTGATCGTGCCGTATGTCCGCGCCGGAGGCGGCAAGGATGTTTTCGGCCTTTTCTATGGGTTCCCACTCATAGGCTTTATCCGTAAGTTGAAGCGGCGGAATACCGTCAACCTGTTCCGCGTTGAAGACGTGGGCGAAACGGACAATGGGCTTGTCCAGTTCCACTTTTTCTTTTTCCGGCTTGCCGTCCGCATCGAGGACGGGCTTGCCTTCTTTATCCAGCTTGTTTTTTTCATCCGTGAACTGGAAATAGACCACGGGCGTGGCCTTGCTGCCGGGCAAAATGCTGTAGCCCTGATCATTGGCCTGTTTGAGAGTCATCCAGCGCGGATCGTCATAGCCGGAAAGCGCCAGATGCACCCGGTTCATGCCCCGGTACACCGTGCCGGAGGCGGGATTGTGGGGAGCCAGAGGCGTATTCCCCGGAGTCCAGGGAATTTGCCACGGGGCCGTGCCTTCTTGAAGGCGCTCAATAATTTTGTTGGCAAACTCTTCATGAAAGGGCGGACGCTTCTTATTTTGGGGCTTTTGCCTGTCCTTTTTGGTGCTATCCGACATAAACCACCTCACCGGAGTTATTGACGGTTAAAAGGCCGTCTTCCACGATGTCGGCCAGAGTAATGGCCTCTTCCACAAACGCGCCAAGGTAGTCCGCAACATCGGGATCGAGCGGCACACCAAGAACAACCGGATTTTCTTCAATTTGTCGGGCTATGGCCGTTGCTGCGGCGCGTAAATATTCTTTGTTTTGCATGGTAATTTCCTTTGAAGGTTGAGGGTTGCTTTTGTAAAAGGCCGCATCTTGACGTACGAAGACTTCCGCCTTAAAAAAATGGCAGGTCATACATTTCAGGAACCTCAACAGGACAGGGGTACATGGAAATTTCCCGCTAAAAACCTGACTAGTGTTTTGCGCCGTGAAGACGACAAGGTTGCTACGCCTTGCGCGTTTTCAGGTGTGCGGGAATTTCGCTTTGCCTGGTTCTGAGCCGGACGTTCGTCATCCTTTGTGGTGTCGGGTGCGTGCATGCAGAGACTGCGGAAAGGGAATTTCCGGCAGTCTTTTTTATGCGCTCCCAACAGAAAGGGGAGCCGGATGAGCGGGAGGCTACTTGTATGGCTTTGATCAATATTGCCAATCTGAGTTTTGCCCATGACGGCGGGCAAAGCATCTTTGACAATGTTTCTTTGCAACTCGACACCAACTGGAAGCTGGGGCTTATTGGCCGCAACGGACGCGGCAAGACCACCTTTCTCAAGCTGCTGCTCGGCGAGTATCCGTTCAGCGGCGTTATCAGTACGCCGGTTGCCATGGACTATTTTCCTTTTCGCATACGAAACACGGACCAGAACGGATATGCCGTCGCGCGGAGCATCTGCACGGATCTGGAGGAATGGCGGTTGGAACGGGAGGCCTCGCTGTTGGAACTTTCCCAGGAGGCGTTTGAGCGCCCGTTCAACACATTGAGCGGCGGAGAAGGCACAAAGCTGCTGTTGGCAACCTTGTTTTTGCGGGGAAACAACTTTCTGCTCATTGATGAACCCACCAACCATCTGGATGTTCAGGCCAGGCAGGTTGTAGGCAGGTATTTGCGGGCCAAGAGAGGTTTTATTCTGGTCTCCCATGATCGCAGCCTGCTCGACAGTTGCGTTGATCATGTGCTGTCCATCAACCGGGCTAACATTGAATTGCAGCGCGGCAACTTCAGTTCCTGGCAGGTGAATCGTGAGCACCGGGAGCAACGGGAATTGGCAGACAACGACAGGTTGAAAAAGGATATCGTGCGTTTGGAACAAAGCGCCCGGCGTAGTGCCGAATGGTCGCGGACTGCGGAAAAGGGTAAGTTTGGCGACGGACCTGTGGATCGCGGCTTCATAGGCCATAAAGCGGCGAAAATGATGCAGCGGGCCAAGTCCGTGGAGGCCAGACGTAACAAGGCAATGGAGGAGAAATCGCAGTTGTTGCGTAACCTTGAAAACGATGCTCCGCTTTCCATGCGGCCACAGGCGTTTCACAGTAGGCGGCTGGTCGAGTGCAACGGCCTTTCCATTGGCTATGACGACGCGATGGTGCTGTGCGATATTACTTTCAGCGTCATGAACGGTGAACGACTGGCCTTGTGCGGTAAAAACGGTAGTGGAAAATCTTCCCTGCTGAAGCTCCTTTCGGGCCATCCCTTCCAGCCAGGGGAAGTTCAGGGCTATTTTCACCTGCCGAAAGCCCTGAGCATTTCCTATGTGCCGCAGGATGCATCGTTTCTGGCTGGAAGCCTGAAGGATTTTTCCCGTGAGCGGGGCATTGAGGAATGCCTGCTCCGGGCCGTGCTGCACCGCTTCGGCTTTGAACGCAAGCAGTTTGATACGGATATGGGCGATTTCAGCGCCGGGCAAAAGAAAAAAGTCCTTCTCGCCGCGAGTCTGTGTGAAGAAGCGCACCTGTATATCTGGGATGAACCTTTGAATTACATTGATGTTATTTCCCGCATCCAGATCGAAAAGTTGATTCTGGACTATCAGCCGAGCATGGTGCTGGTGGAACACGATCAGATGTTCTTGCAACGGATAGCCACAAGTATCTTGGATTTGGGGGAGTTGGGGAATGGCGCTTAGTTCCATATCCACACCGCCTCAACCCGCTGGAGGGAATCGAGTGGAACAAATCCGAAATAGCGGCTGTCGAAACTGCCGGGATGATCGGCTAATACCAAGGCCATACCGGGGGGAATGACGCCAGGAGCCAGGGCCGGAAACATGGGCCGTCCGTGGCTATCCACGGCGCAAATCGGGCGTGAATACGGGTCAACAGGATCTCCCGGCAAAGCGGCCACACGTTTGAGCAATGGACGCAGCCCGGAGGGGCAAGAACCAGGTTCCAGATAGCCTCTTTCCAAAGCCAATTCCGCAAACTCGCCAGCCAGACAAAAGCTAACCAGATCGCCTTTTGCCGGAGGGCCGGACCATGAATCTTTGGGAAAGACGCGGTAGACGCCTTTAGGCAAAGACGGTGTAGGGTTGAATCGGAGGCCCGCCCCAAAGACCAGAGCAAGGGCCAAAGTAAGAAAAATCAATGAGAGCAGCGCCAGACGCGCCCCCTTACGCAACGAAGTATTGTTCACTGGAAACCTCTTTCTTTTCGGGAGTTGGAGTTGCGGCGGGAGCTGGCGTTGCCGAGTACCACGCCGCAGGGCGCGGTTCGTAAATGGAATCCGTTATGCCGCTTTGAAATTGGGGAGTCAGGCCGGGAACCGGAATTTTTGCACGGGCCGAGAAAACCGGATCGAAGAAATAGAGAATTTGCCGACCGTAGATAGGAGATTGCCCGGCTGTAAAAATCAGCATATCGCCGGGCTTTATCACCTTGCCTTGAGAATTCTTTCCCGGCCCGGGGAGCCTCATGCACTCGTCAGGCGTGAGCAGGGGCCGAGCTGTTTCCGTGACATTGACCGAGGCGTTTTTCATGTGTCCGGTTCTGGAGCCGGAAAGAGAAACCTTTTCTTCCACGACAGTGGTTTTGCCCGTCATGTCGGAAAGGGTTTTGGCCGTTTCAATGGTGTTCGGCGCATAGGCAATGCGGACATGGCAGTTTGCCATGAGCGCGTTATCCTTGCCGTACACGGCATTGAGTTGGGTAATGTCCTGAACGATGATGTAGACTTTGCCGCCATAGCCAGCGATATAGGCCAAAGCTTTTTCCATGATGGGGAGCTTGCCCAAGGACGTGAACTCGTCCAGCAGAAGCAAAAGGCGGTGTTTGTACCCGGCCTTGCTGGAGCCGTCCGCAAACTCCATTTTGGCGCAGATACGGCGCACAATCATATCCACCATGAGCCGCAGCAGGGGCCGCATCCGGTCAATATCCGCAGGGGATATGACAAGATACAGATTCACGGGCTTTTCATGGTTCATCAGGTCATGGATGCGGAAGTCGCAAGAAGCGGTATTCAGCGCCACCACCGGATCGCGGTACAGCGCCAGATTGGTCAGCGCCGTGGAAACTACGCCGCTGGCTTCGTTTTCTGCCTTATTGAGCATTTCTCTGGCGGAACTGGCGATAAAGATATGTGCCTTGTCGCCGCCCTCACCTTTGGGGAAAAGCTCTTTGAGCAGAGCGACGTGGTCAGTTTTGACCATTTCCTCAAAAAGCTGTTTGATGGTGCGGCTCTCGTCCGCCAACATGCAGGAGAGGTCATAGAGGGTGGCAGTACGCTTTTGGGCGTGGCGGGTCATGATGCAGCAATGCAGGATCGCCCCGCCGAGCATGGCGAAAGCCGCTTTGCTCCAGTGGTCTTCAAGCCCTTTGCCCGTTGGGTCTACCAGCATGGAAGCCATGTTCTGCACGTCCGGTATCGCCAGCAGCGTATCGAGGCGGATTTCTTCCAGGGGATTGAAGCGGGCCGACGCGCCGGAAGGGTCGGAGGGATCAAAACGCAAAACAAGCTGATCTTGCGATTTGCGCCACCCGGCAGTTAAAGCCCAGTTTTCGCCCTTAATATCAAGAACGATGCTGGAGCCTTCCCAGGCCAGCAGTGTGGGCAGAATCAGGCCCACGCCCTTGCCGGAGCGCGTAGGCGCAAAGACCATGATATGTTCCGGGCCGTTGTGCCGAAGGTACTGTTGCACCTCTTCCGGCTTGCCCCGGAAAGCGCGGAGCATGGAAGAAAAACCAGCGTACTTTTTCAGCCAGCCGCCTACATAGACGCCCTTGCCTTCAAAGTAGCCCATCGTGCGGATTTCGCGTTCTTCCGCCCACCGCGCCGAGCCGTGCAGATTGGCATTGGAGCGCAGTTTCTTCTGGAAGCAGAGCCAAAATCCGATAATCAGAAATTGCGGGAGCAGGAAAAGAACCTGGCTGTGAGCTATGGCCTGATCAATAAAACCGTAGGTATCACTTGCCCCGAACCGTTCTTGCCAGACAAAGGCCGACCAGGGGGCATACCAGGGAAGATCGAAGGCAAATCCCCACGGCTGGCCGAGAGCGGCCTGATAATCAAAAAACGCCGCTATGCGTTGGGTTGCCAAAACCATGCTGCCAAGACCGAGCAGCAGCATGAACGGCAGATAGAGCCAGCGTAGGCGGCTTTTGGGCGTATCAATGCCCAGGCCATATTTCGGAATTTTTTTCGCGGCCATGACGTTCTCTTGTGGAGGCCGTCAGGCGGCGCAGGATTGGGCGCGAGGCTCGCAGGAGGAAAAAAAGTTACCGTTGCGGACGGTACGGCTGTTGAAAAACCATATCTTTCGTCACGATCACATTGAACTGATAGCCGGGCCGGATTTCCAGTGTGGGCTTGATGTTCAGGTTTCGTTGCAGGAGTTGGAGCGTTGTCTGCCCAAGCTGTGCAGCCAGGGCGGAACCCATTTCATCTTGCAGCGTGGGATTGTCGCTATCACCGCCGCTATCCAGTGAATCCATCGTATAGGCCATGCCGCCGCTGATCATGCTCATAAGAATGGCCGAGCCGAATATGCGGAAATAGTGGTTATCCACCTTGTCGGAATATCCGGCGTAGCCGCTCTGGTCAGAACCGGGCATGGCTCCAAGGGTGATCGCGGAGCCGTCAGGGAAAACAACGCGGTTCCAGGCCACCAAAACCCGTTCCTGCCCGTAGATTACGCGGGAATCATAAACGCCAAAGAGTTTTGCCCCTTGCGGCAACAACAGATGGTTTCCCGTGGCCGTGTCAAAGACGTTTTGGGAAACCTGAGCAATGATGTTGCCGGGCAGATCGGAATTTATCCCCGTCACCATAATGCCGGGAATCACCGCGCCCGTTTTGACTTCATACTTTTGCCCGGCAGTTCTGGCGTGGGGCAGAATCCAACTGGAATCCTTCCCGGCCCGGTCAAAGAACGCCTCTTTATCCTTGTCCGCCGCCGGGTCATAGCCGTTTTCCCGCAGCCCGGAAATGTCGGGCATGGACATGGAAGGTCTGTCAGGAGCGGAACCGGAACCAGTAGACGAAGCCGGAGCGGTGTTTGACTGGCTGGCCTTTTGAACGCCGAGCGGAGCCGAAAGCGCGGTGAGTTGGGCTTGCGCCTTGATGCGCCGGAGGTTTTCCAACTCCTGCCGGTAATTGTCAGATTGGCTTTTGTCGGACTGCACCACGATCAGCGGTTCCCGTTTCGCACCGCCCTGCGCGGGCGCATCCGGCACCACCAGAGCGGGCGATCCGGCTGGTGGAGCCAGGGCGAGGCCGCGCCCTTCGCCCATCAGCAGCGGCTTTTCTTCCTCTTTGATATCGACTTTCGGCGTCCCGGCCTGTTCCTCTTCCTGATTGTGAGCAAAATTCACGCTGTAAACCAGGACGCCGAGCAGTAACAGCCCGGCCAGCAGCACGGCATAGAGCGGCCACTTGCTCATGCGGGCGGCATTGACCTTTTTTGTCGGCTCCAGACTGTTGGGGGTGGTATCAGACATATTTCCCCCTATTCCGTGAGGAAATTGCGGGTAGCGTCATAGGCTTTTCCCGCTGTTTCTTTTGTTTTGCCCGCAGCCTTTTGCAGCATGGAACGCTTGAACGCAATTTCCGTGCGGCTTTGCCCGGCTTCCGGCTGGCCGCTGGAGGTGTAGGCCCGCGCAATGGATTTGCCGTGTTCTTCCGTGTCCGAAATGCGGAGTTGCAGATACCACGCGCTTTTTTCGCCCTTCTCGAAAATCGCGTCCAGGGTGTAGGCGATAGCCAGGGCGTCTTGCCGCGTATCGGGCCGTACATCGGGAACCAGCGTGAAGCCTTTCGCCCGCAAACCGTTCTCAAAGGCTTGCACAAAGCCGTTATTCACGTCTTTGGCCGGGACGAGGTGAATAGAAGTATGCCCCGGAGGATACAGGCTTGAGAGGCAGTCCACGGCATCGGCGGCGATAGCGGCAACGGCGCTTTCTTCCGACAGCGGCCCGCAGTAGGAACCGACAGGCCCGCGCCCCGCGCATCCCGAAGCCAAGAGCACCATGAGCAAGAGCGGGAAAATGAAAGTACGCATTACTTTTTCCCCCTTATGACTTCCACTTTCTCTTGATCTCCGTCCAGGCCGACAATGAGCGCGATCCTCTCAAACAGGCCGTCAACAACCATTGCCGCGTCCTTCACCCGGTAATTCACCAGCACGTCACGGCTCCCCTTGCGGACGAGCAGCACGGGCATTTCCCCGGACGCGGTTTTTTCCGGCAGCCGGATAAAGGTCTGCCGCCCATCGTCATAGACGCGCTCCGGCTTCCAGGCGGCTTTGCCTTTGACCTCGTAATTGAAATTGAGTTTGGACAAATCCGCGTGCTGGCCGTCAATGGTGGTGGAGTTCCATTCCTGTTCCCTGGCTTCTCTGGCTTGCCGGGCCGCGTTTTGGCGGTTCAGCGAATCCGCGTAGAGGAAACCGACATAGGGAGTATGCCCTTTGCGTTGTGACACAAGACGCAGATGGTAGACGCGACGGTTTGTGGTAATCACCGTGGAGGTTTCCAGCCCGGCATCCACGGGTTTGATAAACAAATGCACTCTGGCATCAGGGCCGGAGCCAGCGGAGCCGGATTCCACCATCCAGCGGGCCGAATCGCCCACCACGAGTTCATTGACGATTTCTCCGGCTTCCAGCTCCACATCCGAAACTTGCATGGGCGTCGCCACAATCGTGGGGAGACTCGCCCCGTGGACGTAAACGACCTTGCCGCCGCCGGACAGAACCGGATCAATATTCTGCCGTGCCCAATCCTGGGACAGGCTGAGAGCCTTTCTTTCCTTCGGAGTGAGCGGCACGACCTTGGGGCTGATATAGTCGATTTCCGGCACGGCTTTCCCGCCGTCCACGCCGCCTATGCCGTCTATGGCCGGAGGATAGCCGGGCGGAACGTCCTGGGCCGCAAACGCGGGGTTGGCGCAGAGCGCCAGGGTGAGAGTCAGAAACAGTATTTTTTTCATGGAACACCTCATTCCTGATTGTTTTGGGGTTTGGCCGGGGCGGACGCACCCACAACCTTACCAGCGGACAGCGCCGTAATATAAACCCCGCCCGGATTGCGGAGCAGAACGGCGTCCGCCGTGGGCGGATTGATCTGGATCGTCACCGTGGCTTCATAGGTATGGGAATCGAGCATGACGCCCGCATGGCTGCGGACGGTTTCAACCCACTCCACCCGGTAGGAATCGGAACTGACGGGCAGCGGCAGCCCTTTGATCTCCACATGAACCAGCTTGCCGCTCTTGGCGATTTCATAGGGGTTGTTGGCTTCATACCACTGACGCAGAACGCCCTTGGCACTCCCGGCCATGAAGAAAGAAAGCCGCTCGATCATTTTTTGTTGGAGTTCCACGTCCGCCGTGACTGTGCGCCAATCGCTGACGCATTTGGCGATCTCAGCCTGAATCAGCCGCTTCGGGGTTGCGCTGGCCCTGTCCGCCCGCGCCACAACGGCAGCCTTGCCGAGCGCATCCACCTCGATGATATAGGGAACCGTCTTGACCTGGCTGGCCTGGATCACGTTGCCGGTGATGGAAACCGTAGCAATCATCAGGCAGAGAAACGCCGTCATGCGCCATTGCGCCGCCCGGCTGATGTAGGAGCCGTAGCGTTCAAGCCATTCTTCGCGCCCGTTCAGGTAGGGGCTTCCCCCCTTTTCCTGTACGGGCGGTGTGGTTTTTGATTTGAAAAAAGACATAGATACCGCCTATGAGTTGTCGTTATTCATTTTCGCCCGTTCAAGCCGATCCTGCATTTCAGACCGGGTACGGGTACTAAGGGATTTTTCCCCGGAGGTTTTCGCGTCCTGCCGCGCCCCCCACAGGGATTTCGCCATGCTCGCCGCTTTGCCAAGGCCGCTTCCACCTTCCATTCCGGCAACTTTCGCCGCGTCCTTCACGTTCTGGATGGTGTTGCTTCCGGCGATCATCGTGCCGAGAGCCGCGCCGCCTACAGCAGCAGCCGAGGCAGTGAGCGCCGCGCCGCTGGAAACGTGGGAACCATTGATAATGCCAGCGCACACGTCAGGCAGGGATTTGACCAGGGCGAGAAGCACCACGGACGCGCCGATGACCACAAAAATATCCTGCAATTCTGCCGTGGACGTGGAAAAGCCTTCGATGAAGGCAATGCCCACGCCAAGGACGAGTTGCATGACAAAGAGCTTGAAGGCCACGGCCAGAACGTAGCGGATGGCGTTGACGGCATAATCTTTCAGAAAGGCGCTGCCGCCGAAGGCCACCAGGATCAACGCCGCCGCCATCGACACCATTGCTTCGCATTTGATGAAAACGACTTGCGCGGAAATCAGCGCGAAGCAGATGATGATCACCAGAGCGGCCAGCAGCAGAGCCACGGAGTTGCCCGGCGACCAGATGGAGAGTTTATCCAGAACCAGTTTGACGAGCTGCATCCCGGTTAGAAACGGCGATTCCGAAGAGTAGCCGCCGGGGGTCAGTTCCCTGCCGATTGCGCCCAGACCGTTAATCAGATTCCACGACCATTCTTTGTAGTAGGTAATGACCGCCAAAAAGAATCCGGCCATGAGCAGGAGCATGACGAACTGTTTCAGAATGTCGCCAAGCTGATCGCGGTTGAGCGCGGCCTTGATGCCGAGAAAGCAGACTTCCAGAGTCACCAGCCAGCGGAATACCGTCAGGGCGTACTTCCGCAAGGTCGGCTCCCAGGAGCTTGTTTTGTTGTAAAACTCATGTACCAGCCGGGACACGAAATCTTCATCAGCGGCATATGCCTGCTCCGGCAGGAACAGGAGCGCCAGCGCCGGGAGGCAAAGCGCGGCCAGAAACAGAAAATGTTTTTTCATGTCCGCCGCCTAAAAGGGATCGGGCTTTGCTTGCCCCTTGCCGATTTTGTTTGTTTTCAAGGTGTCCCGCCATGCCTCTTGTGCCATCTGGCTTTCTTTTTCCGCCTTCATCTGACTGGCCAGACTGGATTGAACTTGTGTGGCCATGAGTTCACGTAGTTGCCGGGCTTCCTGCACCTGGAGGGCGGAAAGTTGGTTCCCGGCCATGATCGCCTTTTGCTGGCCGTCCGGCGTGGAAAGCAGTTCATCAAGGTATTGGTCGAAACGCCCGGCGTCCTTTTGCAGCTCTTCAAGCTGGTGGCCGGAAAGCTGGAACGTGGCTTGGGAAGCCTGATCCACGGATTCAGCCCATTTGTCCCACTGTGCGCGATACTTGGCGTTTGCTTCCGCTACCCGTTCAGGAGTTGAAGAAGCCAGACCGCCGAGAAAGCCCAATTCAGGAAACAGGGAATTGAAAACTTCCCCAAGGGCCACTATGTCGCCGCGTTGGGTTTTCAATTTGTTGGTAAGGAGGGAAAGTCTTGTCAGGCTTCCTTTGAGTTCATTCACCAGATTGGCCGGAAGCTGCACGGTGTTCTGAATCATATTTTGATACTGCTCGATATTTTGCTGCACCATGCGGATTTGTTGAGCCGTTTGGGTTATGGATTCCTGATAATCGTTCATTAACGTGGCGAGTTCTTCCATGTTCGTGATGCGATCCAGCATTTGCACCAGCATATTGCTGCAATTCGTGCATGTGACGACAAACGCCTGTGCAGGACTGGCAAGCATGACCAGCATGGCGAGGCTTAAAAGATACTTTTTCATAATGACTCCTTAAATTTCTGTGAAAGAGGCGAAGCGTGGCCGAGAACAAGGAAAAGGCCGTTTTTTGCGGAGGGAGTGGACTCTTCTCGTCCATGACCGGAGCAAAAAGCGGTCTTTGACGCAGTAATCGGTCACGCTCCGCCTCTTTCCCGCAGCCATTCGTGTTGCCAGCCGTTGCCCCCGTATTCCGCCGCAAGCTCCTGAATCCGGGCAATGCTTTCCTTGTCTGACGCGCCGACAAAGGCCAGCGTTTTAGGGCCAAGAGCAAGCTGCACTTGCCGCCGCCCCAACGGCGAGACAACGTAGTAATCGCGCTTCGGCGTGGCGCGGGCGATAATGTTGATTTGGATTTCATTCAGGCCCATGCCCATGTAGAGTTCGCGTTGCGCTTCCTGTGTGGCCGTGAGGTTGGGCAGGAATATTTTTGTCGGGCAGGATTCAGCCAGAACGTCAAGGATACCGGAGTTTTTCGCGTCCGAAAGGCTTTGCGTGGCAAGGATCACCGCGCAATTCGCCTTACGCATGACTTTCAGCCATTCCCTGATTTTCGCCCGGAATACCGGGTGGCCGAGCATGATCCAGGCTTCATCCAGCACAAGGATTGTCGGCGTTCCGTCCAGGGACGTTTCAATGCGGTGAAAGAGATAGGTCAGAACCGGAATCAGGTTTTTGTCGCCCAGGTTCATCAGGTCTTCAATTTCAAAGACCATGAACGGCGAAAGGGTCAGATCGTCCGTATCCGCATCCAGCAGCCGCCCCATTGCCCCTTGCGCGGTGTAGTGCTGGATAGCCTCTTTAATCTGATTATCCTGTACGATGTGATAGAAGCTGGTCAGGGAGCGCAGATTTTCCGGCTGTGCCGACAAGTCCAGCATTGCCGCGTGAATGGCGTTGCGGTGTGACGGCATTACCGTGATCTGCTGCAACTCCATGAGGGAAGCGATCCATTCTTCCGCCCAGGCCCGTTCCGCTTCGGAATCAATGCGCTGGAGCGGCGCGAATGAGAGCTGGTCGGAATTGCCGATGTTATAATGCGTCCCGCCAGCCCCAAGGCAGAGCGGAAACATGCTCATGCCCTTGTCAAAAGCGTAAATGCGGGCGTTTTCATAACAACGGAACTGCGCTGCCAGGGTTGCCAGCAGTGTGGATTTACCCGCGCCAGTCGGCCCGAAAATCAATGTGTGGCCGAGATCGCCCACATGAATATTGAACCAGAACGGCGTACTTTTATCCGTGGTCAACACAGCCAGGGGCCGGGAGTTTGGCGGATAAAAGGGGCAGGGGCAGACGGGGGAGCCCGTCCAGACCGAAGCCAGCGGCAACAGGTCAGCCAGGTTCAGCGTATTGACCATAGGCCGCCGCAGATTGGCGTACCCATTGCCCGGATGCGTTCCAAGCCACGCTTCCAGGGCGTTGATGTTTTCGATCCGGCAGCCGAAACCAAGCGTCTGGATATTCCGGCGCAGTTCCCGCGCCCAATCCTGCAACTGCTCCTGATTCTCGTGCATCAGGACGATGCAGGAAGTCAGGTAGCCAGCACCCACATAACCGCCCTGCACTTCGGTCATGGCGGTTTCCGCGTCTTCGGCCATCAGCAGCGCGTCACGGTTGGCGCGGGCGTTGGGGTTGTTAAAGAACTGGTCAAGAAACCTGTAAACCTGTTGCCGCCAGCCCTTGCGGTAGGAGTCGATTTCCTTTGTGGCATCGTACTGGTCGAGGCAGATAAAGCGCGTGGAAAACCGATACTCCAAAGGGAGAGATTCCAAATCCGCAAACATGGCCGGAAAGGATTCTTGCGGCAGCCCGTCAATGGAAATCAGCGCAAGATGCTTCCCGCCGAGTCGGGGGATGACTCCCCCGACCAGATCATTCCCGGCGAGAAGGTGATCCAGATACATGGCCTTTCTCGGCACTCGCAGCGGGTGCAAATCGCCGGAAACACAATGCTGGATATGGGAAAGAAGGTCAGATTGTGTATAGGCTTCGCCATCATCGGAATACGCCTCATATTCCGTGAGCCGCTGCATATACAGAACCGAAGACAAGGCATCTTCCAGTTCTTCCAGGGTGTTTTGGAACTGCCCCAAGGCTTTTTCCAGCACGGGGCTTGTCGCTGTTCCCGCTTGTACTCTCCCGGCCAACTTTGCAGCCTCAAAATTCGGCTTATAGGTAACGGAAAAGACTGTGCTGGTGCTGAAACATCTGTTGCCACTGAAAAAAGCCCGGCGTTCATCGTCAATGAGTTGCGTGACCGGATCGGGAAAATGCCCCTTGTCCGGCGCGGGGTAGGCCCGGTGACTGCTGCGGATGGAATCCACATGGAGCATCCAGCCGGTTCCGAGCAGCCGGATCGCGTTATTGAACTGCGCGGACACAAAGGCCAACTCGTCAGGCGTGGAACTGGCCGTATCCTGCCCCCGGATTTCCCAGGCAGCCAAAAATGAGCCGTCTTTATTGAGAATGACGCCCGGCGCGACCAGGGCGGCATAAGGGAGCAAATCCGGCAGTCCCTTGGCTCTGGAGCGGTAGTCTTTGAGTTTCAGCATTTGAAACCCCCTATAGCCCGCCAGCGGCTTGCCTTTGCCGGGTAAAACTCCTGTTGTTTGATATGCCGCAGCCAAACCCGGCTCATAATCGGGTCAGCCTTTGCCATGCGCCGGAGCGCAAACACGGCCATAATCCAAAATCCGGCAGCGGAAACGATGGAAACAGCCGTCAGACCGCCCACGCCCACCAGCAGCGCGACCAGGGCGCTGGTCATAACCAGTTCCCTTTCCGCGCCGAGGATATGGGCATGGCGGTGCAAGGATTGATGAATGGGGAGCGGACGGCTCATATAACCGCCCCGGAAAAAGAGAACACGCTATTGACGATGGAAGCGGCGAAGGCGATAAAGGAAATACCGAACACAACGGATAAAAGTAATTTAAATCCGCCGCTTATATCATCTTTATTCATTATAAAAATGACGCCGCACAAGGCCATTGCCACAATGGAAATCCATTTACCCGCAGGGCCGGTGATGGTGTTCACCACCCGTTCCAGGGGGCTGGAAAATTCCGTGATGCCGCCCGATGCGGCGGCTATGTCGGGGAAGCACAGGCAGAGAGCCAGAAAGCCGAAAACGGCAAAACGGGAGAGGGAAGAACTACGAGCGGGAAGGAAGTTGGTTACGCGCATAACGATCTCCGTAGAGGCCGTCATGCGGCGCGGCGTTGGGGCTTGTAGCCCGCAGGACGATTCTGCTTTTGCAGCGAGGGCAGAAAAGCTCGATTTCTCCAACTTCTATGCGACCCTTTGCCAGAAGTTTGTTGCACTTCCCGCAGCGAAGAGTGCTGGGATCGTGCGCCTGTTCCGTTTTCATACGCTTTGTTCCACCTTGTAGAGATACTCCGTTTTGTAGGTGTCCGTTTTCGGGTCAAAGCCATCCACGCGCAGGATGTTTGATATTTGCCGCCGATTGTCCGGGGTCTTTTCCATGAACACCACCAGATCAACCGCCCGGCCTATCAATTTCTGCTTGGGGCCAAGGCCCGCTTCCTCTACCAGTTCTTCCAGGCGGGGTAAGGCTTCTTCCGCGCTGTCCGCGTGAAATGTGCCTATCCCGCCCGGATGCCCCGTGTTCCACAGTTTCAGAAGTTCCAGGGCGGCGGCGTCCCGCACTTCGCCTATCAGAATACGTTTGGGGGCGTAGCGCATACTGACCTTCGCCAATTTTCGCATATCAACATCGGCAATGACCGATGTACGGAAAAACACGGCGTTGGGGCTTTTGGATTGGAGTTCCGCCGTATCCTCTATGATAATCAGGCGGTGTGTGGGCGTGAGCGTGGAAACCGCGTCAATGACCGCGTTGACGAAGGTAGTTTTTCCGCTGGAGGTTCCCCCCACGACCACGATATTCCAGCGCCGCAGCACGGCGTCATGGATAATATCGATCACCCGCGCCGTGATGGAGCCGGAAGCCAGATATTCTTGGAGGGTAAACACCCGGCTGGCTTTTTTACGGAGCGAGAACGAAGGGCCGGGGCCGACAATGGGCGGGAACGTCCCTTCAAATCGTGAACCATCCAGCGGAAATTCGCCTTCCACTATGGGACTACGTTCATTAACCGTCAGATTCAGGCCGCTTGCCACCTGGGAAAGAATCAATCGGCTTTGGGCGGGCAAAACAGTGCCGACACATTCATGGTCTTGCCCGTACTTTTCAATCCAGAGCGTCCCATCAGGATTGAGCATAATTTCTATGACTTCCGGGTTTTCCAGCGCGTCCATAAAAACAGGCCCGCAGGAGTGGCGCAGCCCGGCCAGCAGCCGAGGGTCGTCACAGGCCCGCAGCATTACCGTACCGCCTTCAAGATAAAAACCGCCACATTC
>ERZ835980.1697-NODE-1697-length-22938-cov-3.013372_pt1 | contig 22938 bp, 19 predicted proteins | sample MGYA00519943_ERZ835980 | MGnify/ENA primary metagenome ERZ835980 (study PRJEB31850, sample SAMEA3708791) | human gut metagenome | biome: human gut; feature: human-associated habitat; material: faeces | place: China | collected 2014 ... | reverse complement strand
CCCGACTGCCGCCCGATCCTGATTCTTTCGGGTGACAGGGAGCGGGAGATGCTGGGCCGCTACGAGGAGAACGCCTACTTCTGGCGCATGATGCGCGTGGCGGGGCATCCCGACGTGCGGATCTGCGAGTTCGACGGCTTCGACCACGGTAACATGCCGCAGGCCGGGCATTTCGTCGCGGTGCGTTATATCCGGGAAATGGAGCGGAGAATGGATCGGTAGTTGCGGGGAGGACGGGTATGAAAATGAACAGATATACGCTTTGCATGGCTGCGGCAGCCTTGTTCGCCGCGTTGGCGCTCACGGGGTGTTCGCTGCTGAAGGTGGCCGTGGCCACGGGCGACCCTCTGTCGAAGGAGCAGATGAACGTGCGGACGATGACGCGCGGCTTTTACTACGACATGGCCGGCGAGGTGGCCCGTGCGGCCGACTCGATCGTCGCTGCGTCGCCCGACGTGAATGTGCGCGTAGCGGCCGTGCGGTGGAAGATCCGCGCCACGCGCGCCGGGGTGACCGCCGCCATGCAGGGCATTCCCGACGTGGCGCTGGCCGACCTGTGGATTCTGTGCCGCCGCATGAACGAGGGTTTCGCCCAGGCGCCCGATTCGCTGCTGTTCGGTCTTCAGAGCGACATCGCCCGCGACGCCGCCCTGCGGCTCGACCGCCGGGCCGGAAGGCTCGCCCGGCAGGTGCTTCCGGACGACCGCTATGCGCTGATGGAGCGGTTCGTTACGGATTACGTGCGCGACAACCCCGCCTCCGAGGGCGACGAGACCGACAACACGACCCTCGCGTGGCTGGAATACCTCCGGGCGGCCGGCGTCGAACAGGATTACGCCACCGGCTCGATCGCCGAGGTGCTGGCCGACGTCAACGACCGGCTGAGCGGCCAGACCCAGCAGGTGACCAACAGCGTGAGCTGGTCGAAGGACATCTTCGAGATGCGGCTCCGGCGGGACAGCCTGCGCCTGCAGGTCGGGGCGCAGCTCGATTCGCTGGAACGCAGTTTCAACCGTATCGTGGTCGTCGCCGAGCACCTGCCCGAGATTTCGGACAAGGTGCTGGAGGAGCTGAACCGGCAGGCCACGCAGCTCATCTGGACGATGAACGCTTCGGTGGACAACGCTTTCGCCGACTTCGACCGCCAGCGCGGCGAGTTGCAGCAATACGTTACGCGTGAGCGCGAGGCGTTGGTCGAACAGTTGCGGGCGACGGGCGACGAACTGGTCCGGACGACGCTCGACGCCGTGCCGGGGCTTGTCGGCAAAATCCTGCTCTACCTTGTGCTGGCGCTTGCGGTGCTGATCGGCGGGCCTTTCGCGCTGGGCTTCTGGCTGGGCGGCGTGCGGGCGAAGTACCGAATTAAAAATGAAAAATTGAAAATGAAAAATTAAGCGTTGACGGTTCCGTATGATGGTTCCGATACGTTTTGCGGGGAAATAATTTTGAATTATGAATTTTGAATTATGAATTGTTTTTAACTTTGCACGCAAAGTTAAAAACCGATGGCAAGAAAGAAAGCGAACTATCCCCTCGTCGAGGGGCTTGAAATAACGACCCTTGCGGCCGAGGGCAAGGCCATGGGCCGCTGGAACGACGTGGTGGTCTTCGTTCCGCTGACCGTTCCGGGCGACGTGGTCGACGTGCAGATCCGCTCCAAACGCCGCCGCTTCATGGAGGGCTTCGTGGTCCGCTATGTGAAGAAATCGCCCCTGCGGGCCGAGGCGTTCTGCGAGCATTTCGGCGTCTGCGGCGGCTGCAAGTGGCAGAACCTGCCCTACGGGGAGCAGCTGCGCTTCAAGACCGATCAGGTCCGCGACCAGCTGACGCGCATCGGCAAGATCGAGCTGCCGGAGATCGCGCCCTGCCTCGGCTCGGCCGAGACGCAGTTCTACCGCAACAAACTCGAATTCACCTTCGCCGACCGCCGCTGGCTGACGCGCGAGGAGATCGAGTCGGCGGGCGACATCGGCGACGCGCCGGCCGTGGGATTCCACATCCCGGGGATGTTCGACAAGGTGCTGGACATCCGCAAATGCTGGTTGCAGCCCGATCCGTCGAACGGCATCCGCATGGAGGCCAAGCGGTTCTGCGTGGAGAACGGCTACACGTTCCACAACGCCCGTTCGCACGAGGGGCTGATGCGCAACATGATCGTCCGCACGGCCTCGACGGGCGAGGTGATGGTGATCGTGGTCTTCAACAGCGACGACCGGCCCCGCATCACGGCCCTGATGGACCATCTGGCGGCCAAATTCCCGGAGATCACCTCCCTGTTCTATATCGTCAATACGAAGTTCAACGACTCGGTGGGCGACCTCGACCCGGTCTGCTACCGCGGCAAGGACCATATCATCGAGGAGATGGAGGAACTGCGCTTCAAGGTGGGACCCAAGTCGTTCTACCAGACCAATTCCGCGCAGGCCTACGAACTTTATAAGGTGGCCCGCGACTTTGCCGACCTCCGGCCGGGCGACGTGCTTTACGACCTCTACACCGGGACGGGAACCATCGCCAACTTCTGCGCCGCGCGTTGCGCCCGGGTGGTGGGCGTGGAGTACGTCCCCGAAGCCATCGCCGACGCCAAGGTCAATTCGGAATTGAACGGCATCGAAAATACGGTCTTTTACGCCGGGGACATGAAGGCGGTGCTCGACGACGGATTCGTCGCCGCGAACGGCCGTCCCGACGTGATCATCCTCGACCCGCCGCGCGCGGGCGTCGATGAACCGGTGATCGAAGTCATCCTGCGCGCCGCGCCCGAACGGATCGTCTATGTGAGCTGCAACCCCGCCACGCAGGCCCGCGACCTCCAGCTGATGGACGCCGCCTACCGCGTCGAGGCCGTGCAGCCCGTCGACATGTTTCCCCACACGCACCATGTGGAGAACGTCGTGAAGCTCGTGCGGCGGCAAACGGCGCGTCCGCGCGGGACGCAACCTGAACTGCAACCTGAACCACAGACCGATGATACGAATTTTTCTGACTGCATCGTTCGCCCTGATGTTCGTCGGGGCGGTCGCCCAGTCGCCGACCATCCGCACGCAGCGGAATGAGAATAACTCCGTGGATTTTATCCTGGAGAATAAGACGCGTCCGGGGACGTTGACTGTTTTTCTGACGCTCCGGGATTTGCAGAACTGTAACACCGCTTCGGGGACCTTCAGATACGAGACCCGCTATACCGGGACGCGGCTGCTGTCTCTCCGTCCCGCCGACGATACCCGGGGCGTGAGGTACGGTTATTCATACCGCTTTTTTTTAGGCCCTGTCGATAAGGAGCCCGATACCGCGTTTGTCTACCGCATGCCCACCACTGTTCGCTGGCCGGTGCGTGTGTCGCGCGGCGTGAGCGTTTACGACCGTTTCCGGAAAGAAAAGAAAGGGGCTTTGGGGTTGCATTTCGAAATGGAAAAGGGCGACACGGTCTATGCGATGCGGCGCGGCACGGTCGTGGAGGTCGGCATTCCCGAACGGGAACCCGATGCCCCGGCGGTGAGTTTTACCTCCGAAAGCCCCGATTTGCTGGTCGAGCAGCCCGATGGCACGCTGGCCTGGTATATCTGCCTCGACGGCGACAATGTGCTGGTCGAGGTCGGGGACGAAGTGCTGCCCGGAACGCCGCTGGCGCTGGCGGGAAGCTATGACGGCGAGCGATACAAAGTTTCCGTGCAGACCTTCTGGTGGGAGAGTAATCCGGACCCGAAGGAGCGGGAGCGAAAACCTTTCATCCGCAAGCATTTCTTTCCGCAGTTCGTTACGGAGGAGGGTGTCGTGTGCGTTGAAAAGGGTGTTTACCGACCCGTTGAAACCGAGGAATTGGTAATCCGCGAGATGAACAGGAAGGAACTCAAGAAACACCGCGGAGGCAAAAAGCGATAGGGAGTTGTTCAAGGCCTGATTTCGCATCGGGGATGCAGTATTTTCGTTTTTCGGCGTTTTACTGGATACAAAGGGATGGAAACCGGCCCGGCTGAAAACAGTTCCGCGCGACGCCCGGCTTGCATAATCTTTGTAATAGGTTATTTAAAAACGAAAAGACAATGAAACGACTGATTTTATTGGCGGCGGTGGCGTTTTTCGCCCTCCCCGCGGCAGCGCAGATGCAGGAGGCGTTCCCCAGCTACATTCAGGTCAACGGACGTGCCGAAAAGGAGATCGCGCCCGACGAATTCTACTTGCAGATCATCATCAACGAGCGCGACTCGAAGGGCAAGATTTCGGTCGAAAGCCAGCAGCGCGACATGATCGCCGCGCTCAAACGTGCCGGGGTCGATGTCGAGAAACAGCTCAAGATGGCCAACCTGTCGAGCGAGTTCTTCAAGAAAAACACCTCGGTGGCCACGGCCAAATACCAGTTGCAGCTGGGTTCCTCGGCGATGGTCGCCAAGGTGTGGCAGGCGTTGGACGGACTGGGCATCTCGAACGTCTCGATCCTGAAGGTCTCGCACTCGAAAATCGAACAGTATAAGGCCGAAGTGCGCGTCGAGGCGATGCAGAACGCCCGCCAGAGCGCCGCGACGCTGGCCGAAGCCGTCGGGCAGAAGATCGGCAAATGCTTCTACATCTACGATTCGAACAACAACGTGATGCCTGTTTTTTACGACAACATGGCCGTGATGCGCAGCGCCAAGGCGATGGGCGTCGCCGAGGACGCCGCTGCGGACGAACCGCTCGATTTCAAGACCATCAAGTTGCAGTACAACGTGCAGGCGAAGTTCGTGCTCGAATAGGACGGTTTCCGATTCTCTCGGGTGTCTTTCACCTCGCCTTGTCCGGGCTGAACGGGAAATGCGCTTGTGTGTCCCGTCCGGCCCGGACTTCGTTAAGGCGAAATCCCCTCCGCGATAGTCGCAGACGGCTCGCGGCGTCCGTCCGCCTCGTTCTTTGCGAGGTGCGGAACCCTCCGGCCTGCGGACCCGGCCGGCCGGTCCCGGCGCCAAATCCCCGTTCGTCGGCCGGAAGGTCCTGAAAATAAAACAATTCATCCGGGTTGAAAGCAAAGAGACTGAAAAAGTACGATTCAGTAAGCGATTTCTGAAAATTTTAGTATCTTTGTAGTTCACCCCTGTAAAAAAGGAGGAGTTATGGAAAAGCAGTTTTGTTTCGATTATGAACATTACGCGGCGCTGTCGGAGCTTTCCGAAGCCGACCGCAGGCTGGTCGCCGAGGCCGAACGGGCCACGGCCAATGCGCATGCGCCCTACTCGAATTTCCACGTAGGCGCCGCCGCGCGTCTGCGCAGCGGGAAAATACTCTACGGCAGCAACTTCGAAAGCGAGGTCTATCCCGCGGGACTCTGCGCCGAGCGGTCGCTGATGTTCTACGCCCAGGCCAATTATGCCGACGATCCGATCGAGACGATGGCCATTGCCTCGAACCCCTCGGAGCGCGAATGCTATCCCTGCGGCCAGTGCCGGCAGGTGATGGTCGACGTCGAGCGTCGTCAGGGTTCCCCGATGCGGGTGCTGATGAGCGGCCACGGTACGGTGACGGCGGTCGATTCGGCCTCCAAACTGCTGCCTTTCACCTTTATTCTGTAATTTCCGACGATGTTCAACCCGGACGACATTCTCTACGAAGACAACCACCTGCTGATCGTCAACAAACGCTGCGGCGATCTGGTGCAGCCCGACCCGTCGGGCGAGAGCGCCCTCGAGGACCAGATCAAGGCCTTCATCAAACGGCGCGACGCCAAACCCGGCGAGGTGTTCCTCGGCGTGGTGCACCGCATCGACCGCCCGGTGAGCGGAGCCGTCGTTTTCGCCAAGACGTCGAAGGCGCTCGTCCGTCTGAACGAGATGATCCGCGAAGGCCGCATCCATAAGGTCTACTGGGCGCTGACCGAAGCCACACCCGATCCCGAGAGCGGCGAACTGCGCCATTATATCCTGCGCGACGGCAGGACCAACCGTTCGCGGGCCTGCGACGCCCCGAAGGGCGACGCCAAGGAGGCGCGCCTGCGTTACGTGACGCTCGGGGCGGGGACGAACTACACGCTGGTCGAGGTCGAACTGCTCACGGGGCGTCACCACCAGATCCGCGCCCAGCTCTCGAAGGTCGGGTGTCCGATCCGCGGCGACCTGAAATACGGCGCCCGGCGCTCCCTGCCCGGGGGCGGTATCTCGCTCCACTCGCGCCGTGTCGAATTCGAGCATCCGGTGCGTCGCGAGCCGCTCTCGGTCACGGCTCCCGTGCCTGCGGGCGACAACCTGTGGACCTATTTCGAAAACCTCTGAATATCCCTGCCATGCGATTGCTCATTCAGCGTGTAAAACACGCTTCCGTCGCTATCGGCGGCGATGTCTGCTCCCGGATCGGGGCGGGACTGCTGGTGCTGCTCGGCGTCGGGTGCGACGACACCGACGAGGACATCGAGTACCTCGCCGGAAAACTCGTGCGCCTGCGTATCTTCGACGATGAAGCCGGGGTGATGAACCTCGACGTGGTGCAGACAGACGGCGAAATTCTGGTCGTGAGCCAGTTCACGTTGCAGGCCTCGACCCGCAAGGGCAACCGGCCGAGTTATATCAAGGCGGCCCCCGAAGCCGTTTCTCGCCCGCTTTACGAACGGTTTACGGCCCGGGTCGCCGAGCTGCTCGGCCGCGGGGTCGCCACGGGCGAATTCGGCGCCGACATGCAGGTCGAGCTGGTCAACGACGGGCCGGTGACGATCTGGATGGATTCAAAAAACAAGGAATAACATATTTATATCAAAATGAAGAAAATTTTTGCATTTCTGCTTCTGGGCCTTACCGTGGCCTTCGCCTCCTGCGGGGATGAAAAGACGGAGACCGGAACGGACTGGTTCCTGACGCCTGTGGCCGAGGTCAACGGCACGACGGTCGGATTGAGCTGCCAGACTCGTTTCGGCGAGGGCGTGCTCGAAAACACGAGCGTGGGTTTTTCCTATGCTGCCGTTGTCGACAATAAAATCGGCGCGTTTGCCGATGTGGCGGGTTCCGCGGTTGACGGCACCGGCATTGCCGCCACGCTGACCGGGCTTCAGCCCGAAACGAGCTACGTGGTTTTCGCCTATGCCGGCCTGTCGACCGGACGGGTTCAGAGCGCAGGGGCGGTCTTCAAAACCGGGCAGGACGACATGCCCGACCCCGATCCCGAACGGCCCGCTTTCGGAACTCCTGCGGCGTCGGGCGTGACCAAGACCGAGGCGACGCTGAACTGTACGTTCAATTTCGAAGATACGGCCGACTACGACGTCTATTTCCGGTATAAGCCGGCTTCGTCGGGCAGCTATGACCGGGTAAACGTTCCGACGGGAACGGGAACCAAGACGGCGGCCCTGACCGGCCTGACGCCCGGCACGACCTATGAATTCGCGCTCTGCGCCGACTGGGACGGGCAGACCTACACCAGCGCCGCGGCGACCTTCACCACCTCGTCGGACGGCGGTGGCGGAAATACGGGTTCGGCCAAGTATTCGGGCTGGCCCGAACTGGTTCCGGAGGACAAGTCGAACAGCGACTATTATTATGCTTATCACCTTTGCCCGGACTATCCGGCGACCGGTACGAAGGCGCGTAATTTCTCGACCTGTTACAGCAAATCGTACCGCTGCCCGGTCTGGGTGGCTGCCCCACTACATGACTGCTATACAGGCGATGTGAAGCGGACAGACGCTTACCGGAATGACCCGGACATCAATTGTACGCAAGCGGGTCATTGGAGCGGCTACACGCGTGGTCACATGCTTGGCTCAAACGAGCGGCGCGTGACGAAGAACGTTAACCGTGACGTTTTCTATTATTCGAATATCGGTCCGCAGCTTCAGACTTATTTCAATACCGGCGGCGGTCAGTGGAATACGGCTGAAGACTGGGTCGACAAGCAATGGCGTGGCTTGGCGGATACTTGCTATCAGGTGGTGGGAACCTATTGGGAGAATACCTCCAAGGTTGTGGATGGTACGACCATTCCGACGCATTACTACATCGTGCTGCTCAAAGCCAAGAAAAGCGCTGGTAATAAGTGGGTGGTAAATTGTTCGCAGGGGGAACTTCAATCCATTGCCATCATGGTTCGGCATAAGACCTACGCTAAAAACGAGGTGGTTAAGGCTGTTGATTTTCAGTCGAAGGGGGTGTTTAAGACTGTTGCGGAGATCGAACGCCTCACGGGGCATACGTTCTTCCCTAATGTGCCCAACGTTCCGAAGGATACCTACAATCCGGGCGACTGGAATTTTTAGGCGGAGATGACTTACCCGTGGGGCGATACGAGGCGGTTCAACTCCTATGCGGGGTACTTCCGCCGTCTGTTCGGCTGCCGGGTGCAGAAACTTTCCGTCGATGCGGGCTTCACCTGCCCCAACCGCGACGGGACGATCGGAGAGGGAGGGTGTACGTTCTGTAACAACGGAGCGTTCACCCCTTCTTATTGCATGCCCTCGAAGAGCGTCGGGCAGCAGATCGCCGAGGGGATCGAATTCCACCGCAACCGCTACCGTTCGGCGCAGCGCTACCTGGTCTATTTCCAGGCTTTTTCCAACACCTACGCCCCGCTGGAGCGGCTGAAGAGGCTTTACGATGAGGCCCTCGCGCATCCCGGCGTGGCGGGAATCGTCGTCGGCACGCGCCCCGACTGCGTCGACGAGCGCAAGCTCGATTACTTCGCCGGGCTGGCCCGGGATCGGTATGTCGCCCTCGAATACGGCATCGAATCGACCTTCGACGCCACGCTCCGGGCCGTCAACCGGGGCCACGACTTCGCGTGCGCCCGCCGCGCCGTCGAGATGACCGCCGCGAGGGGCCTGCACGTCGGCGCGCACTTCATCCTCGGACTTCCCGGCGAGACCGACGCGATGCTGCTCGACCAGGTGGAGCGGATCAACGCCCTGCCGCTCACGACCGTGAAGTTCCACCAGCTGCAGGTTTTCCGCGCGACGCCGATGGCCGCCGAGTACGACGCCGCACCGGAGCGTTTCCGCTTCTGGGAGCCGGAGGAGTACATCGACCTGTTTGTCGAAATCCTCCGCCGGCTGCGTCCCGGCGTGGTCGTCGAACGTTTCGCCTCGGAGGCTCCGCCGCGCTACCATTACGGCCGCAACTGGGGATTGATCCGCAACGAAACCCTGCTGGCGATGCTCGAAAAAAGATTGGAGGAACGCAATGTATACCAAGGCGAAATTTTTACTACCTTTGCCGCAGACAAACTTCGGCAGAGGTAGGCTGCGCCTCGGCAGAACGCGGGTGGACCCGGCTCTGCGTCCGGCCTGCGCCGCCTTTGCGGAGGCAAACCCCGAATAAACCCCTTCGTTATGAAATCCATCAATCCCGACATCGTGCTCAAACCCGTCAAGGAGTATGTTCTGATGGCTGTCGGCATGCTGATGTACTCTTTCGGCTGGATCGGCTGCATCCTCCCGGCCGGCGGCGTCGGCGGCGGCGCCGCAGGTCTGTCGCTCGTGCTGTGCAATGCGCTCTCGACGGCGGGAATCGACCTGCAGATCGGTACGATGGTTTTCATCATCAATGCCGTCCTGCTGCTGGTCGCCGGGTTTATCGTGGGGTGGAATTTCGGTCTCAAGACCATCTTCTGCGTGGTGATCATCTCCTTGGGCATGAACTTCTGGCAGGAGGTGCTTCCCGATGGCAACTTCCTCGGGGTCGACAACCTGCTGGCCATCGTCATGGGCGGTATTCTGGCCGGCGCCGGCATCGCGCTCTGCTTCTCGCAGGGCGGCTCGACGGGCGGCACGGACATCGTGGCCATGATCATCAACAAGTACCGCACGGTCAGCTACGGCAAAATCCTCATCTACTCCGATTTCGTCATCATCGGTTCGGCCCTGCTGGTGGGCATGGGCATCAGCGCCGTGATTTACGGCTACGTGATGACGGCCGTCGTGGGTTACACGGTCGATATGATCATGGCCGGAAACCAGCAGTCGAGCCAGGTCTTCATCGTCACGCACGACTACGAGAAAATGGCCCAGGCGATCGTCGACAACGTCCACCGCGGGGTGACGCTCATCGACTCGCAGGGGTGGTATTCGAAAAAGGAGTCCAAAATCGTCATGGTGGTCTGCCGCAAGCGGGAGACCTCGATGATCCTCAAATTCGTCAAGACCATCGACCCCGAGGCCTTTATGACCGTCGGATCGGTCATGGGCGTCTACGGGAAGGGATTCCAGGCAATCGGGAAGGGCTGATGCAGCTCTACGCCGACATAGTTCTTCCGCTGGCGCAGCCCGTCTACACGTTTGCCGTGCCCGGAGGCACGGACGTCGCGGCAGGGCAGGCCGTGGCGGTGCAGTTCGGCGCACGCAAATTCTATACGGGCATCGTGTGGCGGGTCCACGACCGCCGGCCCGATTTCAAAACCGTCAAACCGATCCAGCGCGTGCTCTACGATGCGCCTCTGCTCTCGGCGCAGCAGATGTCGCTGTGGGAGTGGATCGCCTCGTACTACATGTGTTCCCTGGGGGAGGTGATGCGCGTGGCGCTGCCTGCGCTGATGAAACCTTCGGGCGACACGGAGGAGGAGTTCTCCGGCGACGAGTTCCGTCCCCGCACCGAGTGTTACGTGTCGCTGGCTGCGGAACTCCGCGACGAGGGGCGTTTTCACGAAGTCTGCGAGAAGATCGAACGGCGCGCCCCGAAGCAGTACGAGGCGCTGCTCGAGCTGGCTGCGGCCGGCGACGAGACGCGCATCGCGACGGGCGAGGTGGCCCGCCGCCTGCTCCGGGCCGATTATGCCGTGCTGCACGCCCTCGAGCGCAAGAAATACATCGTCTGCACCCAGCGCGAACGTTCGGTCGAGCGCGGCGAGTCGGCCTTCCGCCTTCCGGAGCTGACGGCGCACCAGCTGACGGCGCTGAACGCCCTGCGCGAACAGTTCGCCGCCGGGAAAACCACCGCTCTTTTGCAGGGCGTCACCGGTTCGGGCAAGACCGAGATTTACATCCACCTGATCGCCGAGGTGCTCTCCCGGGGCGGCGATGTTTTGCTGCTGGTGCCCGAAATCGCCCTTACGGCGCAGCTGATCGAGCGCATGGAGCGCATCTTCGGCAGCCGCGTCACCCCGTACCATTCCAAACTCACCAACCGCCGCCGCACGGAGACCTACCTGCGGCTGAACCGCTCCGACGGGGGCGAGTTCGTAGTCGGCGTGCGGTCGTCGGTCTTCCTGCCGCTGAAGCATTTGCAGCTGATCGTCGTCGACGAGGAGCACGACGCCAGCTACAAGCAGACGGAGCCTGCGCCGCGCTACAACGCCCGCGACTGCGCCGTGGTGATGGCGCGCCTGACGGGAGGCCGGACGCTGCTGGGCAGCGCCACGCCGTCGCTCGAAACGTGGCTCAACGCCGCGTCGGGCAAATACGGGCGCGCGGAGCTGACTGAGCGTTACGGCGACGCCCGCCCGCCCGAAATCCTCGTTTCCGACACCCTGCGCGCCGCCAGGCGCGGCGAGCGCAAGGCCCATTTCAACAAACTCCTGCTGGACCGGATCGGCGAGACCCTCGACCGGGGCGGGCAGGTGATGCTGTTCCAGAACCGCCGCGGGTTTTCGCCCTACGTCGCGTGCTCCGAGTGCGGCTGGACGGCCCGCTGCCCCCACTGCAACGTGACGCTGACCTACCACAAGGGCGGACGGAAACTCGTCTGCCACTACTGCGGCCATACGGAGGACGTGCCGGCGAAGTGCCCTTCGTGCAAGGTCACCGATGTGCTCCCGATGGGCTTCGGGACCGAGAAGGTCGAGGAGGAGATTTCCCGGATTTTCCCCGAAGCGCGGGTTGCCCGTTTGGACCGGGACAGCGTGACCTCCGAAAAGGCGTTCAGCGCCATCATCGCCGATTTCGAGGCCCGCCGGACCGATATTCTGGTCGGCACGCAGATGATCACCAAGGGTTTCGACTTCGCGGGGGTGTCGCTCGTCGGCATCCTCAATGCCGACAACCTGCTGAACAACCCCGATTTCCGGGCCGCCGAACGGGCTTTCCAGCTGATGATGCAGGTGGCGGGCCGCGCCGGACGGCGCGACGACGGGGGCGAGGTGGTGATCCAGACCTCCGAACCGGGGCATCCCGTGATCCGGCAGGTCGCGGCGGGCGATTTCGAGGGGATGGCCCGCGCACAGCTCGCCGAGCGCAAAGCCTTTTTCTATCCGCCCTATGCGCGGCTCACGTCGCTCACGCTGCGCCACCGCGACCCTTCGGTGCTCCGAAACGGGGTCATGTACCTCGCCGCACGCCTGCGCACCCGTTTCGGCCGCCGTCTGCTGGGGCCGATGACCCCGCCCGTCGACCGCATCCGCGGCGAATACCTCGTGGGCCTTCTGCTGAAAATCGAGAGCGGCGCCTCTTCGGCCCGCGCCCGCGAACTGCTCGCGGCCGAGCTGAAAACCTTTGCCGGAAACCCGGCGTTCAAGTCGATCACCGTCGTCGTCAATGTCGATCCTCAATGACCTCGTCCGCGATGTCGCGTCGCTGCTGTTCCCGCCCCGCTGCGCCGTCTGCGGGGAACCGCTTGCGCGCGGCGAACGCACGGTCTGCACTTTGTGCCGCGCCACGGCGCCGCTGACGGGCTACTGGCGCGAGGCCGACAACCCCGTGGTGCGCCGATGCTGGGGCATGGTCCCCGTCTGTCAGGCTTCGGGCTTTCTGTTCTTCGTCCGCGCGAGCGGCTGGCGGCGGCTGATCCACGGCTTCAAGTACCGCGGGGCGTGGCGCACGGCCCGGGAGATGGGCGCGTGGTACGGGCGGTATCTGCGTGAAAGCGGACTCTACGACGACGTGGAGGTGGTCGTTCCGCTGCCGCTGCACCCCTTTAAGCGTTGCCGGAGGGGGTATAATCAGTCGGAATACATCGCCGAGGGGATCGCCGCGCAGTTGGGCGTGGAGGTCGACCGCCGCAGCGTCCGCCGGGTGCGCAACACCGCCAGCCAGGCCCTCAAGCCCCGCCGCGAGCGGGCCGGCAACGTCGAAGACGCCTTTGCGGTGCGCCGTCCCGAACGGCTCGCCGGGCGGCACGTCCTGCTGGTCGACGACGTGATGACCACCGGCTCGACCCTGCTTTCGTGCGCCTCGGCGATCCTGCGCGATGCGCCCGGCTGCCGCATCAGCATCGCCGCCCTCGCCGTCTCGCAGCGCGAACTGGGCGTGAAGGAGTAGGCGGCGATTCGAAAACTTATCAACAGGACGTTATTCCGGCCGCAGGCCGTGAACCCCTTCCGCGAAAGGGGTTTGGGGCAGGACAGGCCCCGAAACGCGGCGGCCCGCCGGGGACCGGCATCCGGTCCGTTCCGGCATTCGGTGGCGGAAGCTGTGTTATAAACATAGTTTTCGACAAACCGGGGTTCCGCCCGGTTTTGATTTCTCCCCGCTTATGCTTACTTTTGACCTTTGAAAGAATCCGATTATCCATGGCGAAAGATTTTACACCCTCCTCCCGCAACCGGGAGGCGTTCGAGGCGATGACCGATACCGTCGGCAACGTACCCCCGCAGGCGGTCGAGCTGGAGGAGGCCGTGCTCGGTGCGCTGATGCTCGAAAAGGACTGCATCATCACCGTGCAGGAGTTCGTCTCCCCCGAGGCGTTCTACACCGAGGAACACCGCCTGATCTACAAGGCGATCAACGAACTGTCGATGGAGCTGAAACCCATCGACCTCTATACCGTGACCGAGCGGCTCAAGGCCAAGAAGGAGCTGAAGAAGGTGGGCGGCGCTTCGTACCTCGCGCAGCTGACCCAGAAGGTCGGTTCGGCGGCCAACGTCGAGTTCCACGCCAAGATCATCGCCCAGAAATACGTGCAGCGCGAGCTGATCCGCTCGGCGACCGAGATTCAGAAACGCTCCTACGACGAGTCGACCGACGTCACGGAGCTGATCGGTTACGCCGAAGGCGAGATCTTCAAGGTTGCCGAGGGGCACGTCAAACGTTCGGTGCAGTCGTCCAAGGACATCCTGGCCCGGGCGCTGATGCAGATCGAGGAGGCATCGAAGAACACCAGCGCCTTCAGCGGCGTGCCGTCGGGCTTCATGGCTCTGGACCGCGTGACGCTGGGCTGGCAGCTGTCCGACCTGATCATCGTCGCCGCGCGTCCCTCGATGGGTAAGACAGCCTTCGTGCTCTCGATGGCCCGCAACATGGCCGTCGACCACGAGCAGGGCGTGGCGTTCTTTTCGCTCGAAATGTCCTCCGTGCAGCTGATGATGCGTCTGATCATCGCCGAGACGGGACTTTCGGGCAACGACGTCAAGTCGGGGCGTCTGACGCCCGAGCAGTGGCGGCACCTCGAATCGGCCACCAAGCCGTTGGGCACGGCGCCGTTGTTCATCGACGACACCCCGGCCCTTTCGGTCTTCGAGTTCCGTTCGAAGGCCCGGCGTCTGAAAATTCATAACGACATCAAGATCATCATCATCGACTACCTCCAGCTGATGACCGGCAATCAGGACACGAAGGGCAACCGCGAGCAGGAGGTGGCCTTCATCTCGCGTACGCTGAAGGCCATCGCCAAGGAGCTGAACGTGCCGATGATCGCCCTTTCGCAGTTGAGCCGCGCCACCGAAATGCGCGGCGGCTCGAAGCGTCCCCAGCTGTCGGACCTCCGCGAGTCGGGCGCCATCGAGCAGGACGCCGACATCGTGGCCTTCATCCACCGTCCGGAGTATTACGGCATCAACCAGGACGAGAACGGCATGCCCACGGCGGGCATGGCCGAGATCATCCTCGCCAAGCACCGTAACGGCGCGGTGTGCGACGTGAACCTGCGCTTCCTGAAGGAGCAGGCCCGCTTCGCCGACGTGGAGGACTCGATGCTGCCGCCCGCGCAGGCGGTGGAGAGCCAGCAGGCCTACGACGACTACGCCAGCGGTTCGAACAGCCAGCCGGGGACGTCGGGCCTCGGTGCGGCGATGGGCGGGGAGTTCGACGTCAACCGCTCGACGAAGATCGACGACGAAGCGCCTTTTTAGCCATGTTCGTTCGTACATTTGCAGGAGCGGTCGCCGGGATCGACGCCGTGGCGGTGACCGTCGAGGTCAATATCGCCGGCGGCGGATTGGGAATGTACCTCGTGGGGCTGCCGGACAGCGCCGTGAAGGAGAGCGAACAGCGCATCCGGGCGGCGTTCGAGAACTCGGGCGAGCGGATGTCGGGCAAGAAGGTGGTCGTGAGCCTCGCTCCGGCCGACCTGCGCAAGGAGGGGTCGGGTTTCGACCTGCCGATCGCCGTGGGAATCCTCGCGGCGATGGGCCGCATCGACGCCGGGGCGGTCGCCGGGACGATGTTCGTCGGCGAACTGTCGCTCGACGGCTCGCTCAAACCCGTGCGGGGCGTGCTTCCCGTTGCGGTCCGGGCGCGTTCGGAGGGGCTGCGGCGGGTGGTGCTGCCGGCGGAAAACGCGGCGGAGGCCGCGGTTGTCGACGGCATCGAGGTGATCGGCGCCACGACCTTGCGCCAGGTCGTCGGATACCTGAACGGCGAGGCGGAGATTGCGCCTGCCGTGCCGGCCGACGACGAACCGTTCGCCGCGGCGTCGACGCACTATGCGGAGGATTTCGCCGACGTGCGAGGCCAGACGCATGTGAAACGCGCGCTGGAGATCGCGGCGGCGGGAGGGCACAACGTCATCATGGTCGGTGCGCCGGGTTCGGGCAAGACGATGCTCGCACGGCGTCTGCCGACGATCCTGCCGCCGCTTTCGCGCGAAGAGGCGCTCGAAACGACTAAGATACACTCCGTGGCGGGCAAGGCGGGCGTGACGGGCGGGCTGATGACCCGGCGGCCGTTTCGCGCTCCGCATCATACGGCTTCGCAGGTCGCCGTGATCGGCGGCGGGGTCGCAGGCTTGAGCGCCGCATGGCGGCTTGCCCGGAAAGGGCATGAGGTCACCGTCTACGAAGCTGACGACCGCATGGGCGGCAAGCTGGAGCAGGTCATTCCCCGCGCCCGCCTTCCGCATGAGATTTTGGAAAAGGAACTGAAGCGCATTGAGGACATGGGCGTCCGTTTCGTGACCGGCAGCCGGGTTGACGCGGACGGGTTCCAGCGGCTCCGGCGGGAAAGCGATGCGGTGATCGTCGCCACCGGAGGGCATATCCCCCGCGTGTTCCCGTGGCCCGGGCATGAGAGGATTGTGGCGGGCATCGACTTCCTTAAGGCCATCAACAAGGGCGAGAACCCTCGTGTCGGCCGGAATGTCATCGTCATCGGCTGCGGCAACGCGGGCATGGATGCCGCAGCCGGGGCCTATGCGATGGGCGCGGAAAGCGTGACCTGCATCGACGTGCAGAAACCGGCGGCCTTTGCCCATGAAATCGCGCACATCGAAGCGCTGGGCGGCAAGCTGCTCTGGCCGGTGATGACCAAGGAAATAATCGATGGCGGACTCATCACGGCGGACGGGACGTTCATTTCCGGCGACATGGTCATCATCACCATCGGCGAATCCCCGGATTTGGGCTACCTGCCTGAAGGCGTGCGGAAATTCCGCGATTGGGTCATTCCCGGGGCGGACATGAGCCTTCTCGAAAACGTGTTTGCGGCGGGCGACGTGATCAAGCCCGGGTTGCTGGCGGACGCCATCGGAACGGGAATCAAGGCGGCTGAGGCCGTTGACGCCTCGCTTCGCGGTGTGGCCTATGCGCCCGTCGAGAAGAAACCGGTACCCTCAGGGCAACTGAGCACAGCGTATTTCACCCGTTGCCCTCATGGTGAGCTGCCTGCCGCGAACCGGGATTTTGACCGTTGTGTCAGTTGCGGGACCTGCCGGGATTGCAGAATGTGCTTGGAATCCTGCCCGGAGGGGGCCATCAGCCGGGAAACACTGGCGGGCGGCGCGTATCGGTATGTTTCCGATCCCGATCGGTGCATCGGATGCGGCATCTGCTCCGGCGTCTGTCCCTGCGGCATTTGGACGATGCATCCCAATGTTCCGCTGGAGTAGGGGAGGCACACGGAAGATTGGGGAGGGAGAAGCTTTCTGAAGAAAGTTTCTCCCTCCCCCAAACCCCCTTCTCTCCCGCTTCAAAGGCTTTCATCATTGAATCCCTGCCGACAGGAGGGGAACGGGGGAAAAGGCCTGTGATAGTGCATGATTGATGCAGGAATAGTGGCTTCCTACCCTCAAGGGCGTATATTCGGCTATGGGAGGAAACCTCCTTGCTTTTTGGGGTGACGGATACGGCTCATCCCGTGGGGATGAGCCCCCCTATGTGGTGTATCCGCACGAGGGCAAGGTACAGTTCATCCCGTTTTTCCTTTGATCGGAATGAAAGCGAAACGGCGCCAAAATCGCCGTTGAGTTCGATCCTGCTTGGTACGCTCGCACGCGAACGGCCATTGCCGTAGACCGTTTGCCTCATGTTTAGAGGCGGGTGGATTTCGCGTATCTCGGCGAGAGCTATTTTATGCCTCATGAATTCCTGAAACAGATAAAGGGGGTTGAAGTGCGACGTCCAGTTTTGGACTTTGATGCCGCCGCCCGGAAACTCCAGCATACCGTTTTCTGCGTCGATGACGTATCCTTTGGCGTTCACCCTGAAGAGAAGCAGGTTCACAATGCCTATTGCAATAAAAAAATAGGGAAAAATGTCATGTATGCCTTGCTTCAACATGCCGTACAGGACAAGCAGGCCTATCACCAGAAAGGACACCGCGCCTAGGAGCGAACGTGTCACCTTGGGCCAATCAACCACGCTGCGGCTGCAACAGAGATTGTCTTGCACCATGTCAGCCATGACACGCTCCCCCCTCACATGTGAAAGCATAAAAGCGGTACGATAGTATCTTATTTTGTTTATTTCGATACTATCGTATCGAATTTCTGTCAATACATTGTGTACCTTGATGGAATGAAAACCTATCCTCGTTTATTGGAAGCCACTGGCATTACAATCGAAAAAATCCGAAAAGAACGAAAGATGACCAAAACGGCCCTCGCGGATTTTTCGGATTTGCAGGATTGCTATGTCCGTGGAATCATAAAAGGAAAAAGGAATCCCACCATCACCGCGATCTATTCCATCTGTGAAGCCCTTGGCCTTTCTCCTCTGGAGTTTTTCAAGAGGGTGACTGATGAATTGAACGGACTGAACAAGCCAAGAAAAAATCTCCAGTAAAGGTAAGCGACAGTACGGAAACGCCCTTTCATGATCACAGTGTGTTGTGGAAAAAGGGAAAAGGCTCCGCACGTGTGTTCGTGCAGAGCCTTTTGCGGCGGAACTCTTGCCGCGCGGCCTCCCTGTCGTAGTTTTTGCGGGGAGGGGCTTTTGGGAAAAAGCCTCTTTCCCGGTATCTGTTACGCCTTCGCCTTGTGCTCCGCCGTGCAGGAGGAAATGGTGGCCTTGGCGACGTTGTTCGAATGATAGCCGATGTGCTCGATGATCCCGAGAATATCCACATAGACAAGGCCCGTTTCGGAGTCGCATTCCTGCTTGTCCAGCCGCTGGATGTGGCGGTTGCGGAGTTCGACTTCGAGGCCGCGCAGCTTCCCGGCGATGGGGGCGACTTCGCGCGCCTTGTCGGGGTCGTCGTTGATGAAGCCGTCCAGCGCGGTCACAATGGCGTGATGGGCTTCGGCGTACATGCCGGAGAGTTCCGTCATGGCCTGCTGGGAGAAATCCTTCGGCCTGTTCTGGCGGTACGCGTAGTACTCAAGGAGCTTCTTGCCGTAGTCGCCGATGCGCTCGATGTTCCCGGAGCTGGCGACATACAGCGTCAGCACGCGGGCCGCGTCATCGGAGATCCCGGCCTGCATGATGTCTTCGGCATAGGCTTTGACGGCCTTGTGCAGTTGGTCGATTTTGGCTTCGGTCTCTTCGATCTTGGGGATGAGGTCTTTCTTGTCGTTGAAGAATACTTCCTGAACCGAATCAAGAAGGTGGATGACCAAAAAGCCCATGTAGGCACATTCGTTTTTGACCGCTTCCACAGCGATGCCGGGGGTGGCTTCGATGAGCTTGGGATCAAGATACTGGGCCCCTTCGACGACCTTATGGGCCTTGTCGGGCAGGAGCCTGCGGATGAGCGCCGCGAACGGCTTGACGAAGGGCAGGAAGATGATGGTGTTGAAGACGTTGAACAACGTATGGGCATTGGCGATCTGGTGGGCGATGCCCGTAGCCGTCATGGCGATCAGCTCTTGGTAAAGCGGAAGGATGGTGAGGAAAATGCATACGCCGATGACGTTGAAGAGCACATGGGCGGCGCAAGCCTGTTTGGCGGTCCGATCCGTGCCGATGGAAGCGAGGACCGCGGTGATGGTTGTTCCGATATTGTCACCCAAGATGATGGGGATGGCCGCGTGGAGGGGCAAGAGGCCCTGTACGCCGAGGGCGATGGTCAGGCCGACCGTAGCGGCGCTGGATTGGACAAGGAGGGTGAGCAGCGTTCCGGCCAGAACCCCCATGAGCGGGTTGTGGCTGAACATGAGGAATAATTCCTTTTCATTCCGGAGGAAACTCATGGAGGATTCCATGGTCTGCATTCCCACGAAAAGCAGACCAAAACCCAATAGGCCGTTGCCGGCGTACTTCTGTACCTTGGAGCGTCCGAAGAAGGAGAGAAGCACGCCTATAATAATGAAGAGGTAGGCGTAGTCTTGGACTTTGATGGCGAGGATCTGGCCCGTGATCGTGGTCCCGATGTTGGCACCCATGATGACGCCGATGGCTTGCGTCAGGGTCATGAGCCCCGCATCGACGAAGCTGACCGTCATGACCGTGGTGGCGCTGCTGCTTTGGATGAGAACGGTGACGCAGGCACCCACCAGCACGCCCATGATCGGCGTTTTGGTCAGTGTTCCGATAAGCTGTCGCAATCGGTCCCCGGCTATCAGCTGTAGGGCCTCACTGATCAGCTTGATGGCGAAGAGGAAAAGCCCAACGCCGCCAAGAAGCTGAATGATGCTTTGTACAGACATGAAGACGCTCCTTAGAATTTGGTTCGACTCTTGCCCCATGAAAAGATGAACTGTCAAGGAAATTCCCGGCGAATTCGAATACTCGGCATTCCGAAAAAGGGGAACCGTATTTTTTTAGAGTATCATGATAATAAAATACCCTTTATTTATCGCGTGTTATTTGCCAGCGTCGTTCGTGGTGTGGAAAAAATGTCGGTTTTTCCAAAAAAAAGCTTGCCAGCCATCCTGAATTTCGCTAGTTACATCGCTGCACGACGCGGAGAGGTGTCCGAGCTGGTCGAAGGAGCACGATTGGAAATCGTGTGTACTCAAAAGGTACCGGGAGTTCGAATCTCCCCCTCTCCGCCATAAATTTCAAGGGCTTGTTGAAATCCAACAAGCCCTTTTTTCGTATACCAAATTCACTATACGCTAGAATGTACGAGTAATCTGTACGATTTCAACGGAGCGCGCGGATTCGGTGTAACGTGCTTATCTCCGGTGCAGGGCACATCCCGCCGCCGGCGGAGCGCGTGCTCGAAAAGATGGAAGCCTTTTTCCGGTGGTACGGTGTGGCGCGGGGTGCGCTGCATCCTGTGGAATTTGCGGCCCGCGTCCATGCGGATTTCGTGAACATCCACCCCTTCAAGGACGGGAACGGCAGAACGGCCCGGCTCATCATGAATTTCGAGCTCATGCGGGTGGGCTTTCCCTCGGTGATAGTCCCCGTGGATGCGCGCCCGGACTATTACCGAAATTTGGATATCGCCGCCACGCAGGGGGATTATCTCCCCTTTGTGATGCAAATCGCCGAATTGGCCCAAAAGAGTTTTGCCCCCTACTGGGCATTGCTTGGCGAATAGCGCATAAAAAGAATTGAAAAAGTCCTCCTCTGCTCAAAATGGCAGGGGAGGACTTTTTTTATTTGTAAACCTTTTTGGAAAAATGAAATCATTTTTCGGACCAGAGTTTTTCATTTTTCCGCAAATACGACATATCTGGACGGCTTTTCCGTGTGTCCCTGCGGAGAGGCCGATAATGTGGGCGGAACTTTTGCAAAAGGAGTTTGGTACATGGAGATTTCTCTAGTTTTTGTGAACAAGGAATTCGGGAAAATTCGAGTTGCGGAACACAACGGTGCGGCGTGGTTTGTGGGGAGTGACGTATGCGATTGCTTGGAGATCGGCAATAGCCGTGATGCCGTCGCCTCTCTTCAAGACGATGAAAAGGGTGTCGCTTTTATCGACACCCTGGGCCACGATCAAGAAATATCCACTATTTCTGAATCAGGTCTGTATTCCCTTGTCTTTCGTTCGAGCAAACCGGAAGCAGCCAATGCCTTCAGGCAATGGATTGTTCATAAAGTGCTTCCCACAATCCGCAAAACTGGCTGCCACGGCACGCCACAAGCAGAAGATGAAATTCTATCGCGGGCTATAGCCATCGCCGCCAACCGGATCGGGCTTCTCAGTCAGGAAGTGGCCATGCTTCAGGAACAAATCGCCTTAGACGCCCCGAAGGTCGAACTTGCCGAAGCGATTATGAAGACGAAAGAATGCGTTTCCGTCAATCAGTTCGCCAAAATTCTCAAGCAGAACGGTTTGGACATGGACGCAAGCCGTGTTTACCGCGAATTGTACAAGGCAGGGTACCTCATCCGGCAAAAAGGCGCCAACTGGATGCCGAAGCCCTGCATGATGGATAAGGGCTACTTTCGTGTGGTGGAACGCTCGACCGATACGGGAGACGATTACCAGTTCGTCACGGTCACTACCCTGCTCACCGGGATAGGGCAGTGCCATCTGCTCGCACATTTTCTCAATAAATATGGTGCTCGTCGGCAAGAGGGTAGGGCGCGGGCGTGAGATGAACTTGCATTTCGGCTGAGGAATGGATAAAAAGGAGGGGCAGGGAGTACGAATCCCTGCCCCAGTGGGGCACGTCCCCCGCAACTCGTTGAATTACGGTTTTTGCGCCCCGGTAGATAGCACCTCTACCGGGGCGCGGCGTTTAGAAGTTCAGCAAGTGAACTGCCACAGCCGCAAGGAAGCTGGCCAGAAAGCCGACCAGCACGTCCCGGAGGAAGCGCTTCATGGGGTTTTCTCCTTTACCGGGAGAACATGCCCCACGCCGGGCAACCTACGCGACAACGTGAGCCGACACAAGGCCCTGCCCGATCTCTCGGGCAGGGCCTTTTCATCTTTCCCGTAAATACGGCATATCTAGACGGCTTTTCCGTGCGCCCCTACGGGGAGGCCGATAGCGTGGACGGAACTTTTGCAAAAGGAGTTTCGTCCATGGAGATGCCTCAGATTTTCGAAAACAAGGAATTCGGGAAGATCAGGGTTGTGGAACAGAGTGGCGCGCCGTGGTTTGTGGGAAAGGATGTATGCGACTGCTTGGAGATCGGCAATAGCCGTGATGCCGCTGCCTCTCTTGATGACGATGAAAAGGGTGTCGCCCTTATCGACACCCTTGGCGGTAAGCAAGAAATGTCCATCATTTCCGAGCCCGGTCTGTATTCCCTCGTCCTCCGTTCGCGTAAGCCGGAAGCCAAGGCCTTCAAGCGATGGATCATTCATGAAGTGCTTCCCGCCGTCCGTAAGCACGGCGGCTATCTCACGCCCAAAAAGCTGGAAGAAGCCTTGCTCAACCCGGATGTGTTGATCAAGCTGGCGACCCAGTTGAAGGAAGAGCGCGAGGCCCGTGTGCAGGCTGAGGCTCGTGTGGCCATCCTTTCCCATGTCCGAAAAACGTATACGACAACGGAGATCGCCAAAGAGCTTGGGATGCGCAGTGCCGTGGCCCTGAACCGCTTGCTGTGCGAGCGGCGTGTCCAGTTCAAGCAGAACGGAACCTATGTCCTGTACGCCGAGTATGCCGAGCATGGCTATGTCCACATCAAGCAGGAAATCCTCGAAAACGACAAGATCGTGTATCATCGCCGATGGACGCAGCTCGGAAGGGAATGGCTCCTGGACATGCTCGGCTGAAAAAAGTCCCCGCCACACGTTTGGGCGGGGACTTTTTTCATATGTCGATCATGAACCCAAAAGCTCCTGATCCG
>ERZ835980.1655-NODE-1655-length-23446-cov-7.097046_pt1 | contig 23446 bp, 18 predicted proteins | sample MGYA00519943_ERZ835980 | MGnify/ENA primary metagenome ERZ835980 (study PRJEB31850, sample SAMEA3708791) | human gut metagenome | biome: human gut; feature: human-associated habitat; material: faeces | place: China | collected 2014 ... | reverse complement strand
CAGCCAAGTGGATCAGGACATCAAGGCGGTATGTGCTGAATATCTATACCTGTAATAATGCTTATGCAGATGTGTTCCAGACTGATTTTGGATGACGCCTACAACTTATGGGTATGATACTGCGTATTGTCTCAAGTCGCATTATGGGGTAAGAGGGTGTTGTAGGCAGAAGTTGGCATTTCTGCCTCAATTTATATGATAATTCAGTAATGAGAGGACGTGTACACGCAAGAAGGACATTGAAGGGCTTAGTTGCGGATTTGAGGATCTCAGTAAAATGCAGAGTAATTTGCATTTTACTTCATAATCATTCGCATTTCTAACATATTTCACCTATCTTTGTGCCTTAAAAAATAGAAGTTGCAAAATGGAAAAGTATGTGTTAGAATTACAGGCTGTACTAGACAAATATAGAAGTCTTGGTATTTCGCAGCAGATAGATTACGATAAGTTCTATCTGTATTCCATCATTACACACTCTACTGCCATAGAAGGTTCTACTGTGACGGAAATAGAGAATCAATTGCTCTTTGATGAAGGTATTTCTGCTAAAGGTAAACCCTTGGTAGAGCAGTTGATGAATCTTGATTTGAAGCATGCCTATGGGCAATCCATTCGATGGGCTAAGGAGCACAAACCTTTTTCTGTAGAAATGCTTAAGCAATTGTCTGCATTGGTGATGAAGAATACCGGCAGCGTTTATAGCACGCTTCAGGGGGAATTCGATTCTTCTAAAGGTGACCTCCGTCTATTAGGTGTCACAGCGGGAGCTGGTGGACGTTCCTATATGAACTTTCTGAAGGTTCCTGCACGGTTGGCTGATTTCTGCAATGAGATAAACCGAAAGCGTGAATTGCTTCTTGAAAACCCGAGTGAGATGGATGCATATTTGTTGAGCTTCGATGCTCATAACATCCTTGTCAGCATTCATCCTTGGGTGGATGGAAATGGCAGAATGTCGCGTCTCATCATGAACCACCTTCAGTTTGAATTTAATCTTGTTCCGACAAAGGTAATGACTGATGATAAGGCAGCTTATATTGAAGCTCTTAATGCATCTCGAGAAGAAGAGTCGATGTTACCATTCCAGTCTTTCATGCTTCAAGAACATATCAAAAACCTTAAGGCTGAGATAGAACAGTATGAAAGATCTATGGATGATGATGTCGTGACAAATGTCGGGAAAAACTTTAAAAATGTCGGGAAAGAAAAACTGATTGAACTTTCTGAACGTCAGCAAAATATCATTTCTGTTGTTAAATGTCATCCGGCAATAACAATTCCGGAATTGGCGCAGAGAATGTCGGGAAAGAAAACAGTAACGACACGTACTATTGAAAGAGATATTGCTGCTCTTCAAGCCAAGGGAATCTTGAAACGTGAAGGCGGTAGAAAAAGTGGTAAATGGATAGTTGTAAACATCTGAATAACCCGAAATATTCCAGATTTCAACATTTCAAAGATCGATATATTTGGTTAGTAGCGCGGGGGGCAATCCACGGAGAATTCCCCCTGCGCCATTAAAACTCTATTGCTCTTATCTTCTACTTCCCAATAATATACCAGAACATTGTAAGACAACTGTCGCCCACCAAAAGAGATTATATGACGTTGTATAATGCTCCGCCTTGAAAAGAGTGTTGGTAAAGAAACTAAGGATAAGGTTGGGAAAGAACCATAAACCATGCCAAATCCCCGAATACCATGTATAGGTTTCGTGCGGGTTAATCCAGCAAAGCCAATGGGCTATTATTCCTATAATCATAAGGGATATTCCCAAGCATCCTAAAGTTCTTAGACAACTTACTCCTAAACAACCTGCTCCTATAAGAGCTTCGCTCCATTTATACTTCATTTCTTAAACTTTTAAGTGTTTGAAAAATAATTTACTGTATTTTTTTGATAAATTCAATAGTGGTTTAAAGATGTTTGTTTTGTATTGCCAATTTTTAACTTACGCATCAAGGATGTGCATGTACCATGTCAGAATGCTCACTTTGCATGTCTTCCAACCACTCCTCGCAAGCGTTACAAGATTCGTACCCTTCCTCTTCTGCTTCATATCCTTTCTTCTCTACGGGGACTCCATCTATGTACTCACAATCGTCATAAACATGATATTCACCACCATCTACATAAACGGTACTGCATTTAAAGCTGTAATTATTTCCGTATGAATTACTCCAAAATGCTGAAAAGATAGCGCAAATGATAAGAAAGATTGCAAAATATTTGGTTAGTTTATACTTCCTGTTCTTACATAACTCTATTTCGTCGTCCACATATACTTGTATGTCTAACGCCACTACCAGCATTGCGAGATAAGCAAGTGAGAGTAAGCTAAAGCCCGAAAGAAGCGAAAAAGCTCCACTAAAAATCTTCCAATAGCAAAACTTAGACAGAACAAACAAGATTATCCATACCACTGTGTATAATGGTATCCAAGGCATGACGTAAGAGGTCAGCTTGTCATAAAGCCCTTCTCCTAATTGTTCTCTCAAAAATGAAGTCTTACGCATATTTTAACAGGGATGTAATAATGCTTAAAGATCCAATTGCTGCGACAAGTGCGAGAGCGTAAAGAGCAATGTTTATCGATTTTTCCCAAGTTTCAAACATTGTCACCATAGCCGTCTCGTTATCATCATGGCAAGCAAGTCTGCCGAGGCTAATTATCGTAAAACTACAATAAATACAATACCACTGAACAGCAAGGCTTATGATTGAAGTCAAACTCGCCAAATTCCCCTTGGTTATTCCATCAAAACAAATTATAATTGCAATAAGAGTTATTGGTATCGATACAATGCACACAATCACGCTTAGAATTTTCATCTTGCTTAAAACTTTTAATAAGCTTTGCTTCATTTCGTCTGTAAAACGCATGTCTTTCTGTATTGTGTCCTCTTGTCTTGATAAGTTTTCGTTCATATTATTTTCGTAAATTGCATTTGCCCATAGACTCTTCGGATTCGGCAAGTTGAAAGATGGTTGTTATTTTGGTTAATCGATATGAAAAAAGGCGCGGAGTCTGTCTCTTACTTATCTCAAGGACACCGGCCTTCGCATTGCCTACCCAACCGAGATAAGCAACACTGCCAGTCCACGCCCCTGTACATATAGAGTTGTTATAATCCTCATACATACTACCGCACACGCATACTGAATGATGTGTATGTGAGTAGAACGTATTAGCATGGATTGTAACCTACTAATCGTACAAAGCGCAGACGTTGTTCGTTGCCTAATCTTATGGTTGGATTGGAAGTTGCGAAGTTCGTGTCCTCAAAGATTAGCGTTTGAAAACGCCATTCCCATAAAGATGCTGCCCTGTTCCCCGCTGGAACTGGCTTGCGCATGCAAAAGTACGTATTTTGTTTTACTTCTGCAAACATTTGAAAACAATTTTTGCTATTCGGTAAAGCCTTCAAACAATATTTTTTAGCGGCTGGCATCAGTCTTTTGGATTTTCTTTGTTTTGCAAAAACAAAATTATAACCATGAAAAAACTTGTCACACACCGTGAGGTGTAAAAGCACGAAACCGCCGTATGCCGAACGGCACGTATGGTGGTGTGGGAGGTCGGTAAATGTGAAAGTAGGAGGTAAATGCCTTTTATGAATAACATGTAAATCGTTGACGTTCAGTAAGCTTCGTTTCCGACATTTGTTTCCGACATTATTGGTGTCATTAGTGCCATTTACACCGCCATTACGGTAAATGATAATCAATGTTCCGCTGATATGATTCTCGATTTTAGGCTCAGGAAGTCCCATCTTTTTCAAGCCTTGACGTATCTTGTTAATGCCAGTCCTTTTAATTCTTGCTTGGTAGAACCACTACGATAGTGGTAAACACCACGGTAAGCCACAGGCATAGTGCTTGGTGTCACCACAATCTCTATGTATTCCTTTTTTCCCTCTGTAAGCAAGTTTACATCTTCCACGATGCCAAGGTAGTTGACAATCTTATTAGGAATGTCTTCCATAAGTTTCTTGGCATCAGGCAGACCTATCACTTGCTTTTCATCGTTCACACCGATAAAAATGTTACCACCTTGAGCATTGGCGAAACCGCATATCCATTTCAGATATTCGTCTCGCCAAGATTCTTTATATTCTATATTTTGACTTTCACTTAGCATGATGTTATTTTCTTTGTTAAAGCGTAAAAACCATTTCGGCAAGGTAGCCGTTTACCTCACTTTCGTACTTACTCACCTCTTTTGTCAATTCAGGTAGTCCTTAATTCCGCAACTCTTTAGTTTAATGTTGTTTATAATATCCTGTGCGCCAATAAGTTACTCAGGATTTTGCCATGTCAGAAATTTTACCTATCTTAGTGTTGCAATACCAAAGACGATAAAAAGTCAACAAGACATGGCCAAATATACAAATAAAATCTGAGAAACTCACTTCTTTTGGAGAATATTTTCAATCATGGAGCAATTTGACTCCACATTGTCTTTTGTAATCGACTTAACCCTCGGTCTAAGGTGTAGATTGTACCATTTCATGGCACGTTTTCTCGCAATGGCAGAGCTTAAGTAGAGTCTACTAATTTAAGGAAAGTATTTGATAATCAATAAATTAATATGAAAAATATTTGCCAGTTCAGATAAAATAATTACTTTTATGTGTTAAAACTCGTGAGGGCGACATGAAATACTACTCACAATACCGTATACACGATTTGTTTGAACTCCAAGAGCCTCTCTCGGGATTGAGCAGCTTGGTCTGCATGCGAAAACAGGTGTTTACGAAAAGATATGTGGGAATTTCTCCCCTGTCTGCCAAAAAATGACTAACTTTGCATTGTAAAAAGCATCACACTATGGAGATATGTATCGTTTCGGGCGCACGCCCCAATTTCATCAAGGTCGCCCCGCTCATCCGCCAGATAGACAACTTGCGGAGGGAGGGAAGCCCCATCAGCTATTCGCTCGTCTATACGGGCTGCCAAGGAGACCCCACGCTGGAAGGAACGCTCTTCGACGACCTGAGCATCCACCTGCCCGATGAGTATCTGGGTGTGGACTGCGAGAATCTCAACGAGCTTACGGGTCAGGTGATGTCTCGTTTCGAGGTCTATCTGCAGCAGCATCCCACCAATGCCGTGGTAGTAGTGGATGATCTTGCCTCAACCATGGCCGCTGCCATCGTCACCAAGAAGCAAGGTATCCTGCTGGCCCATATTGCCGCTGGCACACGCTCCTTCGATATCAATATGCCGAAGGAGATCAACCGCCTCGTCATTGACGGTCTCTCGGACCTGCTCTTCACCGCAGGCATCAGCAACAATAGCATTGCCAATCGTGAGGGAGCGGAGCTGTCGAAAGTCTATATGGTGGGCAACATCCTCATCGACAACCTCCGCTTCTGTCGTCAGCGTATCGAAGGCATCGGCAACGAGCTGGCCAAGCATCCGGCCCTGCCCGCCATCACGGACGCTTCCTACCTTGTGCTGACGCTCAACCGCAAGTTGCTCATTGCCGACACTCAGAGACTGGAAGCCATGTTGCGCGTCCTCGACGCCGAGGCCACAAAGGCTGGTGTCCCCGTGATTGCACCCTTGCGTGGCCGATCCCGGGAGACGGTGGAGCAAATAGCCGCCCAACGAGCGCTGAAGTCGCTGCGCTTTGCCGAACCTTTGGACTACCTGGAGTTTGGATTCCTCACCGCCCACGCCCGCGGCATCATTACCGACTCGGGCAACGTGGCCGAGGAAGCTACGTTCAACGGTGTGCCTTGTATCACGCTGAATAGCTATACGGAGCACATCGAGACCGTGAAGGTAGGTACCAATGTGCTTGTGGGCGAGAATCCCGACCTGCTCCAAACCGCCTTGAACGACCTGTTGCAGGGCAAATGGAAGAAGGCTGCCTTGCCTGAGCGTTGGGACGGCCGATCGGCAGAGCGTATTGTCGCCACCATCATCGAGCAACTTCAGAAGAAAAAGGAGGTATAAGCGACTGGCATGCACGGAGGGAAAGACAACTACACCTACCTGACGACGGCTCCCATCCGCCGGGTAATACCGACAATGGCCGTTCCGACCATTGTCGGTATGCTGGTGACGAGTTTGTATGTCATAGCTGACACATTCTTCGTCGGACAGCTCGACACGCAGTCCACGGCTGCGGTGGGCGTTGTCTTTCCGCTGATGTTCTTCATGCAGGCCTTTGGCTTCTTCTTCGGTCACGGATCGGGCAACTACATTTCGCGCGAACTGGGAGCGCGCCGGCATGGCAACGCCCGCCGCATGGCCGCAGATGGGTTCTTTCTTTCACTCTTTACGGGACTGACCCTCATGACCTTGGGCCTGGTCTTTCTGCATCCTTTGGCCCTGCTCCTCGGTTCCACGCCCACCATCTTGCCCCTGACGGAAAGCTATCTCTCGGTCTCGCTGCTGGGAATGCCTTTTCTGATGTCGTCACTGACGCTCAACAACCAGCTACGTCTGCAGGGCAACGCCGCCTATGCGATGGTGGGCATTGTGACCGGAGCGGTCCTCAATGTGGCCTTGGATCCCCTTCTCATCTTCCTGCTCGACTTGAAGGTGCAGGGAGCCGCCCTTGCCACGGTCATCGGGCAAGTCGTCAGTTTTCTCCTGCTGTTTCGCATGTCCCACCACGAGGGAAACATTGGCATTTATTGGCGCGACTTCGCCCCTTCCTGGCCTGCTGTCAAAGAGATATTCTATGGAGGTAGTCCCTCCATGTCCCGTCAGGGACTGCTCTGCGTATCGACGATGCTGCTCAATCACGCCGCAGGAACATGGGGCGACGCTGCCATTGCGGGCATGAGTATTGTCGGAAGAATCACGATGTTGGTGATGGCAGTAGTCATCGGGCTCGGCCAGGGCTTTCAGCCATTGTGCGGTTTCTGTTATGGAGCGAAACTGTATAGTCGGCTCAAGCGCGCCTGGTGGTTCACGACGATAGTCGGCACGGTCTTCCTCCTTGCGGTCTCGGGCTTGGGATGGCTCTTTAGTGCTGAGCTCATCGCGCTCTTCCGCGACGATATGGAAGTGGTGGCGGTCGGCGTTGTGGCCCTCCGATGGCAGTTGCTTACCCTTCCGCTCTGTGCTACCATGATGTCGAGCAATATGCTCACGCAGACCTGCCGCAAACCGTGGCGTGCGAATCTGCTGGCAGCCTCTCGCAATGGTCTCTTCTTCATCCCCAGCATCCTCGTCCTCCCTTGTTGGCTGGGACTGACGGGCGTGGAGGTCTGTCAGAGCGTAAGCGACCTGTTTGCCTTCATCGTCACCGTTCCGGTCATGGTCTATACCTTCCGAGAACTGCGGGCTTAGTCCTTGGCATCCTTGCTGGCACGCATGCCCCTCTCTGGTCTTTGCCCACCTCATAGAGCGGATATCAAATAGCAGCCTCGCACTACTCAAGTTCGTCTCATCAGAGAAAAAACAAGTTTCACCCTCAACATTCCGATTCCTATGCGCATCCTCATCCTCACAACCCTCCTTTTCGCTTCGCTTTCCATGCAAGCGCAGCAAGCGGCCTATTACAAACTCTCGCCTTTCGTACGCGAAGTGGCTACCCTGGCGCGCGCAGAACTACGCCAGCGCCCACAGCTTGGCAACATGGAAGGACACGAGCTGTCGGCCTTCATCCGTACTGAGGGCGACGCCGATGAACTCTTTCAGCGCTATGGCGTGGAGCGCTTGGCGAGTTTCGGACCTTCCCTCCATATCGTCTCCATCCCCTTGCGCCATATCGGGGCTTTGTCGCTCGACGGACGAGTGATGCGAATAGAAACCCACCGCTCCTGCACCGTCACGATGGACACTACGCGCGCCATTGTCAATGCGATTCCAGCCTATGAGGGACGCGATCTGCCGCAAGCTTTCACGGGCGAGGGTGTGGTCGTCGGCGTGCAGGACATCGGTTTCGACCTGACTCACCCCACCTTTTATACGCGCGACATGAGCCGCTATCGTATCCAGGCCTTGTGGGACCATCTGTCGCCTGACACCATCGGATCGCCCTACTATGTCGGCCGCGATTATCGAGGCGAGGAGGCTTTGCTCCAGTTGGGTTGCCCCTATGACGGCAACGTGCAGACCCACGGCACCCACACGGCAGGAATAGCTGCCGGAAGCGGCTTCGACTCCCCCTACGGTGGCATTGCCCCCGACGCAGACCTCTGCTTGGTATGCAATGCGACGGGAGACGACGCAGCCATCATCGACACGTCGCTCATTTATAAATACACGACGGCCACCGACGCCCTGGGCTTCAAGTATATTTTCGACTATGCAGCCAGCGTTGGCAAGCCCTGCGTGATCAATTTTAGCGAGGGAAGTCCCGAGAGTGCCCACGACGAAGACCGCCTCTACTACGAGGTGCTCGACTCGCTCCAGGGACCAGGCCGCATCCTGGTGGCCTCGGCGGGTAACAACGGCGAGCGACTGGCCTACTTCCGCAAGCCTCGTGGCGAGGAGCACGCAGGCCTTTTCATCGCAGCCAACTCACCTGTCGGCACAGCCACTCTGCGGTCTGCCGACCCCTTCACTATCCGGATCAAGACCTATGCCAACCCCGCCGCACCTGTCAGTTTCGACTATCCTACGCAGGAGGTGCTCGCCGCCTCCGACTCTTTGCTCTGCGACACCGTCATGACCTCGCCAGGCAACCGCATGGTGGTGCTGGTCCAAGCCTATGAGGCCCCTGCCGTTGGCCAGGGTGTGTTCTATGACGTGACGATGCAGCAGGAGCAGCGACTTGGTACGCCGAGCACGGCCCTCGACGTGCGGGGAACAGAAGCCGACGTGGAGTTCTTCTACAATGGTCTTTTGACTTGGAACAGCGACTTAGACCCCACAATGTCGGCAGGAGAGCAGAGTCATAGTATCCTTGTGCCGAGCGCGGCAAACCGCGTCATCAGCGTAGGAGCGACCACCTGGCGCAACCAGTTTTACAACTACCAGGGCGACTGGCACGTCAGCAAAGGAGGCAATGGACTCAAAGCCGACTACTCCTCCGTGGGCCCGACGATGGATGGGCGGACGAAGCCCGATGTCTGTGCGCCAGGCACCAATGTCATCTCGGCCTATAGTTCCTTCTTCATAGCCAATCCGGACAACCAAGGAGCGCCGCTGCGCAGCGATGTGGCTCATTTCCAGTATAATGGGCGCACCTACGCATGGAATGCCAACTCCGGTACTTCCATGTCCGCACCCGTAGTGGCAGGAGCCATTGCCCTTTGGCTGCAGGCTTGCCCCACGCTCACGCCCGAGCAGGCTCTTGAGACCATTGCCGCCACGAGCCACCGCACCGTCTCCGGACTTCCCGTCCCCAACAACCGCTATGGCTACGGCGAGATAGACGTCTATAAAGGATTGCTTCATCTGCTCCACTTCGACAGGGTAGGGGAAGTCTCCGCCACTCCGCTTCGTGGCGTCAAGGTCCGTATAGGGGAGGGCGTCCTCACGCTCTCTTTTGACGAAACTCCCACGCAGCCTTTCGCCGTGACAATCTTCTCGCCCACAGGCGCCAAGGTGGGCCGCTGGCAGCTTCCTGCCAACCAGCCCTCCTACCAGCTTCCCCTGCCCACGACGAAGGGACTTTTTGTCCTCCAGGTGGAAGGCAAGCAACGCGCTTCTACGCTCGTCCGCTTGTAGGATTCGGGCCCGTTGTGGCAACGAAAGAAGACAGAGAAAAGCAAAATACCTTTTTTTAGGTATTGTGTACTTTTCCGCCAAGTCGTACCTTTGCAACCGTAAAACAGTTAGTACAACTTGGTAAATGAAATCTTGTTCAAAAGGAATTATTTCATAATGTTTTTGTAATGAAAAAAGGCCGGCTGTGAAGTCGGTCTTTTGCCATCTATGATCCTCAGGTGCTCGTTGAGGCTTGCTTGAAATTCTATGATCTCCCAAAACGTTCGTTGTGATTGGCTTGTACTTCTATTTCCGAGAAATGCTCCAGACCGAGATAAGCCTTGTTTTGAGAGCGTGGACGATAGGAAAAGGAAGAAAAACAGAGAAACTGAGGCTCGAGAGTCTTGGCAGAATGAAGAAAAATGGCTAACTTTGCAAGCAGCTTGCTATAGATGGACTGTTGTAGCTTGCGAATCATAAAAGACCAACTATATGGAAAAAGAACTATTGCCCAAGGTGGCACACTACGATATGATGGCCGACCCGTTTCGTTGCGACTTCTCCAAGCATCTGACGGTGGGCCAGTTGGGCAACGCCCTGCTCAATGCCGCCGACTTCCACTCCGACGACCGCGAGTTTGGTATGAACTACCTCCACACCATCCACCGCACCTGGGTGTTGAGCCGCCTGTGCATAGAACTGGAGGCCATGCCCCGCGCCTACGACCCGTTTTTCATCGAGACCTGGTGCGACAGTGCGATGAAGTATTTCACGAGCCGTAACTTCAAGATCGGTTCGCCTACGGGGAGCGTCTATGGCTACGGCCGCAGCATCTGGGCGATGATCGACACCGAGACGCGCCAGCCAGCCGATATCCTCGCCATCCACGACGGCCTGCTTACGGCCTACCTGGACCGCGACTATCCGTGCCCCATTGCCAATCCCTCGCGCGTGAAACTCGGCGACCGTCTGGAGTTGGTGCGGGAGTTGGACACTTTCTATAGCGATGTGGATATCAACGGCCACATCAATAGCGTGAAGTACATCGACCATGTCCTCGACCTTTGGCCACTCTCCTGGTACGCGTCCCACCGCCTGCGCCGCATCGACGTGGCCTATGTGGCAGAAAGCTATCAGGGAGACCGGCTTCGTCTCTATCGCCAGCCGCTCTCAGACGATGGTCTTGCTTTTGGCGTGAGCGTCTGCAAAGTGAGGGAGGGGGAAGAGCAGCGTGAGGTCTGCCGTTGCGAACTGCGCTTCGAGTAGAAACGCGGATTCTCTGCAAGGGTTTTGCGACTTTCGCGCTTTTAGTCTTTCAGCCAAATCTTGCTGCCATCCGTTGCCACCTGTTCCTCGGCCATGAGGCGGTTGAGCACCTGTCCAGCCTTGACGTGTCCAAATAGCGCTTTGATCTCGGCGAGCGCGTGGCCCTTCCGGTCCGCCAGTTGTTGCAGGATAGCCTGCCGCAGCGCCTCATCGCTACTTTCCTTGCGCCTTGCCCGGCAGACGTCGCAGTGGCCACAGTCCTCGCTCTCGGTCTCGCCGAAATAGCGGAGCAGCTGGCGACTTCTGCATTCGCTCTCATTCTCACAATAGTCAATCATGGCGAGGATGCGCTTCTCGAAGTCGGCCTTGCGGTCCTCATAGACTTCGGGACCAATGATCAGGTCTTCTCCGTCGATTCTGTCCTTGCGATAGGTGATGAGGGGAATGTTTTTGCGAGGGATAAACTTCACGATGTGCTTTTGGTCAAGTGCCCGAAGCGTCGTATAGGTCTCCTCGCGCGACAAGTTGGCCTCCTTGGCCACAAAACTCTCGTCGATGAAACTGAAATCGACAAACAGATCCCCATACATCCGCAGCAATGCCGTGATGACGGCGTTCTCCTTGGGCGTGCTATGGTCGAGGCGGTACAAGTCCTCTCGTTGGAGTAGGAATCGCAGCCTTGCCTTGCTATCTGGGTTGGGATCATAGTAGATGTAGCCCGCCCGCTGCAGCAGTTCCAGCGATGTGTGTACCTGGGTGGGGAAGTGGCGGTATGCCCGGCAGAACCGCTCCAGGCTAAACTCAAACGTATGGCCCGCTCCGCAGCCTACGCCCACGACGAAGAAATAAGCGATTTGGTTGTAGATGGTGCGTATGAACTCCTTCTCGGGAAAGGAGGAGGCGACGCGGCATTTGAGTTTGTGGGCGTCGTCCTCTTCGTAGAGCAGCACGGCGTAGGCCTGGTTGCCGTCGCGTCCCGCCCGTCCCGCTTCTTGGAAATACTCCTCGATGGAGTTGGGGGCGTCCGGGTGGATCACCATGCTGACGTCCGGTTTGTCTATACCCATGCCGAAGGCGTTGGTCGCCACCATGACGCGCACCTTGTCGGTCTGCCACAGGTTTTGTCGTTCCTCCTTCACGCTCGGTTCCAGTCCCGCATGATACCATGTCGCACTGATGCCCTGCTGCATGAGCATTTTGGCCAGTTCGCGTGTGGCCTCCCTGCTGCGCGTATAGACGATGGACGATCCGCTGGTCTGTCGGAGAATGTGGACCAGCTCCGCCTCCTTGTCCATGGTGCGGCGCACGATATAAGAAAGGTTCGCGCGTGCGAAACTCATCTTATATACGTTGGGTGTGCGAAACTGGAGTTGGCGTTGGATGTCCTCCACCACGGCGGGAGTGGCCGTGGCGGTCAGTGCGAGGATGGGAATCTCGGGCAGCAGTTGCCTTATCTTCGCTATCTCCAGGTAGGAAGGGCGGAAGTCGTAGCCCCACTGGCTGATGCAGTGGGCCTCGTCCACAGTGACGAAGCTCACCCTCATGTGGCGAAGTTTGGCCAGGAAGAGTTCGGAGCCGAGTCGTTCGGGCGAGATGTAGAGCAACTTCACGCCCCCGAAGACGGCGTTCTCCAACGTCTGGACGATGTCGGACCGCTGCATTCCCGCGTGGATAGCTGCCGCCCTGATGCCTCTCCTGCGCAGATGGTCCACCTGGTCCTTCATCAGCGAAATCAGGGGCGTGATGACCAGGCACACACCCTCCATCGCCAGCGCAGGCACCTGGAAGGTGATAGACTTTCCTCCCCCCGTCGGCATCAGTCCCAGGGTGTCCTTTCCAGCCCCTATGCTCTCGATGATCTCGCGCTGGATGCCTCTGAAGTCAGGGTAGCCCCAGTGCTCACGCAGTATGGCGCGATAGTCTGCCACCACTCTTTTATCCCTCTCCTTCCTCCGTCTCGGTGGGTCTTATGCCCTCTATCTGCAGTTGCACCGCCCCCCGCTTGAACACGTTGTCCTCGATGGTATAGGCTATGTCAAACGACCGTTTCGACTTGATGTAGCGTGCTGCTGCACTCTGTCCAAAGGCGATGCCGTTCATGACGTTGTTCGACTTGGAATCGACCAATTCCAGTTTGATGTGCTCCTGCTCGCGTCCCACCACCTTCGACGTGCCGAAGTCATAGACATCCTTCGTGCAGAAGATTGGTTTCGTGTTGCCTGGTCCGAACGGAGCGAAGCGCTTGAGGTCGTTGTGCAGCTTCTTCGTGATATCCTTGAAGTCGATGAGCGCGTCGATGTGGAGGAAAGCCTCCGTCTGCTCCGGCTGGATGTGGCTATCCACATAGGCCTGGAATCGGTTGCGAAACTCCCTCACGTCGCTCCAGCGCAGCGTCAGTCCTGCCGCGTAGGTATGGCCGCCGAAGTTGAGCAGCAAGTCGCGGCAGCTCTTGATGGCCGAGTAGATATCAAATCCCGCCACGCTCCGAGCCGATCCTGTCGCCAGGTCTCCCTCGCGCGTGATGACCACGGTGGGGCGGAAGTAGATCTCTGTCAGTCGGCTGGCCACGATGCCCACCACGCCCTTCTTCCAGTGTTCGTCGTAGAGGACGATGCTGCTCTGGTGGCTTTGGCTCTCCAGTCGGTTCACGATCAGGTTGGCCTCGTCCGTCATCTGTCGGTCTATGCCCTTTCGCTGCTCGTTGTACGTGTCGATGTGGCGTGCCCTTCGCAGCGCCTCGTTGATATCCCGCTCCACGAGCAGATCCACGCTCTCCTTGCCACACTCCATGCGTCCGCTGGCGTTGATGCGCGGTCCTATCTTGAAGATGATCTCGCTCATCGACAGTTCGCGCCCGCTCAGTCCACAAACGTCCACGATGGCCTTGAGGCCGACGCTGGGGTTTTGGTTGAGCTGCTTCAGGCCGTGGAAAGCCAGGATGCGGTTCTCGTCCACCACGGGCACGAGGTCGGCCGCGATACTCACGGCACAGAAGTCGAGCAGCGGGATGAGGCGCGAGAAGGGAATGCCGTTGTTCTTGGCAAAGGCCTGCATAAACTTGAATCCCACGCCGCAGCCACAGAGCTCCTTGAACGGGTAGGTGTCGTCCGCCCGCTTCGGGTTGAGCGTCGCCACGGCACACGGCAGTTCGTCGTCCGGCACGTGGTGGTCACAGATGATGAAGTCAATGCCCAGCTGCTTGGCGTGTGCTATCTCTTCCACCGCCTTGATGCCACAGTCGAGGATGATGATGAGTTTCACCCCCGTCTCCTCCGCATACTGCAGTCCTTTGTGGCTGATACCATACCCCTCGTCGTAGCGGTCGGGGATGTAATAGTCGATGTTGGAGTAGAACTGTCGCAGAAATTTGTACACCAGCGCGACGGCCGTGCATCCATCCACGTCGTAGTCGCCATAGACCAGTATGCGCTCCTTGCGCCCCATGGCGTCGTTGAGGCGGTCCACGGCGAGATCCATGTCCTTCATCAGAAACGGGTTGATGAGATCGGCCAGTTGCGGACGAAAGAAGCGCTTGGCCGCCGACTCGGTCGTGATGCTGCGATCGATGAGCAGGTTGGCGAGTATCGGGCTGATATTCAGCTTCTCACCCAACTCCTTGGCCGCACGTTGCCGATCGGGCGAAGGCGATTCGTAATTCCATTTGAAATGCATTTATATTGTTCTTTTTTTGATTTCTTCTTCAGCCTGCCGTGAGGCAGCGTCCCCCGGCAGTTGTGCCAGGGGCACAATAGGGGAGTGTAAAGTTACAAAAAATAATCCGGATTGTATCGGGGGGCATTTGTTTTTTTAGTTTTCTTAAAGGATGCTTCCATGCCGGGGCGTCACGATCGCTACGCCCGCGCCCGCTCGGCCTCGTTTGATAGCATCATCCCCACGCTCCCTCCGAGAGAAGGAACGTGGGGATGAGAACTTGTGTGGATGCGGGCAGTTTACCTCGGTCAGACGTCGATCTGCAGTCCGTCGTAGGCGAAGCTCACCCCCTCGGGCAACCGCTTGCTGGCCTCGGCGTAGCGTCCGATCTTGTGGGTGAGATGCGTGAGGTAGGTGCGCCGTACGCCCAGGCGGTGTGCGAAGTCGATGGCATCGCTCACCAACTGATGGGAGTGGTGGGGCGGATCCCAGCGCAGCGCATTGACCACGAGCGTGTCAACGTCCTGTAGATAAGGTAGTTCTGTCTCGTCGATCGACTTCATGTCGGTGATGTAGGCCAGTGGTCCGATGCGAAACCCGAGGATGGGCATCTTGTCGTGGAGCACCACGATGGGCACGATCTTGAGGTCGCCGATCTGCAGCGGATCGTGCGGAGCGATGGTGTGGAGAGCCAGTTTGGGTACGCCTGGGTAGAGATGCTCGCCGAAGCAGTAGGGCATGGTGTGGTGCAAGCCGCTGCAGGTGGCTGCGTCGGCATAGATATTGACCGGTCCGAGTTGGCAGAACGGGCGCACGTCGTCGATGCCCGCCACGTGGTCGTAGTGGATGTGCGTGATGAGCAGTCCGTCGATCTTGCGGAAGGGCTGGCGAAGGATCTGCTGGCGGAAGTCGGGCCCACAGTCGATCAGCACGCGCGTGGTCTCCGTCTCTATGAGCGCGGAGGTGCGCAGACGCTGGTCCCGCGGGTCTTGGCTGCGGCAGACCTCGCAGTCGCAGCCGATGACGGGCACGCCGTTGGACGTTCCCGTACCTAAGAACGTCAGTCTCATCGGATATTCACCTCGGGGTTGATTTCTATACCGAACCGCTCGGCCACGTCGTGGCGCACGGCCTCGCAGAGCTTCTTGACCTCCTGGCCCGTCGCCCCGCCAAGGTTGATGAGCACGAGCGCTTGGCGCGCATAGACCCCCGCCCGTCCGAGCGACCGTCCTTTCCAGCCACACTGGTCTATCAGCCAGCCAGCGGGCACCTTGTAGCGAGTCGTCCCGTCGGCGTCAGCCACCTCGTAGTGGGGAATCTGTGGATATTGCGCCTGCAGTTTCCTAAACTTCTCTTCGCCTACGATGGGGTTCATGAAGAAGCTGCCCGCGTTGCCAAAGACCTTGGGGTCGGGGAGTTTGCTGCGCCTGATCTCGATGATCGTCTGTCGCATCTGCTCCGCCGTGGGGTGGGTGATGGCCTTCTCGGCCAGGGCCGCACGGATGTTGCCATAGTCGAGTTGCGGATCAAACTGTGTGGAGAGCCGGTAGGTGACGGAGGTGATGAGGAAGCGGTCGCGCCACTCGTGCTTGAAGCGGCTCTGTCGGTAGCTGTAGCCACAGTCGCTGCCTTTGAGGCGGCAGAGGCGTCCCGTCGCTATCTCCACGGCCTCCACCTCTTCGATGAGGTCGCAGGCCTCCGCGCCGTAGGCACCGATGTTCTGCACGGCGCTGGCGCCACACTCGCCCGGTATCAGCGAGAGATTCTCCGCGCCGTGGTAGCCATTGGCGACACACCACGCCACGAAGGCGTCCCACTCCTGTCCTGAGCCGCAGCGCACACGTCCTTCTCCCAGCGGCTCGATGAATCGGATGGCGGAGTGGATCACCGTCCCCTCGTAGTCGCCCGTCAGTAGCAGGTTGCTGCCGCCGCCAAGGATGAGCAGCGGACCGTCCTCGGGGGTGAGGGTTCGGACCAGCTCCTGCGCCTCTTCGACGGAGCCATACTCCACGAATCTTCGGCAGCGGACGTCGATGCCGAAGGTGTTGTGGGCCAGTAAACTATAGTTTTTTTTGTCTATCATCTGTTTTCTCCTTCATTTGAATAAGAATCCTTCGTTCGAACACGAATCCTTTGTCTGGGACACGATTCCTTTGTTTGAACACGATTTCTTCGTTTGGGACATGATCCCTTCGTTTGGGACATGATCCCTTCGTTTGAGACAAGATTTCTTTGTCTGAACAAAAATCCTTCGTTCGAACAAAACCGATGCGCCCTGGTCTTGTTTGGCCGTGGGTCGCATCGGGTGTGATGTGGTTGTGGTGATCCGGACCCTGTGGCCCGGATCAGATCAAAGACGAGATCAATATGCCTTGACCTTCTCCAGGCGCCATTTGCCGTGGCGCTGCTTGAAGACCAGTCGGGTCTCGATGCCGTTGGAGAGTCCTCTGAAGACCAGGATCTTGCGCTGGCTCTTGCCATACTTCTGGCCGTAGAGGATATTGTAGATCATATTGTCGGGCACGGTGGGCAGGAAGGTGCTCCACTCCTCGGCTGGTATCGTCGTCTCCACGTGGCTTGTCTCCTCGCCGTTGGGGTCAGGACCGGAGTAGGGCAGCGGGTTGCGGATCATTCCCGCGCCGTTGGCCGCAAAGAACTTCTGCAGGAAGTTGAGGAAGGAGGCATTGACATTGTCCTTGAAGCTGATCTGATTGATGCGCTCCATGCGCCATTTGCCGTCGCCGTGGCCAAAGGCATACTGGTCCACCAGTCCCTCGCGCAGATAGATCTTCTCCACGACCACGCTGTCGAGGGAGGTCGATTTGGCGTTGTCCATCTGCTGCTCGTTGTCAAAGATGAGCGTATAGTATTGCTGGCGCATGAAGAAGTGCTCCGTCTTCCACTGGCTCTTCTGTAGCATCTTCGTCTTGCCACCCCGCGTCACGGGTAGTGGAAACACGATGCGGGCGCGCTGCAGGCGCCTGTTGGCGATGAAGTTGAAGAAGAAGTCGTCGAAGAGCTGGTCGGCGGCCTTCGGCATTGGTGTCTCCTCGACGATCCGTGCGATGGTGTCGGCGTGGGTCGTGTCGGCGATGGTGTCGGTGTCGATGGCCAGCGTGTCGGTAAGCGCCTCTGGCTTTTTGTCCGTGCAGCCAGTGTTCAATCCGACCATTACGCAGCAGAGCGCAATGGTCAACAAGAATAACTTTCTCATTCTCTCAATATTATATATAGATATACTAAAATACGGGTGCAAAGTTAGCGTAAAGCGCAGACAATACAAAATAAAAATCAGTTTTATTTTGCGGTTCATCTGATTTACTGTAACTTTGCAGAAAAATTAAAGCGAGCTATGTTATTAGAGAAGATAGAAGGACTTCTGAAGGAAGTCAGCACGGTGACGGCGCAGAGTGCCGAGGATGTGGAACGTTTGCGCCTGAAGTACCTCAGCAAGAAAGGCGAGATCAACGCCCTCATGGGCGAGTTCCGCAACGTGGCCGCCGACCAGAAGCGTGCCGTCGGCATCAAGATCAACGAGCTCAAGCAGCTTGCCCAGAGCCGCATCAATGCGCTCAAGGAGCAGGTGGAGGACCAGGCGGCGCAGAGCGACGACATCGACCTGACGCGCACGCCCTATCCCGTGACGCTGGGTACGCGCCATCCGCTGACGCTGGTGAAAAACGAGATTATCGACATATTCTCCCGTATGGGCTTCACGCTCTATAGCGGTCCCGAGATCGACGACGACCAGCACGTCTTCACGATGCTCAACTTTGCCGCCGACCATCCCGCACGCGACATGCAGGACACTTTCTTCATCGACAGGAGCGATCCCTCCGACGTGACCAAGAACGTCTTGCTGCGCAGCCACACCTCGGGCGACGAGGCCCACTATATGGAGACCCACGAGCCCCCCATCCGTATTCTCTGCCCGGGCCGCGTCTATCGCAACGAGGCCATCTCGGCCCGTGCCCACTGCTTCTTCCACCAGGTGGAGGGCCTGTATGTGGACAAGGGCGTGAGCTTCACCGACCTGAAGCAGGTGCTGCTCACCTTTGCCCGCGAGATGTTTGGCGCCGACACGAAGATTCGTCTTCGCCCCAGCTACTTCCCCTTCACGGAGCCCAGCGCCGAGATGGATATCTCCTGCAACATCTGTGGCGGCAAGGGCTGCGGCTTCTGCAAGCACACGGGATGGGTGGAGATCCTGGGTTGCGGCATGGTCGATCCCCACGACCTGGCCGCCTGCAACATCGACCCCGAGGTCTATACGGGCTACGCCTTCGGACTGGGCGTGGAGCGCATCACCAACCTCAAGTATCGTGTCAGCGACCTCCGTCTCTTCTCCGAGAACGACACCCGCTTCCTCCGCGAGTTTGAGCAGGCGTAGGTGCCGCGTCGTTTTGCCAGCAGCGAGCCATCCTTGCCGGCAGCAAGATAGGGTAAGATATTAAGGTAAGATATTAAGAAAAGACAATCCCGGGTCACACTGGTTGTGGTCCGGGATTGTCTTTTTGTTTTCCTCTAGGGCTGCTTTACCTTTAGGGTTGCTTCACCTTGCGCATGGACAGGGCGATGCGGCCACGGCGCAAGTCCACCTCCGTCACGCGGACCATGACCTGCTGGTGGAGCTTTACCACCTCGTTGGTGTCTTTGACAAACTTGTCGGCCAACTGAGAGATGTGGACGAGTCCATCCTGATGGACCCCGATATCGACGAAGGCCCCAAAGTTGGTAATGTTGGTCACGATGCCAGGCAGTTCCATTCCCTCGCCCAGGTCGTCGATGGTGTGGACGCTGTCGGAGAAGCGAAACTCCTGGATGGGCTGGCGCGGGTCGCGGCCCGGCTTCTCCAGTTCGGCGAGGATGTCGTTGAGCGTGGGCAGTCCGACGGTGGACGTGATGTAGCGCCTGACGTCGATCTGCCGCTGCTTCTGCTTGTCGGCCACGAGTTGCGCCACGGTGCAACCCTCGTCGGCCGCCATGCGCTCCACGATGGCATAGCTCTCGGGGTGGACTGCCGAGTTGTCGAGCGGATTCTTCGCCCCAGGAATGCGTAGGAAACCCGCACACTGTTGGTAGGCTGCCGGTCCCAGTCGCGGCACCTTGCGCAGCTGGGCCCGCGAGGTGAAGGCACCGTGCTCCCTGCGGTAATCGACGATGTTTTGCGCCAGGGCCGGTCCGAGACCGCTGACGTACATGAGCAGGTGCTTCGAGGCCGTATTGACATTGACGCCGACGAGGTTGACGCAGCTCTCCACCGTCCGGTCGAGCGAGTGCTTGAGTTTGGCCTGGTCCACGTCGTGCTGATACTGTCCCACGCCGATGCTCTTCGGGTCGATCTTGACCAGTTCGGCCAGCGGGTCCATCAGTCTTCTGCCGATGGAGACCGCTCCGCGCGTCGTCACGTCCTCGTCGGGAAACTCCTCGCGCGCCGTCGGCGAGGCCGAGTAGATGGAGGCGCCGTCCTCGGAGACCGTGAAGACGCTCACCTCCGGCAGGGCGGGATTGTAGTCGAGCATCTCATCGACAAAATCCCTCGTCTCGCGGCTCGCCGTGCCGTTGCCTATGGCGATGGCCTCGATGGCGAAGTCCTTCACCATGCGTGCGGCTGCCACAGTGGCCTGGGCACGGTGGCGCTTGGGCGGGTGAGGGTAGAGGATCTCGTGGTGGAGCAGGTTGCCCTGGGCGTCGAGGCAGGCGATCTTGCATCCGTTGGCAAATCCGGGGTCGATGGCCATCACGCGCTTCTGTCCCAGCGGGGCGGAGAGGAGCAGCTGGCGCAGGTTCTCGGCGAAGACATGGATGGCCTCTTCGTCGGCCTTCTCCTTGCTCAGCGCCGTAAACTCATTCTCAATACTCGGGTCTATGAGTCGTCGGAAGGCGTCCTCCACGGCTTCGCCCACGAGGCTTTGACAGGCGCCGTGGCCTCTGACAAACTGTCGGCGCAGGCGGTCCTCAACGGGCTCTTCGTCGGCGATGGCGATGCCGACGCGCAGCACGCCCGCCTCCTGGCCGCGGCGCATGGCCAGCAGTCGGTGGGAGGAGCAGCGGCGCAGCGGCTCGGAGAAGTCGAAGTAGTCGGCAAACTTCTGTGCCTCGTCCGTCTCGGCCATTTTCTTGACGACCTTCGCGCTGATCACGGCCTCGCGGCGGTAGGCCGCACGCACGGTGTTGCGCGCCTGCTCGTTTTCGCTCACTCCCTCGGCGATGATGTCCTTGGCGCCAGCCAGCGCTGCCTCCACGTCGGCCACGTCGCCCTTGACGAAGCGCTTTGCCGCCTGAGCGGGGTTGGCCTCGCGCTGCAGCAGGAGGATCGTGGCCAGCGGTTCCAGTCCCTGCTCCCGCGCCACCTGCGCCCGGGTGCGCCGCCGCGGCTTGAAGGGCAGGTAGATGTCCTCCAGCTCCGTGGCGTTCCAGCAGTTGCGGATGCGCCGCTCCAGTTCGGGCGTGAGCTTTTCCTGCTCGGCGATGGTCTTGAGGATCGTCGCCTTGCGCTTCTCCAGCTCCTTGAGCTGCGCGTTGAGTTCGCTGATGCGTGTGATCTGCACCTCGTCGAGATTGCCCGTCCGCTCCTTGCGGTAGCGTGCGATGAAGGGGATGGTGCAGCCCTCGTCGAGCAGTTTCAGCGTGGCCTCCACCTGGTGTTCGCTGATGGACAGGGCGTTGGCGATATGTTTGGCAAATGGATTCATTGTCTTGTAGCGTTTGGTTTTCTTGTATCGTTGGGCAGCCGTCGCAATGGAAAACTTGTTTCCTTATTGCCGAGTGCAGCCTAACTTTGGCAAAGTTACGGAAAAATCATGAAACCCACCGCCGAATCGGCCAAAAATGTGTAACTTTGCACCTAATTTAATAAGGAGTATAGCATGATTTCGATAGAAGGACTTACCGTGGAGTTTAGCGCGAAGCCATTGTTCCGCGACGTGAGCTTTGTCATCAACGACCACGACCGCATCGCCCTGGTCGGCAAAAATGGTGCGGGCAAGAGTACGATGCTCAAGATATTGTGTGGCGAGCAGCAGCCCACGAGTGGCGTGGTCTCCATTCCCGGCGGCACTACCATTGGCTATCTGCCGCAGGTGATGCGGTTGGCCGACGACACGACCGTGCGCGAGGAGGCTCGCAAGGCTTTCTCCGACAATACCAAGATGCAGCAGCAGCTGGAGCGGATGCAGCAGGAGATGGCCGACCGCACCGACTTCGAGAGCGAGGGCTACGCCCAGCTCGTGGAGCGCTTCACCCACCTCCACGACCGCTACATGCTCCTCGGCGGCGAGAACTACGAGGCCGAGATCGACCGCACGCTCCAGGGCCTGGGCTTCAGCCGCGCCGACTTCTGCCGCCCCACGCGCGAGTTTTCGGGCGGCTGGCGCATGCGCGTCGAACTGGCCAAGATCCTTCTGCGCAAGCCCGACGTCCTCCTCCTCGACGAGCCTACCAACCACCTCGACATCGAGAGCATCCAGTGGCTGGAGCAGTTTATCCAGCAGAGCGCCAAGGCCGTCGTGCTCGTCAGCCACGACCGCGCCTTCATCAACAATGTCACCACACGCACGCTGGAGATCACCTGCGGCCATGTGGAGGACTACAAGGTGAGGTACGACGAGTATGTCGTGCTGCGCAAGGAGCGCCGCGAGCAGCAGATGCGCGCCTACGAGAATCAGCAGAAGGAGATTGCCGACACGCGCGCCTTCATCGAGCGTTTCCGCTACCAGGCCACCAAGGCCGTGCAGGTGCAGCAGCGCATCCGCCAGCTGGAGAAGATCGTGCCCATCGAGATCGACGAGGTGGACAACCGCAGGATGCACCTCAAGTTTCCGCCCTGCCTCCGCTCGGGCGACTACCCCGTGATCTGCCAGGGCGTGGAGAAAGCCTATGGCGACCATGTGGTCTTCTCCGACGTCGATCTGACCATCAAGCGCGGCGAGAAAGTGGCCTTCGTGGGCCGCAACGGCGAGGGCAAATCGACGCTCGTGAAGTGTATCATGAACGAGATACCCTATGGCGGCACGCTCAAGATAGGCCACAACGTGCAGATTGGCTATTTCGCCCAGAATCAGGCCCAGCTCCTCGACGAGCGGCTGACGGTCTTCGAGACCATCGACGAGGTGGCGCGGGGAGAGATGCGCCTGAAGATCAACGACCTGCTCGGTGCCTTTATGTTTGGCGGCGAGGCCTCGGAGAAGCCCGTCAGCGTGCTCTCCGGCGGCGAGAGGTCGCGCCTGGCGATGATCCGCCTGCTGCTGGAGCCCGTCAACCTGCTCATCCTCGACGAGCCCACCAACCACCTCGACATGCCCTCCAAGGACGTGCTCAAGGAGGCCGTCCGCGCCTTTGACGGCACGGCCATCATCGTCAGCCACGACCGCGAGTTTCTCGACGGCCTCGTCACGAAAGTCTATGAGTTTGGCGACGGCCACGTGCGCGAGCATCTCGGCGGCATCTACGACTGGCTGCACTCCCGCCGTGCCGCCACCATCCACGAGGCCGTGGGGCTGGCCCAAACTCCCTCGGGAGGCAGCGCCTCGCCTGCAGCGCCTCAGGAACCGAAGGCGGGCAAGCAGAGCTACCTGGAGCACAAGGAGGAGCAGAAGAAACTGCGCAAGGCGCGCAAGGCCGTGGAGGAGTGTGAGCGCAAGATCGCCCGCCTCGAAGCGCGCGTCAAGGAGCTCGACCAGCTCTTCCTCGATCCCGCCAAGGCTTCCGACATGGGGCTCGTGACGGAGTATGCCGACACGCGCCGCCAGCTGGACGAACTCCAGGACGAGTGGCTGGTGCTGGCCGAGGCAGCGGGGGAGTAGTCCCCCTGCCTTGCGCTGGGCGGCCTTGCCCAGGATGCGCGGCCTGTTTACACTTCCTTCCAGTCGATGAGCCCCTTGCCCTTGTCGTCCAGCTCTATGGCCAG
>ERZ835980.1645-NODE-1645-length-23665-cov-3.995256_pt1 | contig 23665 bp, 28 predicted proteins | sample MGYA00519943_ERZ835980 | MGnify/ENA primary metagenome ERZ835980 (study PRJEB31850, sample SAMEA3708791) | human gut metagenome | biome: human gut; feature: human-associated habitat; material: faeces | place: China | collected 2014 ... | reverse complement strand
GCTTTTGTTTCAATTTCAGTTGTCAGTTTTGCAACAAACTCGTCTAATGGAAGAATATACGAAGATGATATAATATATATTTATGCAACTGGTCACTATATAAACGTGGTTACTCACTCATCTGGTACGCATCTGATTGTAATGGATATAAAATGTGCTCAAGAATTATTACAAAATACACAGATTATTAGAATACACAGATCATACATGGTTAATCTATCAAGTGTTAGAGATATAAGTAATAATAGTGTTTCTCTTTTACCGAATCTTGCAGAGATTACAACTTTACCTGTTGGACGCTCCTATCGTAATCAAGTAAAGTCTTTATATTCTGAATATCTACTTAATTATTAAGCAAAAAGAACCGGCACTCAAATGCCAGTTCTCCCTGTTATGATATTATTCTATTATCACAGCTCCTCACCATTGGTCTCTATTACATGTTTGTACCAATAATAAGAATCCTTCTTGTATCTGTTCAGAGTTCCACTGTTCTCGTCCTCTTCTCTGTCCACATACACAAATCCGTATCTCTTCTGATATCCGTTGAGCCAGCTGAGAAGATCTGTGTAAGACCATGTGCAGTATGCCAGGACACGGCAGCCATCATCACACGCTTTCTTGAGCTCCTCTATGTGATGTTTCAGGTAATCTATCCTGTACGGATCATGGATCTCCCCATCCTCAAACTTGTCAAATGCGCCGAGGCCATTCTCAGATATGACTATAGGAAGATCATATCTCGATGTTATCTGTCTGCAGCACATGCGAAGTCCCATCGGATCGATGGTCCAATCCCAGTCTGTCGTAGGAAGGAATTCATTTGCAGGATTCTTGTAGAGTCCCGGAACGCCCTGCACCTTTGCGGTACCCTTCTTGCCTGTGGTGTTCATCTCATGTGTAGCGCCAACTCCATCTATAGGATTGTACTCTGCAACACATGTTCTGTAGTAATTTACGCCCATGAAATCGATAAGAGAGGCAGCCTTCTTCAGGATCTCGTCATCTCCATCTTCTATGACCGGCATCAGATCCTTGCTCTCAAGATACGCCTTTGCAGCCCTTGGATAACGGCCATATGCATACATATCCATCCAGTAGAAGTTCTCAAGATCATCGTAATCCATCTTCGCCATGGCATTCTCAGGCTTTCTGTCAAATGCATACGCTGGAGTAAATGCGAATGACGAACCGACCTTTGCATCCGGGCAGATCTCCTTGAGTGCAATAACGCTCTTGGCGTGCGCCATGAATGCATGATGGTTTACCTGATAGAACATCTTCTGGTCATCAACCTTTCCTGGTGGGTGCATTCCGGCATTCCAGCCAAGACCTGTAAATACATTCTGCTCATTCATGATTATCCAGTGCTTTACCCTGTCACTGTATCTCTCAAACAGAACCTTTGCGTATCTGACGAAATCATCGACTATTCGTCTGCTCTCCCATCCGTGATACTGCTCCTCAAGTGCCTGTGGCATATCCCAGTGATACACGGTCACCATAGGAACTATATTATTCTTTACAAGCTCGTTGATAAGATCATCATAGAACTGAAGTCCCTTCTCATTGACCTCACCGTTGCCGTCAGGTATTATTCTCGGCCAAGATATTGAGAATCTGTATGTCTTCAGTCCCATCTCCGCCATGAGAGCCACATCTTCCTTATATCTGTGGTAGTGATCCACGGCCTTATCTCCGGTAGTTGCCTTGAATGTCTTGCCCGGAATCCTCACGAACTCATCCCAGTTGGATGGTCCTTTTCCGTCCTCATTCCATGCTCCCTCAACCTGATATGCGGCAGATGCACTGCCCCATAGGAAATCCTTCGGGAAGCCTTTCGATTTCTCAAAATACATAAATCGCCCTCCATATCGTATTTATATCAGGCATGCCTTCTCCATGCCTTTTTATCGTTATTACAGACTGCCAAGTACATCGCCGATCTTATCCGCAATAAGAAGATCAGCATTTGCATCCGACTGTGTCGGAGACATATTGATGACCACAAGCTTCCTGCCCCTGAAGTATCTGATGAGCCCTGCTGCCGGATATACCACAAGTGAAGTTCCGCCAATTATCAGCGTATCCGCCTCCGATATGTATCTGAGAGCATTTGACATATTCTCGTCATTCAGAGCCTCCTCATACAGCACAACATCAGGCTTTACTGTGCCGCCGCACTTCTCACACTTAGGCACACCGTCTGAATTCACTATGTAGTCCAGGTTGTAAAATGCATGACACCGTTCACAATAATTTCTGTGAACTGATCCATGCAGCTCTATGACATTCTTACTGCCCGCCATCTGATGGAGCCCATCGATATTCTGTGTTATGACAGCCTTGAGTTTTCCCTCTCTCTCAAGCTCTGCCAGTTTCAGATGGGCTTTGTTCGGCTTTGCATCTGCAAATATCATTTTGTCCTTATAAAACCTGTAGAACTCCTCTGGATTTCTCAGATAAAAGCTGTGGCTGATTATTGTCTCTGGTGGATATTTGTACTTCTGATTATACAATCCATCCACACTTCTAAAATCTGGAATACCACTCTCTGTAGACACCCCGGCGCCTCCGAAGAATACAATATTATCAGATTCCTCAACTATCTTTCTGAGTTCATTTATCTTCTCTGACTTCATATCTGCATTGTCACTCACGATAACCGCCTCCTCTGTGTTACCTTTAACTGATCTACTGTCCTGTCGATGTCACCTTAACTGTGACTGTGCAGGAGCCTTGCACTGTATAGCTGCTTCCATCTGGTATATCCAGCGTTATGGTATTTTCACCATATGACAATTCGGACGCATCAATTGCAAGATGGAAGCTCTTAGCTGTAATCTTGGAAACTGCACTGGACATTCCCTTTATCGCAACGCTGTTCTCTTTTATCACCAGCTCATATCCATAATCGCTCTGTTTATTATTGAGCTTGATATCGGATGTCTTTATAGCGATATTCCTCGTGACCATCTTTTCTATGGCAACCTTAACATTCACATAAGCACTTTCCTTTGTAACCACCACGCCATCCGGAAGATACTTTGATACATCAAGTGTTGTCTCAACGTCCTCTGTACATCCACTGACATCCACATCATTGATCTCCAACTGCTGTATATCCTTAATTACCGCCGCATCGCCACCTATATCTATAGTCTCCGGTACAAATGTTATCTGTGATACTGCATATCCATCTGCCGGCTCGCCTATAACCGCGATCTTGATAGGTATATTCTTCGTCTTGTAAACCGGTACAGTTACCGCGATCGATACCTCATCATATGTCAGTGTCTCATCTGATACCTTCTCACCATCTGATGTCACAAATGACGGTGTGCAATTGGTCGTTATATCATCCTTTGCATCCTTTATATCGACCGTCACCTCAGCTCTGTCTATACTGGAAACCACACTTGATGGGCCCTTAACAGTTATGAGGTTTGGAGCTGCGACACTGTTGCCGGCCGTGTATCCACTGGCAACCTCCCCTGTTGTGACGACTTTCACCGGAACTGACACCGACTTCTCCGCCTCAAGCTCCACGGACAGCACATTATCCACAACAGTTATGCTGATCTTCTTTGCTATACTGTTGCTGTTCGCCGTTACCGCTATCGGCACCGCATTTGTTATGGATATCTTGGACATATCTGCGGTTGCCTTAAAGTCAGAAGCATCCAGATTGCTTATAACAGACTTTCTTCCCTTTATCACCACATCCACCGTGTCACCTGATGTTATGGTAAATAACTGATTCTGGCTTGTGATGGCATCGGTATTGACAAGCGTTACAGGAATGTTGCTTATGGTCTTTGTCACCGCCGAATCGTCTATATTGAGTACTAGCAGCCATACAAGGAATCCCAACACCACCGACAATAGCTTCAAGCCCAGATTGGAATATATCTTCGGCTTATTCTTCCTGATATCTCCATTGTTCTCTGTATTATTTCTCATCGTCATCAGCCTCCTTTCCGGAAGCCTTATTCTTGTTCTCTATAACTACCCTTTTTCTTCTCTTCTTTATAGGGCGTGCTCCCGATGATCTGTGATATCTCTTTTCACTGTACTCCTTGCACAGAGTCTGAAGATGTCTGCGGACACCCTCGCTGTCAAGATTTCTGAACAATTCACCGCCCTGAGCTATCGATATAGATCCCGTCTCCTCCGATACTATGAGCGTCATACTGTCAGACACCTCACTGATTCCGATTCCGGCTCTGTGTCTTGTTCCAAGCTCCTTGTTTATGGAATCATTTGCTGAGAGAGGAAGATAACATGTCGCTGATACCACCCTGTTCTTTCTGATGATCACAGCACCATCGTGCAGCGGTGTATTGTGCTCAAATATATTGAGGAGAAGCTGGTTTGTTACGACCGCATCTATCGGAATTCCTGTATCTATATACTCACCAAGGGCAACCTCATTCTCGATTACTATGAGGGCTCCTGTCCTGTTTGCCGAAAGAACCTGTACTGTTTTCACAAGCTCATATATAGTCTTTTCAGACAGTATCCCATCATCCTCACCATCTCTTATTATATAGTTGATGATCTTTTTCCTTCCGAGCTGTTCAAGGCCTCGTCTGAACTCAGGCTGAAACAGAATGACAACCGCAATGATACCCACGCTGAACGCATTCTTCAGAAGGTATAATATCGTGTTGAACTGAAATACAGCCGCGATCGCTGTGAACAGGAATATCATGACTATTCCTTTGAGGAGAGTCCATGCCCTGCTGGTCTTGAACCAGAGCATGATCCTGTATATAAAGAACGACAAAATGAGAATCTCTATTATATCCACTGTTCCCGGAACTGTTATATAAAACCAGTCAAAATATGTTGAAATAAATGTAGATATCTTTTCCATTTCATCCTCCTTTCCTGAAATCTTCAAAAAATAAAATCAATAAAATTCTTATATAATCAATATGACCTGACATAAGTCAGGTCACATGTTGTCCAGCGTCTATATTCTCTATCTTGTAGCTCCTGTGGTAGACTCACCTCTATGGGCTGGTGTGCTACTTCGTCTTTGAGCACTTGATGGTGTCTGCTTACGAGGCGTCTCAGGTCTTCCCGCCGCACTCTTAGAGCCCTTCTGTCTGTCACTCATAATCTTAGGAACAGCTTTTACATAGTAGTAATACTCATCATCCTCAAACTGCGTATTCTCAACACTTGAGTAGTCAACAACCGTCTTGAAGAACTGTACTATGATCGCCACCAGTATCGCAAGGATACATCCAAGCAGTGCTCCGCTTAATGATATCTCTGTCTCCATAGAAAGTGTTCCAACCAAGAATAAAACAATCTCCACTATACCACCTGTTATTATTGCCACATACCATGAGTATGCAAATGACATTCTATAGATGATATATGTCAGCACTATAACGACTGCAAATACTATTATTGTGAGAAGCAGTGTCTTATCCTGTACAAGATGTTCAAATATGTACTTGTAACCCTCTACTATACTATCCGCAGGTGTTGTTGATGCAAGCTGCATATAATCTGCGGTATACTTCATAAAGAAATAGAATATACATCCAAATGCAGCCGGTATCATTCCAGCAAATCCGATAAGCATTCCCGCAAGGAGCGGCATAAAATATGCGAACTTGATGATGTACAAAAATGGCATAAACATGATGACCCATGATGCCTTTGGGAAAAATCTTATGTATACACAATACATGATCACAAATATTATCACAAAAGTGATTCCCAGCTCAATGCTCGCACTCGCAACCTGAGCACATGCATACACACCGCCGATAGCAAGTGTGAGTGAATCTGAAAGAAATGCACATACAAACGAAGCTGCAAGAACAACTACCATACTGCTCATCATGCTGTTATATCCTGTAAGATGTGCTATCGACCAGAACATCACTATCGCCAATATAAACTTGCACAGAGGCGATACGAACTTATCATATTTACTACAGAAATCCTTTACTCCATCTCGAAATGACAAAAGTGCTATCATAATTACTTAGCCCTCCTCTTTCTTTTTTCAGAACCCTTTGTCCGCTCTTCTTTCTCATAAAATTCAATCAGCTTCTTGAGGTTCTGATTATACTTGATGAGTTTTGGCTTTGCCTTCATATATCTATATGTATATAATACCCAGGCAAACAATGCAAATCCCAGGCAAACTATAGCATAGCTTCCTATAATCTCACCCGCAACACTTAGGTAATCAAGTTCCGTCAACTGTTCAACGATAGAACCTATATTGTAATAAATGTATGCAACCGCAACTACCACAAATAAAACGGTTGAAGAAACAATAGTCTTCAGACAATTAAGTTTTACATAATCGCTCTGAAAATACTTTCCCTTTTCAAGATCTTCCTTTCCGAGGGATTCCTTATACATGGCGATCTTCGTCATCAATATGACTTTTTCCTCATTAATCATCGCTTTTTCTTTCTCCTTATATTGTCCATAAGCCATAAATGCCCATAACTAGCAGTATTATAACCCGATGAATACCAATTCGCAAGTTTTATATTGTAATTTAATGACTGTTAAGCATACGCACTGCCCAAGTCATACCCTTACCATGTCCGTCCATTATAGTAATTGTAGCCGTCTTTGTATATCTCATAGGTATCCATCTCGCTATTTCGCTGTTTTAAACTGTCCCCCTGTATCTCCTGAAGTTTTTCCTTTATCTTTTCCTCCTCCGATGCAGAGCTCGATCCCTTTTCTCCATCACTGTCATCCGGGGTATCATTATCATTTTGTTGATCCTTATCATCCGAACCTCCAGATGATTTCTGATCCTGAACCGACTGCTTCAGCTGTTCCTCAAAAGCATCTATCTCATCCTTGAGTGTCTGTGCATCCTTGTTGTGACCATCCTCGTCATTCCTGTGCGCACAGCCATTTTCCACCAGTATATTTCTGGCATCATCAAGAAGCTCAATCGTCTCATCAAGATTCTCTGCGTTTACTGACTCAGGATCTATCTGTTTCACTATGGCTAATGCAAGATTTATCCTTGTCATACAGTCTCTTTCCCCACGCGGCTTGTATCCAAGTGCGGTCCTGTACTCCTCCTCAGCGCCCTGGTAATCTTCCTCATTGTAATAAACATTTCCATTATTATAATGATATATATACGGCTGAAAAAAAACCAGAACCTGATTTACCTCGCTGCTTTTATATATCCCCTTGTCATAATTTCAGATAAACCGCATATTGCATATATAATTGACTGACAATGGTACCAGACACAGCAGTCCCGCTATACCAAGTCCCGTAACGATCTTTTTTATCATATCTGTTCCTTTCGCCAGGCAAGTTCTCCGGACTTTCTTCTGATATCGATAAACTCCCATATCATGACCAGTACCAGCATAGCCGCAAATATATAATATATATCAGCATATCCTGAAACCTTTCCGTCTTTGCTCTCCGATGCAGACTCCCTCTTGATCTTATTGAGCGTAGTATCAATGTTTGAAGCGTCGTTCATATTGATATATTTAACGTCCATATCATCTGCAATGCTTTTCAGATTGTCTTCATCGATCACTGACACAGCAGGCTTTCTCGGATAGGATGAGGTATCTTCAATGAGCTCATCCTGACCTGTATAGCTTGACTTCATATACATATTGCCGCCCTCTGTTGTGCCGTATCCTAGCACGGCTCCGCCATCAACATATTTGGCAGCCGACTTGAACGATTTCAAATTCTCTTCATTTGTGATCTCACCGTCGCTTATGAAGAACACAACAACACTTCCATCGGCCTTTTCCCTGGCCCTCTTGAGCGTATCTGTCATCACATCAATGCTGACATTCATGGATGTGCCTTCTGCATACAACTGCTCAAGTGGATACAATGAATCTATCACATCCTCTGCATACTGTGAATTGTTTGTAAATGGCGCCACCAGATTCGCATTGTTGTTAAAACTGATTACCGCAAACTTTGCTCCGTCAAGTTCTTCTATTATATGACCGCAGTCCTTCTTGACCGCAGTAAGTCTCTCCGTATCTCCGTCATAATCACGTGCAAGCATGCTTATCGTGTCATCCACCACAAACAGCACATATGTATCCAACGTCTGCGTATTTGAGCTGACATTATCATTTGGAACCATAATCCTGAGATTTATGAGAAATACTAGGACTATCGCTATTATCTGTCTGACATACGCAATTCGGCTTCTCTTCTTTAGGAAGATCATTCCAACACACAATATGCCCATCAGCCAGATCGGTATTATTGGATCAATTTTCATAATTGCCACCCGCTTTTATCTGATTTATGTTCTCATCTGTGATATCACAGCTTTATGACTCTGCCGATACATGTCATCATCACAAATATTATCAGCAATGCCACAAATGGCCATTCAACCTTCGACTTCTCCCGTACGATCATCTTTGCATCGACCTGGTTTTTACTGTTTTTTTCTATGGCTGTAACTATCTGGTCAAACGTTCCCGACTCCTCTTCCATGAAAAACTGACCACCTGTACTCTCCACTGCCTTTTTCATGGATTCCCTGTTCTCGTCTGTCATCTCCTTAGTTCCGACTCCATATACAGTCACACCATTGTTCTTGCATATCGAAGCTGCATCATCCAGCGTAGCCACCGGATTCCCCTGAATATCGTTATCAGTTGAAAATATCATTATTTTTGTTCTGGTTTTATCCTTGTCGGAAAAGTCACATGCTGCTGCCGCAAGGCCGTCACCTATAAGTGAACTTCCCCTCTGCTCATTCCCAACCAGTGTTCCCGAAGTTATATAACCTTCGTAATACAGCCAGTCATACATACTACTCAGATCAGTGCTGTACAGATCCGAATCGTCCTCTGAATTTCTGACCTTCAAGCTTTTATCGATCATATCGAGCTGCTCTTTTATGAACTCATAGTCATCCGTGAGCGGTGACAATAACACCGGACTTGTGTTAAATATGACTATTCCAAATCTTTCTCCATGCAATTCATCCACGGTTTTCTTGAGTTCCTCCAGAAGATTTTCATTCAGATAATCAACTGAGGTCGATATATCTATGCACAACATGATATCTCTGCAATAACGCTCATCCTGAACACGCTCTTTGCTGTACGGTCTGGCCATCATCACAAATGCAGACACGACAGCAACAATACTCAATATCAGCAAAGCCGCCATGCAGGATCTGTACACCGTCATCTTTCTCTTGAAATAATCTTCATCTCTGCTGTATAAAGGTCCTGCAATCTTCTTGCCGCCCTCATATGTATTTTCTTTTTTCTTGTTCCGTATAAACAGGCTGATGACCATGCCCAGTGCCACCACAGCTCCGAGCCAGATCACCCACATGTATTTTATATCCATCTCTCTATCGCACTCCTTGTTCTGGCCAACGAGTTCCTGACATCACCTTCTGATCTGCGTGCAAATTCCGGCGCATAATATTCTGCCACCAGAGAATACAGATCAGGAATACCCAAAGTTCCTATATCCCGGAGTGTATAGTTCTGAACCTTTATGTCCGTCATCTCATGCACAAACTTCCTTATACACATGCTCATCTTCTGGTAGGCATGACGAATATCCAGTCTGCCATTTTCAAAATCCATGCCTATGACATCAAGCTCAGCTATATACTTCCTTCTTATCCTGTCCTTGTCCTCCGGTCTCAATTCTCTCACAACAGGCTTTTGAGGCCTGTTGGAAAAATTTTTCCGGATAAACACGATGATCCAATATATCAGAGCTGCAAGCACTACTGCTCCAGCAGCCACAATCGGCCATATCGCGTATGAAAATGGTTCCTGAAGGCTTATTGAACTCTCCATATTTACCCTCCTTTATCCTTCTGATTATCTGTAGACAGCCGAGCTCTCCTGCCTGTGCCTGCCTAACAGTTCAGCTATCTTTTCATCCATGTCCTCTGTCGAATCAATGATCTGATATGTCATTCCAACGGACTTCATCTTCTCCTCGCATTCCTCTGCAACCTTCTGTCTGCGTATTTTTTCATTGCGTGCAATCTTTTTATCCTCCGAAATAAAATCCGGCAGATAATGTCTTGCCGCCATGTCATAGACACGTTTTCCCTTTATATCGACATCATCCACACATATCAGAAGTATATCATTCGTTGCCTTCAGCTGTTTTAAAAGCCTGCCAGAAAGTCTGTTCATGCCATCCATATCTGTAACTATCAACATGATCATCTTCCTTCTGATATTCTTTGATATGAACTCGAGTGCCGCACTTAGATCTGAATCATTGTCCATGGATGTATCTCTGTCATATGATGCCATAATATTTTCCACATTGAAAAGCCCTGTCTTAAATGGGAAATGCCGAATGGATGATTTGTCTGAATACGTTGCGCTTATATAATCTCCATTTGCACTCACCATACATGCCAAAGTTCCCGCCGCCATGAGCGCCACGTTTTTCTTTTCCTGCGTCTCGTTCGCGTTTGCAAGCATTCTCCTGTTAGTGTCGAGTACCAGCATAATATTATGTTTTTTCTCCGCTATATACTGTCTAACAAGTACCTTCTGGCTGCGCGCAGTCGCATTCCAATCCACATCCTTTATATCGTCCCCAGCAACATACTCTCTGAGTTCGTCAAAGTTCATGCTTCTTCCCTTATATATGGAATTGTATGAACCGTCAATTATCCTTGATGTCGCCCTTGTCGTGTAGATCGTCTTCATGCCTTTCATATTGCCCTGTATGAGAGGGACATATGTCATCTTCATATATTTTTACCTGCTCTCTCTGAAGAAGTTCCATTCTCCATCTGCGGTCAGCACCGTAGGCTATGGTGTCTTTACAGCACCTACGATAGCATCTATTATCTGTTCTACCTTTATGTCATCTGCCACAGCGGCAAATGTCAGCATGATCCTGTGTCTGAGAACCGAATATCTAAGTGCCTTTACATCGTCAGGCACGCAGTATCTTCTGCCATTTATGAGTGCAACCGCCTTTGCAGTCTCCATAAATGCTATTGCTGCTCTTGTACTTGCTCCCATGGCAACATACTGGGCAAGCTTTGGATCCATAAATTTATCAGTATTTCTCGATGCCTGAACAATATCGACTATGTATTTCTTTATAGCCGGATCTATATATACTCTCCTGCACAGCTTCTGAAGATACAGCACATCCTCCATGGATGCCACCGCGCTGATATTTGTAAATACATCTGACTCCACTCTGTTTAATATCTCAATCTCATCTGCCGGATTTGGATATGTGAGTGTCTCCTTCAGAAGGAATCTGTCAAGCTGAGCCTCAGACAGCACGTATGTACCCTCGGATTCTATCGGATTCTGTGTCGCTATTACAACGAACACCTCCGGGAGCTTGTAGGTCTTGCCCCCTATACTTACCTCCCTTTCCTGCATCGCCTCAAGCATAGCGCTCTGAGTCTTTGCACTCGATCTATTGATCTCATCGAGAAGTACAAAATTGGAATATACTGGACCGATCTTATCCTCAAATGTATTTGTCGCCATATTGTACATCTGAGTTCCTATGATATCACTTGGTATAAGATCCGGTGTGCACTGTATTCTTGAAAAAGAACCATTCACCGCCTCAGTCATAACGCGGGCTGCAGTCGTCTTAGCAAGTCCTGGGACTGACTCCAGCAGAACATGTCCATTTGTCATCATTGCGACCAAAAGTGAATATCCCAGTCCTGGCTGTCCAACAACTTTGCTGTTATAATAACTGAAAAGCCTGTTTATTATCCCTACGGCTTTCTGTATCTCCTCGTTTGATATCTCCCTGTTTAATTCTGTGTTTTCCTGCATTTTTACTCACTTTCCTTTTACCTTTATCCCACTGCGTTCAGCATATGTAACATTAACTGCCTTTTACAGAATATACCATATCACATATCAACTCAAATTAACAAATATAAAGCTATTTCATATTAATTTTCTCATAGAATTCCCTATATTATATAATTATAAGCAAAAAAAGTGACCAGGGATTACCTGGTCACCATAATGAGGGGAGAGAGGATTCAAATAAATGAAAACTCTACTCTCACATATTAACTTATACTCACTTATAAGTCAACACTTTTTTCATTTTATTACTTAAATTGATAATTTACAATAATAACGTAACAAACAGATGTTCAGAAGTTGGACATTCTCCCGTTTGTGTCTATCCGCACTAATGCCCTAGTGCGGATAGGGAAAAAGAAAATTGTAGGGTATAACGATAAGTTGAAAGGATGGTAAGAGTATGGGTTTTTTATTTAGTTTGGATCTTATGAAGGTCGCTCAGGAAGAAAAAGTAATTGTAGATAAGGAAGGTAATGAACAGGGCAAGTATTACATCATTGGTCTTAGTAATGGAGCTAAGAGTTTTGAGGTTACTTGTGGAGAGAGAAATAATCTTCTCAAAGTACCTGTATTTTCAAAGGTGCGTGTTCATTTTGACATAGTAGATAAGAAGCTTAAGGCTGTTGATGCTGATGCTATTGCTAGGGGTGAAAAGCATGAGTGATGGTTTTTCAATCAATCTTAGTGATAGGGATTTAGAAAATCTTGCACGCGTATATAATGATAAGCTTCATCAGTATGAGGTTATTAGTAATGTTCTTGATAGTTCTGATGATTCTGAATCTCAAATATGCTTGCTTGATATTTGTAACGAGAAGCTTGTATGGCTTCGTGGTTTTGAAAAGTGTCTTCGCCTTGTTGGTATAGATCCAGAAGTTTTAAAGGGTGTTGATGCCTCTTTATAAGGGTTTTCATAAATTTATTGTAAAGGGGGTGAATATTATGACGATGGAACAGATCACAACTGGTATTACTGACCTGATGGGAGTAATGGGAACTGTACTCACTTCAATAGGTACAAATGCTGCACTTATGGTAATCTTCTGTGTCGGTGTAGTTGGTGCTGGAGCAAGTGCATTCAAGAAGATTGCACGTTCTGTAAAGTAGTGGAAAGGAGTAAGCATTTATGAAAATGACAGCTATAACACAGGGTGTAACTGATCTTATGTCTGTTATGGGAACAGTTTTAACTGGCATTGCTGATAATGCTGCACTTATGGTTATCTTTTGTGTAGCCGTTGTTGGTGCTGGTGCTGGTGCATTTAAGAAGATCAAGCGTTCTGTGAAATAAACAATCTAATAGGGTGCGGGCATGCCCCTATTTTTTGTACAATTTTTTAAGGAGATAAGAGAATGAATTTCAAATTAAGAAAAAAATGTAAACTTAATATGATTGTAGCTGTGATTATGTGCGTGTCGTTGCTCTTCTGTTTCTGTTCTACGTCAATCGTAAAAGCATCGGATAATTTAGGCACTAATTACACTAATTATGTGGCCTTTAAAAACTTGCTTGCAAAGCAAGGATATATGACAAGTTATAACCATGATAATGAGGGATGGTCTTTCCCTGATTATGATTTGGTAAAAAAAGAACTTACATTATCAGATTTGCCAAGTATTTGGGCTTGGAGTAATGACAATTATAAATTGCCGTGGAATGATTTTGTGTCACATTCCGGAGCATCAAGTTTTGATGTTTATAGTATTTTTGGCTCTACAACATTCACATATACAGATGGTGGTAAGACATACCGTCGACCAAACCAATGGTATGTTATAGTTCCATCCGGTAGTACAATTTGCTGGGGAAAAAATGTTGAAACGACTGTTCCGGAAGATTGTTGGCAACAAGGTTTTCTTGAAGTTGCTACAGATGCAGAAGGTCTTTTTGCTTTTAAGTTGGAACGATGGAAGGGTTCTGATCCACAATATAGTTATTATGTGTCAGGATGGGGAGACTATGAAAATAACACTGTTAGTTATAGTTGTAAGTTTAAACAGGATGATGTAACTTTTTTTAATTTGGGAACTGGTAATGATGGTGATGTGTCTGCACCTTTTATATTTACTAATATGCCTACTGTTAATGTAAAGGGGCAGGGTGACAGATCATCAATGATTAAGTTTGTAAAAGGTGATAAATCACTAGCGACCAATGCGGATAGTTCATGGTCTGATAAAAAAGAGTATCCAGCAGAATCATTCTACTGGGATGATATGACTTGTAAGCCTTCAAGTGTTGGTAATTCTAAATATGCATTTTCTTTTAATTATAGTTATTCTTGTCCATTGATGAAAGATACTTCTGAAATGTTTAGTTGTAAGGTTGTTTACAATAGTGATATTCGTTATCAAGATGGTAAAGGTCGTGTGCATACTTGGACGGATTCTAAAGAGGATACATTTAGTTTGAATAAACATAGAAAAGGATATGTGAATGATTCTCTTTATTTGAGTAGTACTTTAATAGATAGTACACCATCTTCAGGATATAATCGTTTAAATGAATTGATTGATGGTGTTGTTGGTGTGTTTGGTCATGTTGATTTGGATTTAGAGAGTAATACTGATGTTACTGTTAGATCAGCTAAAATATATGTAACTGTTTTTCTTTACCATATTCCAGATCCTGATACTTTGTTTTCAAATTCTAACATTAATCAAAGTGCTATTGATAATACTGTTATGTCTACAGATGTCCGATCTTTCTCTTTTGATTTATTTAATTTACATGAAGATACTGAAGGTATGCAAGTTAAGCCTACAGTAACAACTGAGGACGTGACAGACGGTGACGGCAATGTAACGGATAAAAAGGTTACAGATGTTACTGCAACTGATGAATCGGGTAAGACGGTTATAAACATAACTATTGATAATAGTAATAAGGTTATAGATAAAAATGCAAATATAAATACTGGTGGTGGTTCTGGCGGTGATTCTGACGATGAAGATAAAAACACTAAATCCTTTTGGAAGTATGTGACCGGTATTGTTGCTTTTTTCACTGCCTTATTGAATAGTGATTCCGGATTGTTTGCTGTTATCGCGTCATATTTTAAATTCATTCCTTCGGATTTTTGGAATGTGACCATTGGTGCGATAGTTGTCATAGCGGTTTTGTCGATTTATCGACTTGCTAAAAAAGGTGGGTGATGTAGATGTTGGAGCTCGTAAGTCTTGTTGCTAAAGTAGTTTTCTATGTCCTGACGTATGAATTTACTTTAGGCGGTATAACCTTTTCTGCCTGGAAGATATTTATAACATATCTTGTGTGTCAGTTAATAGGCTATGCCATATGGGTATTTATAAAGGGGGTTGCGCAAGATGCTGATTATTGAGTTTACTTTCCTGTTTTATAATATTTTATCAGTTTTTTGATTAAATGATAAATTAGAAATATTGTTCCTGTGATTAATATTATCATTATTATTATGTTAATAATTGTAAAAAATATTGTTGATGATTCTATATCTATCATTTTGTTTATTCTCCTTTTGAATTAGTGAGTTAATTATAAGATAAAAATGAGGTGATGTAAATGAATAAAGAAAATTGTAGAGGTATAAAGTGTGATTATTGTTTAATCTATCAAGTGTATATGTTGAGGTGATATGTATGGATGCTTTTGATATTTTGATTTTAGTTTTGGGTATTGTAACAGGTGGAATTCTATTTGCTTTAGGACTTCCTTTTTATAAAATTGTGATTTATTTTGTAGCAATTATGTTTTCAGTTGGTATGCCTATAGCAATAATTTTTGGTATTGCAAAGTATATAAAAAAATGTGATGAAGAGAGATAAATGTTATGAGTAAAGAAAATTGTAGAGGTTTAAAATGTCATATCTGTTTAAATGATAGTGCTTGTTGTAGCGGTGAATATCAACCGTTAATAGATGATAGTTTATGTAATACGTGTGTGAATGCATCAAATTGCTATGAAATTTATATGGCAGTAGATGCATGCAGTGATTATCTGCCAGATGTGCCGCTGGCGGCTTCAGCCCCTCGGCACATCGACACTAACAAATTATCCAACCACTTCTCTCCTCTTTCTTTGAGGTTTAAAGGGAGGTGTAAATAATTGGTAGCTTTAATAGCCTTAATCGTGTTTGTAATCGGCAGTTGTCAGTTATTCAAGGAGTACCATTATCTGCTTGATTATAAAAGAGACGAAAGAACATTTAATGAATATCGTGAAAGGAGTAAAGAAGAACTTGAAAACATATATCAAGACGATCATTTTGATTTTTAGTATGGTGGTATCCTGTTTGTTTATAGCATCACTTATAACATATGAGTGTGCAACAACTGTTAATGCTCAGACAGTTAGCACAGGACAGACAGAAATAAACATAGATGTAAAGAATGCTCCTGTTGCTACGGCTGGTGACGCTGGCTACATATCTACAATAAGGACTGTGACAGATGTATACAATGTGTGTGTGCTTATATTGTTCGTGTTAGTGTTCTGGGTATTTTGGAATGTAATAAGGACGGTCTATAGAGTGTTTACCGATTTCAAACGGTTTTAAGTGAGGTGATAACGTGGATAAGATAATCATAGATCTATACTCAAACGGTGATTTGTATATGATGTTTGCTAAAATTATGGCTTATATGATTGCTCTGCTTGTAATGACCTGTGTAGTTGGTGCTATAAGGGGGTTACGCTTATGACGCTTATAATAATAGTCGTGATATGTTTTATATGTTATGCATTTCCTGTTGTGCCGTTTGTAGCTACTCACTTTTATCAAGTTGCAACAAACGGTGCAGTTGACCTGTATTATTACATAAAGCATAAGGAATATAACCGCTGTCACTTCTACGGCAGTATACATATGGTGACCGCTTACCGCAACAAGGTTTTTGGATCAGGTAAAACGCTTGATATGACTATGGTTGTGCGTGAAGTGTATCACAAATACAATGATCTGCCTGTCTGGTCTGAGGACGAACAATCGTTTGTGACACAACATATACATATTATCAGTAATGTTGATCTAACAGATGTACCCTACACACCTTTTACTAACGTTAACCAGTTAAAAAATGTTGAGCAAGGGACAGAAGACGTTACTATTTTTGTATTTGATGAAGTAGGGGCAATATGGAACAGCCGTAACTATAAAGACAATATATCTACTGAACTGCTCAAACGTTTGTTGCAAGTGCGTAAAAACAAGATAGGCATAATCTGCACGGCTCAGCGTTTCAAGTTTGTAGATGCATTGTTAAGACAGATAACTGGTTACCTGGTATGCGTAAATAAAACGTGGCGTTTACTCTCCGTCCGCTATTATGATCCTGTCAGCTTTGAAAACTGCGATAATATCGACATGATACGACCTCTTAGCCTGTCATTTAAATTTGTATTCAATAAAGATTATGAGGCATATGACACAAGTGCCATTGTTGAGGATCTCAAAAAGACAGAAATGATAAGTGATAGTGAGGTACTCGCCGGACAGGGTGTAGTCCAGCCGGACATTGACTTTGCGACTGGTATAAAGAAACGGTTTCGCAAGCGTAAAAGATAATGACATGTGTGCTGTGAGCAGGGCGCGCCATCGCCCTGATAACTATAAAATGACCTCTGTGGTGCTGTCTGTCAAGGGCGCGAAGCGTGCATTTTACCCTTGACAGGCTGGACTACAGAGGTCTACATGTAACCGCCGTTGTCTATCGTCTGTAAGGAGGATGTATGAAAATATTACTTAGACTGTGTAACAGTGTAGTCATGCTGTTCAATAATCTGTGTAAGCTTGTCATAAACCTGATGCGGTTCATTCAGTAACCGTAGAGAAAAGGAACAAGCGTAAAACAAAAGTAATAGCCCCCCTGTGGGAGCTCGGGCATAGGGGGGTTGGGGGATTAAGGAATGGTACCATCATAATAATTACACAATTACATAATTCTTATGTCTGTAAACACACCAAATAGTGAATATCTAAAAACATATGTGTAAATGTGTAAAATCAAAACTTTATCAATCAACCTATATCCTCAAAATCAAGTAAAAATGCTATGCCGAGGGGGCTTGTCCTCGGCATGTGTAAACATGTGTAAAATGTGTAAAAAAAGAAACAAGAAGAAAAAAAGGGGGATTTGTTACATGCCTAAAAGTTATAGAACATGTGAAATAGTTCAGCAGCTTGAATATCTCACAGAAGATCAGATAGAAAAGGGATTAGATCATAATGCAGTGAAAGACTATGCTTATATTCTGCATGATAAAGATGAAAATAAGGACGGAGAACTAAAAAAACCACACTGGCATATATGTATAAGGTTTAAGGATAGTGTACCGACTGAAAGCATATGTAATTGGTTCGGTATCACTGAAAATTACATAAATAAAATCCGTGGACGGTTTGGAGATGCCCTCGCATATCTCACACATAAAAATGCTACTGAAAAGTATCAGTATCTTGAAGAGTCTGTGAAAAGCAATTTTGATTTTAAAAAAGAAGCTGAAATAAAGCAAGGCAGAGAAGCGGATAAAGCAAGAAAAGCAGAACTTGTTGACCTTATAACAGGTGGCGTAATACGTGAGTATAATTACACAGAGTATATAACACCACAGGAGTATGACAAATTCAAAAAGACAATAGACAATGCGTTTAATTATCGGAGAGATAAACTAGAAGGAAGTGAAAGAAATATGAAAGTAATATACCTTTATGGTGAAGCCGGAACAGGAAAGACGACATGGGCAAAGGAACTCGCACAACAAAATGAATATAGTTATTATATATCAAGCGGTAGTAATGACTTACTTGATAACTACAAAGGTCAAGACTGTCTGATTCTTGACGACATACGACCGAACTATATAGATGTAAGCGACCTGTTGAAGTTGCTTGATAATCATACAAATAGTACTGTAAGAAGTCGATATAAAAACAAAATGCTTGAATGTAAATTAGTTGTAATAACTACATCTGTAAGTATGGAGACATTTTTTAGAAACTTGATAGGTGACAGCCGTGAAAGTCTCCAGCAGTTGCGCCGTCGCTGTGAAATGTATATAAAGATGACTGCTCTTACTATGTCTGTTCAGTTGTGGCAGTCTGAAAGTAATAAGTATATGTACGTAGGCACCTATGATAATCCTGTTGCAAATAAGTATTCAAAGCATGACCGTACACTTGAAGAAGCTAAAGAATATGTAGATAATATGATCCTGTTTCCTGTTAAAGCAGATAATGAAACAATATCAAATGCATATGGTTTTACAGATATGAAAGATTCTGAGGATGTATTTACAGGACAGTTAACACTACATGTGTAGATGGTAAATATTACCAGTAGTATTTGGGAAATATTGGAATTAAAGTAAATATTAGATAGTGCTGTTGGCATGTCTGACAGCACTTTTTTTTATGTAATAGGGGGCATACTATGAATTTCAGACACTTAACATATGCTGATAGAATAGCAATGGAAACACTTTTAAATAGGAAATGCAGTAAAGCAGAAGTTGCAAGATATCTTAAAGTATCAAGAGCAACGATAACAAGAGAATATAGAAAAGGAATATATAGACATACTAGTTCAGATTTAACGGAAACAGAAAAATACAGTGCAGATCTTGCACAAAAAAATACAGACTATGCACAAACAAGCAAGGGGCGACCTCTTAAAATTGGTAATGATATGGAGTATGCAGATTATCTTGAAAGTAAAATAGTCAATGATGGTTGCTCTCCTGCTGTTGCTCTTGCCCTTGCGCATGGGTTAGGTATGAAAACGCATGTATCAGTAAATACATTATACAGATATATAGATCATGGTCTTTTTCTCAAACTTACTAATAAGTATCTTCCAGTCAAAAGTAAGAGGAAAAATCATAAGCATAAAGTCAGAGTGCAAAAACGAATGAGTGCCGGACAGTCTATAGAAAATAGATCTGATGAAGTAAACAGTCGTGATACATTTGGGCACTGGGAAATGGACACGGTAAAAGGTAAAAAAGGTACAACAAAATCATGTTTGTTAGTCCTGACTGAACGTTTAACCAGACGTGAAATAATCCGTAAAATTCCAGATCAGGGCGCAAGGTCCGTTGTGGCTGAACTAGATAAATTAGAACATAGGTTAGGACAAATGTTTTCAAAACTATTTAAAACTATAACAGTAGATAACGGAGTTGAGTTTTCCGACTATGAAAATATGAAAAGATCTCTGCTCCACGATGGAAACAGGACAGAGATATACTATTGTCATGCTTATAGTAGTTATGAGCGTGGCAGTAATGAAAACGCAAATAAGCTAATCAGGCGACATATACCAAAGGGGCAAGACATAGATAAATATGATGATGCATACATACAGAGCATACAGGATTGGATGAACTCATACCCTCGTAAGATTCACGGCTGGCGAACTGCAAATGACCTATTTGATGAGGAAATAAATAAACTCTATGCCATGTGACATAGAGTTTAAAATAATTGTTACTTTACTATTGACAATTTACCTTTTATTACTTAAATACTTTATTATTCTGCGTCAGCCACCTTTGTGTCGGCACTTGCATAACTTTCCGGATTTTTCTGTTTGATAACCTTAAGTATAAATACAAACAGAACCATAAGTGCTATAAATATTGGCAGCATCACAAACCACTTAACATGCAGTCTGTATGTGAGCGGTCCGACTATAGCGTATGATATAAATGACAGCGCTGCAGCCGTTATGGCATATGGAAGCTGTGTTGATACATGGTTTACATGGTTGCACTGTGCTCCGGCTGATGCCATTATCGTGGTATCTGATATAGGTGAGCAGTGATCTCCGCATACAGCTCCCGCCATACATGCTGAGATAGCTACTATCATAAGCTCGTTGTTCTTTCCCTCAAATACAGCACACACGATAGGAATGAGTATTCCAAATGTTCCCCATGATGTTCCTGTAGCGAATGCCATAAGGCAACCTACAATGAATATAACCGCCGGCAAAAGGCTGAACAGACTTCCTGACGCTGATTCCATAGCATTCTGCACGAAATCCTTTGCGCCCATCATATCTGTGGTTCCCTTAAGAGTCCATGCAAATGTCAGAATCAATATTGCAGGAACCATAGCCTTGAAGCCCTCAGGTATCGCCTCCATACATTTACTGAAGTCAAGTACACCTCTTATCACATATAATAAGATAGTGATCAGCAGACCAAACAAACTTCCTATTGCTAGTCCAACTGAAGCATCACTGTTCGAAAATGCCTCGACAAATCCTGTTCCACTGAAAAATCCACCTGTGTAGATCATTCCTATAACACAGCATACAACAAGACAGATGATCGGTATTATAAGGTCTATAACCTTTCCATTACTGTTGACAACGTCTGTCTCCTCAGCTGTGACAGTCTTCTTCCCATCTCCAAGTGAGAGAAGATCACCCTTCAGCGCATTCAGTTCGTGCTTTTCCATAGGGCCAAACTCTACCTTCATAACTATCATGGCGATCATCATAGCCAAAGTTAGAAATGAGTAATAGTTATATGGTATAGCCTTTATAAACAGACCAAATCCATCCTCACCTTTTACAAATCCACTGACAGCCGCAGCCCAGGATGACACCGGTGCAATAATACATATAGGTGCTGCTGTGGCATCTATAACATACGCAAACTTCGCTCTCGATATCCTGTGTTTGTCAGTCACTGGCTTCATGACACTACCAACCGTGAGACAATTGAAATAATCATCAATAAATATAAGTACACCTAACAGTACTGTACAGAGCTGCGCGCCCTGTCTGGTCTTGATATGAGTCGCTGCCCAGTCTCCAAATGCCTTTGAACCTCCAGCCTTGTTCATAAGGGCAACTATCGTTCCCAGGATGACAAGGAATATAAGTATACCCACATTGTAGGAATCTGAAAGCTGAGCTATAAGTCCATCCTGCAATACGTTTGATATACTACCTGTAAAACTAAAACCTGATGCAAACACACCGCCTATTACAATTCCTATAAAAAGTGAACTGTAAACTTCTTTTGTTATAAGAGCAAGTGTGATGGCCACAACCGATGGTACAAGCGCCCAGAACGTTGCATAGGTCGATGGTGATGGAATCTTATCCACATATATGGACACAATTCCAAGAACCGCGATAATCAAAATCACCACGGCGATAGCAATTAGATTTTTCTTGCTGCTCTTCATCTTGATCCTCCCTGATCTTTTTCTTTTTGTATAGTATTTGTATGTGATAATTCATTGTGAGATAATGTATTATCACGTCACATAATTAAAGTTATATCATATAAACCGGTTGTTTGAACAGTATTAATAACCGTTTTATTTTTTATTTTATTTTTTATATTCATACAATCACCTTACAATATGCATTTTCAATCAAAAACAGTCAAAATTTATTATAAATATGTAAATATGGCGGAAAACAGTCAAATGCTATTGCACTAAAAACATTTTTGTCATATTATCAGCTTGTAAGCAAGAGATGAACGAGTCATACAGACTATAACAATTGCTTACGACCACAATTTTATAACATTGACAATTTACTATTTTTTGTTATTTACTCCCTTTTTGTAGTCAGCAATGACTACACCCCAATCCCTTAATTGGTACAGCCGCTCGGCGGCTGTACCCCTCCCTAAGGATTTCGATAATGGTTCAGGGAATTAAAAGCGGGTAAAAGCTAGTTTATGAGACATACTTTCCCATATCAGCTCACAAAAAACTTATATATAAAAGAAGCAGAATCATGATAGCCTAAAAACGATTCTGCTTCTTTTATTTTCTCTTTTATTATTTCTTTTGCTATTTCCCTTATTCTTATATTCTTCATGTATTTCTTTCTTGTTTTGTCTATGTGCGCGCAACCAAAATGTGCGCAACTCACGCTTGTTGTCTTACCATTTGATTTTTTTAGATTGTTTGAGCATATGCATTAGTTTATAATCATTTATTCGCGTGTATTTGAGTAATATATGATCAAAAACAGTCATAATCGCCAACTTATATGGTATTATGGCTTGAAAGCTTGCAAAGCTATTGCAATATTATTCCATTTGTCATATTATCAGTTTGTAAGCAAGAGATGAACGAGTCATACAGATTACAGCAGTTGCTTACAACTACAATTTTATAACATTGACAATTTACTATTTTTTGTTATTTACTCCCTTTTGTAGTCAGCAATGGCTACACCCCCAATCCCTTAATTGGCGCAGCCGTCAAACGGCTGCGCTCCTCCCTATGGATTGCATGAACAAAGGGTAATTGCTAGTTTATGAGACATATTTTCCCATACCAGCTCACAAAAAACTTATATAAAAGAAACAGGATTATGATCGCCTAGTCATAATCCTGTTTCTTTTATTACATTTTTTTCTTGTCTTGATCAACATTATTTTTGAGGGTATTTTTTATTATTACTCCAATATTTTATACGTTTTTACAAATTTTACTTTACTTCTCTTCTATAAAACCTTTAAAATTCTTTTCAACCAGTTTTCTGGACACCATCACCTGGTGATCACATCCAGTACATCTAAGTCTGAAGTCCATTCCAACCCGGAGTATCTCCCAGGCGTTAGTTCCACATGGATGAGCTTTTTTCATCTTTATAACCTGACCTACATTGAATACCATATAAACAATATCCTCCTCTGTTATTCCAATATAATTTACAATACACTTTTATAAAATAAAAAGCTGAAACCTTTAACAGTTTCAGCTTTCATCTTAATCTCTTTGTTTAGTGCCCAAAGCTGGAATCGAACCAGCGACACGAGGATTTTCAGTCCTCTGCTCTACCAACTGAGCTA
>ERZ835980.1643-NODE-1643-length-23686-cov-3.374212_pt1 | contig 23686 bp, 18 predicted proteins | sample MGYA00519943_ERZ835980 | MGnify/ENA primary metagenome ERZ835980 (study PRJEB31850, sample SAMEA3708791) | human gut metagenome | biome: human gut; feature: human-associated habitat; material: faeces | place: China | collected 2014 ... | reverse complement strand
GAACTGTACAATATTTACACCGTGCTGTCCAAGAGCCGGACCAACCGGTGGTGCTGGAGTTGCTTTACCAGCAGGAATCTGTAATTTAATATATCCTGTAACTTTCTTTGCCATTGTTGGCACCTCCTATAAATTGTGGTAATTGCGGGGATTTCCCTCCCACAGGCTCATAAATGAACCTCTTTACATCATCTTCTTGATCTCTGTGAAGTTCAGTTCAACCGGTGTCTCACGGCCAAACAGTTCTACACGAATCGTCAGGGTCTGTCTTTCCTCGTTGATGGACTCGATAACACCAACGGTATCTTTCCATGCCCCTGTCGTTACAACAACCGTGTCGCCGACCTCAAAGTCAACGACAACGCCGGTTTCCTTAAATCCGAGACCGGCCATCTCCTCTTCCGTCAAAGGAACCGGTTTGGAGCCCGGACCAACAAACCCGGTCACTCCGCGGGTGTTGCGTACTACGTACCAGGTATCATCATTCATAACCATGTTGATCAGTACGTATCCGGGAAACATCTTCTTGGCAACCTGTTTATTGGCTCCATTCTTGACTTCGATAACTTCCTGCATCGGCACGGAAACCTCTAAGATCTGATCCTGAAGGTTCCGGTTCTCGATCGTCTTTTCGATGTCAACCTTTACTTTGTTTTCATAGCCGGAATAAGTATGCACTACATACCAATTTGCTTCTGCCATATTTCTCACCTTTGCCTTTACATAACGAAGTGCAGTCCAAACACGATTGCCGTGTCAAGAGCCGCAATGATAAGTCCCAGCGCAACGGAAACGGCGATGACCGCTCCAGTCTGCTTCGTAACTGTCTCTTTGTCAGGCCAGATGATCCTTTTGTACTCAGCTTTTAGACCTTTCCAGAAACTCTTTTTAGGAGCTTTTTTGGTATTTTCTGTATCACCCATTTTTGTCCTCCAAAGCGCTCAGGCAGATGCCCGATCGCGCAGAACCAACCAGTTACTCTTACTTCGTCTCTTTGTGTAACGTGTGTGTCTTACAGAATCTGCAGTACTTTTTGGTTTCCATTCTGTCCGGATGAGTTTTCTTATCCTTGGTCATGTTGTAATTGCGCTGCTTGCATTCTGTGCATGCCAGTGTAATTCTTGTACGCACAACTTCCACCTCCATTTTTCTTAGTATGCGATCTTTCCACTCTCCAACCGGAAATCTGGTTTTTGAGCATAAAAAAAAGACCTATGTTCTTCCATTCGCCCGTCTACTATATCATAAAAGAAGCGGCGCGTCAAGCAATAACTTGCCGACATTCGCCGCCTCTTTTATATTATAGATATCGTTTTCACTTAGTGCAGGCTAGAACCAGATTCTGCCCGCGCCTCGTATTTCAGATGCTATAAAACAATCAGAAAGGTTTACTCGTCCATTTTCTCCTCGTTTACAGCATCTGTCTTTTCTTCCACATTTTCATGACTGTCTGTGGTATCCGGCTCCGCCTTTTCAGGCTCATCGGTTTCTTCCTCATCTGCCGCCTGGCTTCCGATAAAATGCGCCATTTTTCCAATCTTACCCATATGGCTTGTATCCACGCGGGTGATCTCCGGCTCATCAGCTTCCACAACATCATCCTCAAGCGCGGCGTTCTGATGCAGGGCGCCGCCCTCCTGGTTCTCCGCATTTTCCGGATTTTTTGTCACGGATGGATATTCTTCCGGGTTTTCCTTGGCATCCGCAAGCTTTTCATTCATGAATGTCTCAAACCGCTTTTGCTCTTCCTCGCTGGAAAATGCCGACTTGGCGATAAACTGCCAGGTTTTCTCGTTCGTCTCAAGCAGATACATCCGCTCAATCTCAACCATCTGCTCAATGTCGCTGTAGCTGTAAGTCTTGGTCATCTCCTGTGCCGCAACCGTCATGGTCAGTGTCTTCTCATCCAGCGTCAGATGTACGACTGGGAAATTGCCCGTCTTTTCCAAATTTTTAAGTCCGCTCCGTTTCCAGATCATCCGCTCCTGGTTCTGGTTTGAAATCATGTAAAACATGCCGATGCCGACCAGCACCGCTATCACGATGGACGGTACAAGAAGAACCAGATTGCCCTTTGCCTGCATCACATTTTTTCCCAGAAAGAGAGCTAAAAATGCGACATATAAGAGTGCCGACACCATCTTCATTTTCTTGGACTCATGCTTAAGCACGTTCCAGTGAATCCAGTTTTTATAATCTTCCTTTTCCAGGCGATATTCAAATTCCTGCATTCTTTTTACTCCTTTTCTTTCTTACTTGAAATCTCCCCCCGCATTCCTTCCGTCTCCTGAACCTCCTTTTGCCTCTCCCGCAAACTTTTAGATTCAAATGCTTTCTACTATTCTTTTCATCCAGAAATGCCGGAGTATTTCCACTTATAAGGCTTTCCTCTGCCTATCTTCTCTATCATATCCCACTTTAGCGTCCTTGTCCAATACAAACGGCAAAAAAACAGACTTTTTCGATCCCCGCAGACAGAAGCGCCCGGGTACACGCTTCCGCCGTGCTTCCAGTCGTATAAATATCATCCACGAGAAGCACGTTTTGCACACCACTTGCCCGGATTGCCTCCGCATCTGCCTGAAACGCCTGCTGTAAATTCCGGAGCCGTTCATCTGGATTCAGCTCTTTCAGGGGTTCTGTATTTCGTATCCGATATAAAAATTCCGGGTACACCGGCATTTCCAGCCGCTCGCCCATCCGCTTTGCCAGAACCTCCGCCTGATTGAAACCGCGTTTCCGTTTCCGCGCCGGGTGGACCGGAACGGGAACCAGACCATCAAACTGCCACTCCTCCCGATTTTCATGCTGCCTCAGCTTTTCCGCTGCAGCTTCGGCATAAAAATCGAGATATTCCCTCTTATTTTTATATTTAACCGCTGCCATCGAGCGCGCAGCTTCCTCCGTATAGTTAAAGAGTGCCATCCCACGCGCAAATGACCGGCGGTGTTTCACACAGTCTGGACAATATTCGATTTCTTCACTCCAAACTTCTTTTCCACATTTCTGACAAACCGGCGATTTGACAGGCGAAAGCCTCAAAAGACACGAAGGACAGATAAGCCCGCCCTTCGGCGTCACGATCTCCCCGCAGACCGGGCAGCGCCTTGGATATAGCGCATCCAGAGCGGCGCGGGGGAATTGATTCCATTTTATATTTTTTATCACAATGTCTCCATAATTTCTTCAATGCGGTCGCGCAGTCCCGAATAGCGCTTCTGTTCCATCGCATTGTCCACCATCTGCTGAAACACATACGGGACACCGACCAGGCAGACACAGGCTCTTGCCCTTGTAACCGCCGTGTAAATCAGATTCCGCGTCATCAGCATCTGCGGTCCGCTCCAGACCGGAATCACGACCGCCGGATACTCGCTTCCCTGCGACTTGTGGATCGTGATCGCATATGCCAGTTCCAGCTCCTCCAGCTGCTTGAAGCTGTACTCGACACGTTTTCCCTCATCATACTCCACGGTTACCAGCTCCGCAAAGGTATTGATCTCGCGGATGCGCCCAAGATCCCCGTTGAACACGCCGGCTCCCTTGTCCACCGGGATGCCGCTGCGGTTGTAGGAGGTCCACTCAATCTGGTAATTGTTCTTGATCTGCATGACCTTGTCGCCCACACGAAACGTCGTCTCGCCATACTCTTTTTCCGCCTTTTCTGCCGATGGCGGATTTAAAAATTCCTGCAAAATGGAATTTAACCGTATCGATCCCAGCACTCCCTTCCGCATCGGCGTCATGACCTGTACCTCAAACAAATCGGCATGGACGTAATTCGGCAGTTTTTCACGTACCAGCGTGATCATTGCATTGATGATCGCATTCGGATCATCACGCTTTATAAAGAGGAAATCCCTGCTTGACTTTCCGATCGGAATGCGCTCTCCGGCATTGATGCGGTGGGCGTTGACGATAATATCGCTCTGCGCCGCCTGCCGGAAAATCCGGGTTAGCTTTACCACATGGAAACACTCTGACTCGATGATATCACGCAGGACATTGCCCGGTCCGACACTCGGAAGCTGATCCACATCACCTACCAGAATCAGACGTGTGCCGACATTGACCGCCCGGAGCAGTGAATGCATCAGATTGATATCCACCATCGACATTTCATCGATAATGATGACATCAGCTTCCAGCGGATTGTCCTCGTTCCGCTCAAAGTGCATCGAAGTCGTCCGGCTCTTCTCATCCTCCTCTGGCATTCCCGTCAGCTCTAACAGGCGGTGAATCGTCTTCGCCTCATAGCCTGTCGCCTCGGTCATCCTTTTTGCTGCGCGTCCGGTCGGAGCTGCCAGCAGGATATCCATGTCGCCCTTTTCAAAATACCGGATGATCGTGTTGATCGTCGTCGTTTTTCCGGTACCCGGACCGCCCGTGATTACCAAAAGTCCGCAGTTGACCGCCTCAATCACCGCGCGGATCTGCAGTTCATCCAGCTCGATCTGTTCCTCTTTCTGGATGGCTGCCAGACTTTTCCGAATCTGTTCTTCCGATTCGGAACCAGTGATGTTTAAGTCGTGCAGCATGCGGGCGGTGTTTAGCTCGGTATAATAGTAGTGTGATGCATAAACGGCGCGTTCCGGGGCGTTTGCTATATTTGATACATTTGATGCATTCGGTTCACCCAAAACATCTGGCTGCGGCTGCATCTGCCCCGACACTGCCGATTCCGCCTGAACAAAAACATCCATTTCTGCTGTTTTCTGCTGTTTCCTCTCCCGGATCACCAGCCGTTTATCCATCTGCATATCCATCAGATGCTTGTCAATCTCGGAAATCTCAACCTGTAGAAGCTTTGCCGCCCGATCCGCCAGCTCGTCCTCCGGCAGGTATGTGTGCCCGTTCGCCGTCGCCTGATAGAGTGTATACAGGATGCCGCTCTTGATGCGGAAATCCGAATCTGCCACGATTCCTATCTTCGCCGCGATCTCGTCTGCCATCTTAAAACCGACGCCCGGAATATCGTCCGCCAGCTTATACGGATTGTTCTGGAGAATCGTGTACATTGCCGGACCGTATTCCTGGTAGATTTTAACCGCCAGATTGATGGAAATGCCATAATTTTGCAGAAACATCATCGCCTGGCGCATATCGCGCTTTTCCTCGACCTGTTCACCGATGGACATCGCCATTTTTTCACTGATTCCCTTGACCTCCGCGAGGCGTTCCGGCTCTTCTTCCATGATGCGGAATGTATCCGCCTTAAATTTTTTAACAATCCTGGAAGCTAAAGCAGCCCCGACGCCTTTGATGGCGCCGGAGCCTAAATATCGTTCCATGGAAACAGTATCCTCAGGCGCTTTCAGCTCATAGCTTTCCACCGCCATCTGTTCCCCGTAAATCGGATGCTCGGTCATACGCCCGCTCGCCTCGATCATCTCGCCCTCTGCGATGTAGGAAAAAGTGCCAACCAGCACATATTCCTCCCCGTCGTCCAAGCCGCTGATAGAGAGAACCGTATAGCCATTGTCCTCATTGCGGTATTTTATTTTTTCAATATATCCTTTAACTGCTGCCATATTTTTATGCTATCCGCCTTCCGGCGGTTCTCTTTAATCGTAGTTTTTCTTCTCGCCGTGTGCAAACTCGATAAACTTACCAGTTCCGATCGCAACTGCGGTCAGCGGATCCTCTGCGATCATCGTGGAAATGCCAGTTTTCTCCTCGATCAGGGCATCCAGACCGCTTAACAGTGCGCCGCCGCCTGTCAGTACGATACCACGGTCAAAAATGTCGGCTGCCAATTCCGGCGGCGTCCGCTCGAGTACGTTGTGAACGGCATCTACGATCTGGAGTGCCGGCTCGCGCAGCGCTTCCAGCGTCTCGTCGGATGTGACAACGATCGTCTTCGGAAGTCCGGTAACCAGATTTCGTCCGCGCACTTCCATCGTGATTACCTCCGGACGGCGGTATGCCGCACCGATATTTATCTTAATCTCCTCAGCGGTTCTCTCACCGATCAAAAGATTGTGTTTCTTTCTCATGTAACGGACCAGTGCCTCGTCGAAGTCATCACCAGCCACTTTAATAGAAGTGCTGACTACGGTACCGCCCAGAGAAATAACGGCGATATCTGCCGTACCACCACCAATATCTACGATCATGTTGCCGCACGCCTTGGAAATATCGATACCAGCGCCGATCGCAGCTGCTACCGGCTCCTCGATGATCGAAACCTCGCGTGCGCCAGCCTGGTAAGTCGCATCCTCAACCGCCTTGCGCTCTACCTCGGTCGCACCGCTCGGGATGCAGACGCTGATACGCGGCTTGCGGAGTGTCTTCTTGCCGACTGCCTTGTTGATGAAATATTTCATCATCTTCTCTGTCACTGTATAATCTGAAATAACCCCCTGGCGCAACGGACGGACCGCTACGATATTGCCAGGGGTTCTGCCGATCATCAGGCGGGCTTCCTCGCCGATCGCCATGATCTTATTCGTATCCCGATCGATCGCCACTACGGACGGCTCTTTCAGTACGACACCTTTTCCCTTGATATATACAAGGATGCTGGCTGTACCCAGATCGATACCAATATCATTGGACATCAACATAGTTGTTTTCCTCCTGCTCTGAATATGCACTCTTGAGTACATAAATCTATGAGTTTCATTGTATTTTATCTTCTTTATTTCAGCTTTTTTCGCTGCCATCCAGCCCGCGCATTGTTTTAGAGCGGACTATACCACTTACTATTATATACAACTTTCGATTCTTTTGAAAGAGGTTTTTATTTTTTTATGGACTTTATATTTTTTTTATGAAAGGGACATATTTTAGTCACAAGTTTCTCCTATAATACAAGTATGTTATCCGAAAGGGTAACAGGCCTTTGTTTCAAGTGTTACTTGAAATAAAAAAGCTTTTTCATACTCATACCGGACGATACAAATCGTCCGGCCCCCCTAAGCCAATTTCTTTTTTATATATACCTACCATTCCCAATTTAAGAAAAACAGGAATGCCGTCGGACTCTCAGCCGATGGCGTTCCTGTTTTTTGTCAGTGCCAGACACCTTAGAAAAAGGGCTCTATACTGAATGTTGGGGTACGCTGAAAAACATTTTTTTCTTATATTTTCAGACTCCACTCACTGCAGTCCCAGACCTTCGTTGCGAATCCCTCATAGAAATCCGGTTCATGGCAGATCAGAAGGATATTTCCTTTGTACGCCGCCAGCGCACGCTTTAACTCCTCCTTCGCCTCAACGTCCAGGTGGTTCGTCGGCTCGTCGAGAAGCAGAAGGTTCGTCTCGCGGTTGATCAACTTACACAGGCGTACTTTTGCCTGCTCGCCACCGCTGAGCACGCGCACCTGGCTCTCAATATGCTGGGTCGTCAGACCGCATTTTGCCAGTGCGGAACGCACCTGGTACTGGGTGTAGGACGGAAATTCTTTCCAGATCTCATCGATGCAGGTCGTCGTATTGCCCGGCGCCATCTCCTGTTCGAAATAGCCGATGGAGAGATAATCGCCCAGCGTCACCTTGCCGGACACTGCTGGAATCAAACCTAAAATACTCTTTAAAAGCGTCGTCTTTCCAATTCCGTTGGCACCGACCATCGCAATCTTCTCGCCGCGCTCCATATAGAGGTTCAGCGGACGGGACAGTGGCTCGTCGTAACCGATCACCAGATCTTCCGTCTCAAAAATACATTTTCCGGAGGCTCTCGCCTCCAGGAAGTTAAACTCTGGCTTCGGTTTTTCCTTCGCCAGTTCGATCACATCCATTTTATCCAGCTTTTTCTGGCGGGACATCGCCATATTTCGCGTGGAAACACGCGCTTTATTACGTGCCACAAAATCCTGCAGTTGCGCGATCTCCTGCTGTTGACGCTTATACGCTGCCTCGAGCTGCGCTTTCTTCGCCTCGTGCACCTCGAGAAACTTGTCGTAATCGCCCACATAGCGGTCAAGCCGCTGATTTTCCATATGATAAATGATATTTACTACGCTATTTAAGAACGGAACATCGTGTGAAATCAGGATGAACGCATTTTCATATTCCTGCAAATACCGTTTCAGCCACTCGATGTGCTGCACATCCAGATAGTTCGTCGGCTCGTCCAGCAACAGGATATCTGGCTTTTCCAGAAGCAATTTCCCGAGCAGTACCTTCGTTCTCTGTCCGCCGCTCAAATCCGTTACATCGCGGTCCAGCCCGATATCGGTCAGCCCCAGCGCACGTCCGACTTCCTCCACCTTCGCATCGATGGAATAAAAATCGTGGTTCATCAGAAGATCCTGGATCGTTCCCAGCTCTTCCATCATCACGTTCATCTCATCCTCCGATGCCTCGCCCAGATGGTCGCATATTTCATTCATCTGCACTTCCAGCTCAGGAAGGAAAATGCGCTCTTCAAAACCTCGCGGATCGTCATGCCTTTTTCCAGCACCGTATGCTGATCCAGATAGCCGACGCGCACCCGCTTTGACCACTCTACTTTTCCCTCGTCCGGCTGCATATGCCCGGTAATAATATTCATAAACGTCGATTTACCCTCGCCGTTCGCACCGATCAGACCGATGTGCTCACCCTTTAACAGGCGGAACGAAACATCCTGAAAAATCGCCCGGTCACCAAAACCGTGGCTTAAATGTTCTACATTCAGTATACTCACGTATGTACCTCTCCTATTTTTCTTTTTATTGTAAATTGTTTGTATTTGTTGAATTGTTCTTTGTTTTTCTGCAAATTTTATCCTAGAAAACAAATCCACTTCATATAAGATTTGCTTTCTGTACGTCTGCCTGCTGTCTGTGGCAAAGCCGACTTCGATTTATTGTACACGAAGCGTGCTTTTGTGGCAAGCGGAGATTTTGGAATTATCTTTTTTCACCCAGATGCCTTGAACTTTTCTAGATTTATATAGTAAGATAAGAAACAACTTCATTTTAGATACGTTTTTCAACCAATGAGAAAATGACTTGATTTTCTAAAGGAGGTTTTATGTATACCTATACCTGGTACCAATGGCTAGCTTTTTTCTATGTATACTGCTTTTTAGGGTGGATTTTCGAATCGACTTATGTTTCCCTGAAACAGAAACGGCTCGTCAACCGCGGATTTCTGCGGCTTCCGATGCTGCCGCTCTACGGTTCCGGCGCGGTGATGATGCTCTGGGTGTCCCTGCCGGTGCGGGACAGCCTGCCGCTCGTCTATATTTCCGGTTTTATCGCCGCCACGGCGCTTGAATATGTCACCGGCGCCGTCATGGAACGCCTATTCAAGGTCCGCTACTGGGATTACAGCAGCCAGCCGTTCCAGCTGCGCGGCTATATCTGCCTGAGTTCCTCGATCGCATGGGGATTTCTGACGATCCTTATGACCGATGTCATCCATGATCCGATCGCCCGCACTGTGCTTGCGGTTCCTCCGGTTATCCTGCTCATCTGCGATTTCGTCATCAGCGTTCTTTTCACCGCCGATGCTTACGAATCCATCAAGGCAGCCCTGGCTCTAGGTCATACGCTGGAAGCTATGACGAAGCTCAAAGCCGATATCGAAGAGCTCCAGTCCAAGATCGAGCTGCTGCGTGAGGAAGCCATTGAGCGCGGCGCCCTGACCCGTGAAGAAACAGCCGAAAAACTGGCAGCCGCCCAGGCAGAAGCCGCCCGCAGACTTGCCGCCGTCCGCAGCGACGCCGAAGAACGCCTGGCAACCGCACGCGCCGAGACTGCCAGACAGCTGCAGGCGGCTGCCACCGAACACAAAGAGCGCCTGGCTGAGACCAAGGCACTCGCCGAAAAACGCCTGTCCGATGTTCGAGAAGAAACCACCTCCCGCATCGAAGCTGCCAAAGCAGGAAACGCAGAACGCATCGAAGCTGCCAAACAGCGCGTCAACGAGCGCATTGCCGAAGTCCGCACCGAAGTCGATGCCCGCATCGCCTTCGACAACCGCCTCACCCGCCTGAGCACCCGGTTAGAAGAACTCAAACACCGCCGCCAGTCCCTGCGCCCGGCTAAAAAGCTCCATGCCTTCTACCGCCGCGGGCTGCTAAGAGGAAATCCTACTGCGGTTTCGTCGAAATTTGCAGCGGCGTTGAAAGAATTAAAAGAACAAAATAGCACAAAAATAGGACCTTTCGCATGAACGAATGGTCCTATTTCTTTTAGGAACTTATTTCATATCTTCTTTTTATTTTTCTACAGCAGTCCATTGACAATCGTCATCACAGACTCGCCTACCTTCTCTGATTTCGCTGCCGCTTCTTCCAGGGAGGTACCTTTCACGCCGTAGTAGAACTTGATCTTCGGCTCGGTTCCAGACGGGCGGACGCAGAGCCATGCGTTGTCTTCCAGTTCGTAGTAAAGAACATTGGAGGATGGAAGTCCGGTCGGTTTTACCTCGCCGCTTGCCAGATCCTTGACGGTATCTGCCTTGTAATCGCGGACAGCCAGCACCTTATGTCCGGCAAAATCGGACGGTGTGTGGGCGCGGAAATATTCCATAATCTCCTGAATCTTTGCCAGTCCCTCGATGCCCTTTAAGCCGATGGACTTCACTTCATCTTTATAATAGCCGTATTTCTCGTACATCTCGACCATCGCATCCCACAGCGTCATGCCTTTTTCCTTGTAATAGGCAGCCGCCTCGCAGAGTGCTGCGGTCGCGGAAATGGCATCTTTATCGCGTGCGTATGTACCGATCAGGCAGCCATAGCTCTCTTCCATGCCAAACAGATAGGTTCCTTTGCCTTCCTGCTCATTTTTGAGAACCTGTTTGCCGATCCACTTAAATCCGGTCAGAACCTCGATGAGCTCTGCGCCGTAATTCTTCGCAACTGCATCTACCAGATTCGTCGTAACGATGGATTTAACAACCTGTCCATCTGCCGGAATCTTGCCGTTTGCCTGTTTCTGGCTGAGCACATACTCGCAGAGCAGGGAGCCGGACATATTGCCGGTCAGCGGAATGTATTCGCCGGACTTGGTATCTTTGACATACACGCCCAGACGATCGGCATCCGGATCGGTTGCCAGAACGAGGTCTGCATTTTTCTCTTTTGCCAGAGCCAGTCCCAATTCAAATGCTTCCTTTGCCTCCGGGTTCGGATAGCTGACGGTCGGGAAATCGCCGTCTGGAAGCTCCTGCTGCGGAACCACATATACATGGGTAAATCCAAGCTCTTTCATCACACGGCGTGCCGGGATATTGCCCGTGCCGTGAAGCGGTGTATACACGATCGTGATCTGATCCTGCATGCGGTCAATCGCGCCCTGATTGACTACCTGTGCCTTGACCTGTGCAATATATTTGTCGTCGATCGCTGCACCGATGATCTCGTAGAGTCCTTTTGCCTTTGCCTCTTGTGCTCCCATCGTCTTAACAGTGGAAAGATCGGTGATCGCCATAACTTCCTCAGTCACGCCCTTGTCATGCGGCGGTGTAAACTGTGCGCCGTCCTCCCAGTAAACCTTGTAGCCGTTGTACTCCGGCGGGTTGTGGCTGGCGGTGATGTTGATGCCGGCGATGCAGCCAAGCTCGCGGACTGCAAAGGAAAGCTCCGGCGTCGGGCGCAGCGTCTCGAACCGGTACGCCTTGATGCCATTTGCCGCCAGTGTCAGCGCTGCTTCCTCGGCAAATTCCGGGGACATATGACGGGAATCAAATGCGATCGCCACGCCTTTTGCCGCGCCGCCCTGCTTGATGATGTAATTTGCCAGTCCCTGGGTCGCACGGCGGACGGTGTAGATATTCATCCGGTTAATACCTGCACCGATGATGCCGCGCAGTCCTGCCGTACCAAACTCCAAATCCATATAGAAACGCTCTTTAATCTCATTTTCATCGCCCTCAATGGCGCGTAATTCCTCTTTCGTTGCCTCGTCAAAGTATGGATTTTCCAGCCATTCTTTGTAAATCGTCATGTAATCCTTCATGATTCACTTACCCCCTGCTTTCTTCTAGGATGACTTTCTTTTTCTCCATTATAGTATAATTATTCTGAAAAATAAAGAGAATTTCGGTTACTATTCTTTGTCTTTATTTTTCCTCTTTTCAAAGTTTCTCCATGATGTATCGAATACGCTTAACCAAAGAATTTATATGCATATGTAAATCAACATTTCTTATCGGATTGCCTCAAGAAAGAGGTTCCGCGCCGTCTGCTGTTCTTCCAGCTTCTGCAGTTTTTCAATGCTGCGGACTGGAATCCACGCCTTGCCTGCATTATAATAAAAATTTAACTGTTTCCAGTATTTTTCCGGATATAAAAACAGGTAATAGAGGTATGTCCGCTCCTGTGCATTCAACGGCAGAATACGATCATACGTCTCCAGCAGCCGCATCCCCAGACGCAAATCCCAGCCATGCTTTTCCAATATTTTGCGCGTAAAATGATACAGGTCTTCGACCTGGACGCCCCGGTGCATCCGGTTAAATTCAATCACCGCCATCTCATTTTCTTCTGCCAATAAAATATGATGCTGGTTCAGATCCCCGTGACACAAATAGTTTTCCGGCTCGCCATCCTGCTCGATCTGCGCTTTCAGCCCGCCTGCTGCTTCCTGCGCCTGCTCATAAAAGATGGCAAAGCTTCCGCTGACTGCCCTCTCAAAATCCGATTTACGCCGTTTTTTCCGGATATAATTCCGCGTACGGACAAGTTCCCGGTTGTGGCGCTCCATCTCCGCCACCGCCGGACGCGTGAGAATTGACCCCAGATTCCACGACTCATCGATCGCAATGCCGCGCAGTGTCCGGTGCAGCTTCGCGATCTGCCCGACCGCCCGGACCACCTCCGCCTCGCTCTGCACACTGCACTCGCGCCCGGAAAACCATTCCTTCACAACACACCGCGTTCCATCCTCCGCCACCGACAAAAGCTCGCCCTCCCGGTTCCGCATATACTGATCGGTCCGGCATGTTTTCTGATTTTGCAGAACATTCATGATTTGTTCTTCAAATTCAAGACGTTTGACGGTCCCCTTATATTCCCGGAGGAGTTTTAACCCCTGACTCGTCTCGCAGATCCACGCGCCTCTTCCACGGCGCTTCGACTGCACTTCCAGTTCATACTGTTCCAGCACCTCGGTTGTTCTCTCGTTCACAGCTTCCCCCTCCTGCCTCTATCCGGCTGCCCGCCTTTCCATTTCCCAAAAGAATGTGGACAGCACATTTTCACGCCGGGCCACAGCTGCTGACAGCTATGTTAATTGCAACATTCACACGATTATGCAAATATGCACATCAGACACCCAGCCTGCTACTCCTAACCTATGAGAGGGGGCTTACAAATATGCTTATGCATAAATATCGCGGATTTGAAACACAGTGCACAAACTATCACACACAATCGCCAATGTGGAGTGATTACGAAATTCTGTTCATTGCCATCATTTTGACAGTATGTTACAATGATTCACATTGGGATAAAAAAGCGGTCTGGCTATTTGTCCCAACAATCAGGCAAAAAATCAAATAATATATTTTACTGTAAATGAAAAGGAGGTCTCTCTTTGTCCATACAATCCGCTCATCGTTCCAACGATGAAAATACGCGCCCGCATTCAGGCGCAGCATCATCCCGTGAAGCTGATCTCGGCCGTGCGCCGATCGGGTCACTTCTTTTTAAACTGGCGCTCCCGGCAATTGCCGCACAGATCATCAACGTTCTCTATAACATGGTTGACCGCATGTACATCGGCCATATCCCGGACATCGGTCCCAGCGCCCTGACCGGCGTCGGCGTCACAATGCCGATTATCATGTGCATTTCCGCTTTTGCCGCGCTCGCCGCCATGGGCGGCGCCCCGCAGGCGTCGATCCTGATGGGAAAAGGCGACAAGGATTCTGCTGAAAAGGTACTCGGCAACTGTACCTTCATGCTGACCGTCATTTCGCTCCTCCTGACCGCCCTGTTTCTTGGCTTTGGGCGCCCGATCCTCCTGATGTTCGGCGCCAGTGAGAAGACAATTCTCTACGCCTGGAACTACATGAAAATCTACGTCTGCGGCACTTTCTTCGTCCAGATGGCGCTCGGACTCAATGCCTTTATCAACGCACAGGGTTATGCCAAAACCGGCATGATTACCGTTGCCATCGGCGCTCTCTGCAACATCATCCTCGATCCGATCTTTATCTTCGGACTGCATCTGGATGTGCGCGGTGCGGCACTTGCAACCATCCTTTCACAGGGTATTTCCTGTATCTGGATTCTGCGTTTTCTGACCGGAACGCATAGTACCCTGCGGATACGGCTCCGCAACCTGCGCCCGCAGAAGAAATTTATCCTGCCATGCCTGGCGCTCGGACTGGCGCCGTTTATCATGCAGTTTACAGAAAGTGCACTGTCCATCAGCTTTAACACCAGCCTGTTGAAATATGGCGGCGATACCGCGGTCGGCGCGATGACGATTCTTTCCAGCGTCATGCAGTTTTCCATGCTGCCGCTGCAGGGGCTCACACAGGGCGCGCAGCCGATCATCAGCTTTAACTATGGAGCAAAAAATATCGACCGTGTGAAAAAAGCGTTTCACCTGCTTCTGCGCTCGGCAGCCTGCTATTCCACCTTGCTCTGGCTCTTATGTATGCTGGTTCCACAGATTTTTATTTCCATCTTTACCAGCGACGCAAATCTTGCCAGCTATACCATCTGGGCGCTCCGGATCTATATGGCAGCTTCCCTGCTCTTTGCCGTCCAGCTCGCCTGCCAGCAGACTTTTATTGCCCTTGGAAATGCGAAAACATCCGTCTTTCTGGCATTGCTCCGAAAAGTGCTGCTTTTGATTCCGCTGATCTTTATCCTGCCGCATTTCGTGTCAAATCCGGTATTCGGCGTGTTCGTGTCAGAACCGGTGGCAGACACGATTGCGGTGGCGACGACGGCGGCGCTGTTTTTCAGGGAGTATAAGAAATTGGGATAACTCTTTTAATCATCCTCTGATTGAAACTATTGTTGTTAAAAAAGCAAAAGAAAAAGAGACAAAATCGTTTGTCCGGCTTGTCCTGCCGGTTCCAAACGATTTTGCCTCTTTTCTCTTTTTATTTATTAATCTTCTTATGCTTTACTGGTTCCCGCATTCTGCGATTGTTTCAACACTTCCACCTCAGCCAGAAGCCGCTCTTTCTCATTCCAAGCCGGATTCTCCAGCACCTTTTCAAAGAGAAGATGCAGCGTTTTTCCAAGCGCCGGTCCCGGCTGGATGCCTGCCTGAATCAGGTCTTTTCCGGTTACCGCCAGAGTTTTAAGACGGATACAATCACCGCGCTCCCGGATCTGCCTTGCAAGTGAGCGAACCATTTCCACCGCATCCATGCGCTCCGGCATCAGAACTTCCTGAAGGAGAAGCAGCCAGTCAAAGACCGTATCTTCCATCGCACTCATCGCGTGGCGGACAGCGCTTTCCTCCGCTTCCATCTGCATGAATGCAAAACGGCTCAGAATCTTCGCCTTATCGATCGTGTCGTTGTCCATCTTGAGTTCTCTCAGAACCCGGACACAAGTTTCCTCGCCCGACGGGGCAAGAAAATACGACCAGCGCAAGGCTTTTTCTGCTGGCAGATGTGCAGCAGCAGCAGAAATTTCCCCCGCCATGTCTGTCTCACATTCATGTTTCACGAACATGTGCCCCTGCTGCGCTACCGTTTCCGTTTTGATCGCATCCTTGTCAGCAGCCGGCACATCCTTCGAACATACTTTCTCTTCCAAACTCTGCTTTGCACAGCTTTTCCGCTTTTTCCACGCCGCAAATACCTCCGGAAATGTCTTTGAAATGTAAGGTGCCAGTCCTGCCGCCTCCGTTTTCCAGATAAATTCCGGGCGGTCGGACAGGAGTGTTTTTGTCAACTCCACCTGCACCCGTTCCTTGCTCACATGGACAAGGGAGGGCGCCAGCTCACAGAGCGCCTGCCAGGTCTTTTTCTCTATCGAAAATCCCAGCTGGGCCGAAAAGCGGACGGCACGCAGGATCCGGAGCGCATCTTCCGTAAACCGTTCTCCCGCATCCCCGACGCAGCGGATCCGGCGCGCTGCCAGATCCTCCGCCCCGCCGAAAATATCGACAATTCCCGTTTCGTGGCTGTATGCCATCGCATTGATCGTGAAATCACGCCGTCTCAAGTCCTCACGCAGTTCGGCAGTAAATACGACTTCCTTCGGGTGGCGTCCATCCTCATATTCACCGTCAATCCGGTAGGTGGTTATTTCATATCCGATATGATCACGCATGACCGTGACCGTACCGTGCTGAAGCCCGGTGTCGATCGTGTGACCGAACACCTGCTTCACCTCCTCCGGGTGCGCCGAGGTCGTGATATCCCAGTCACCGGGAATCCGCCCCAGGATCGCATCGCGGACACAGCCGCCGACTGCAAATGCCTCGTAACCATGTTCTCGCAGCTTTCCCAGGATTTCCTCGACCTGGACCGGCATTTCTATCCGTTTTGGAATCATATTAATATGCCTTACCCCAGTAAACCATCTTCGTTGCCGACTTGCCGCAGCATACGCAGGTGTCAGCCAGATGTTCCTGATTGAACGGAATGCAGCGGGAGGTTACGCCGACTACTTCTTTCAGTTTATCCTCGCACTCCTGATTGCCGCACCACATTGCCTTGATGAAGCCTGGCTTATTTTCTGCGATCTCCTTCATCTCATCCAGTGTTGTCGCTACATAAGTATGGGAATCTCTGTGTGCTTTTGCACGCTCAAACATATCGTGGTGAATCGTCTCCAGAAGCTCGCCAACCTTTGCTGCGATCTCATCCAGAGATACCGTAATCTTCTCATGCGTATCACGGCGAACCAGAACTGCCTGATTTTCAGCAATATCTCTCGGTCCGATCTCGACACGTACCGGAATACCGCGCATCTCGGACTCGCTGAACTTCCATCCCGGAGATTTGTCGGAATCATCCACTTTGACACGGAAGTTGGACAGAACCTCTTTTACCTCAAATGCCTTGTCCAGAACACCCTCTTTTGCCTGCTGAATCGGAACGATCATAACCTGGGTCGGAGCTACCTTCGGCGGCAGAACCAGACCATTATTGTCACCATGAACCATGATGATCGCGCCTACCATACGGGTTGTCATACCCCAGGAAGTCTGATGAACGTATTTTAATTTATTATCCTTATCCAGATACTGGATGTTAAATGCCTTTGCAAATCCATCGCCGAAGTTGTGGCTGGTGCCGGACTGCAGTGCCTTGCCATCGTGCATCAGGGACTCGATCGTGTAGGTTGCCTCTGCACCGGCAAATTTCTCCTTGTCGGTCTTGCGTCCGCGGATAACCGGAATTGCCAGGAAGTCCTCGCACAGATCCGCGTATACATTTAACATCATCTCGGTACGCTCCTGTGCTTCCTCAGCGGTTGCATGAGCGGTATGACCTTCCTGCCATAAGAACTCTCTGGAACGCAGGAACGGACGGGTGGTCTTTTCCCAACGTACAACCGAAGCCCACTGGTTGTAGTTTCTCGGCAGATCGCGGTAAGAATGTACGTCATGTGCATAAAAATCGCAGAACAGAGTCTCGGAAGTCGGACGTACACACATTCTCTCCTGTAACGGCTCTAAACCGCCCTGTGTCACCCACGCTACTTCCGGTGCGAAACCTTCTACGTGATCTTTCTCTTTTTCCAGAAGACTTTCCGGAATAAACATAGGCAGATATACGTTCTCTACGCCGGTTGCCTTAAAGCGCTTGTCCAGTTCATTGCGGATATTCTCCCAGATCGCATATCCGGCCGGTTTGATAATCATGCAGCCCTTTACACTGGAGTAATCAGAAAGCTCTGCTTTCTTTACGATGTCCGTATACCACTGGGCGAAATCTTCATCCATCGATGTGATGGCTTCTACCATCTTCTTTTCCTTTGCCATGTCATTTCTCCTTGTTAAAAACATTTTATTGTTGTTTTGTATTTCATAGAAATAAAAAAGCCATCCGATCCCTGCTGATCGCTGCGATCAAAGGGACCGAATGGCTTAACTTCGGCGGTACCACCCTGCTTAACCAGAATTTCGTTCCGATTCTGGCTCACTTAACTTCCGTTAACGCCGGAAATACGTTGCATTTTCATGCACAGCTCCAGGACCGGTTCAACTTTCAGGGACACAAAAGCCTCGCACCATACGGCTTTCTCTCTGGACGTGTGTCAAAGTTTACTGATTCCTCTCTTCGCCTGTTTTGTTTCTTATTGTTTGATGTTCTAAAATCAAACGCCGGATTTCTTCCACGGCATCCACAAACTCAGCCGCGCAAATCCTGACAGTATTATGATTTTACGCCAATCAGTCGGGTTTGTCAAGGCTGGAACTCGCCCTTGTACAAGTCTTGACGATGCCTCGCATTTTTTACTCGGTCGTCACTGACTCGGTTGCGTCCGAACAAAAAATAATGTTTTTATCCCTATCTTACGAATCCTATTTTAATAAAATATCCTCCCGGTACATCTCCGCCAGTGACCGCAGAATCTTCGCCGTCATCCCCCAGATGATTCCTTCCTCGCGGCGGTAGAAGTAAACATCGTAATGTCCGCGCCGCCAGCGGTAATCGCGTCCGCCCGGAACATCTTCAAACGGGAATGTCTCTTCCGGCACGGTCACAAGTTCTGTTTCATATCGCTCCGGTTCATGTTCCGCGAACCAGCGGAGCGGGACAGAAAAGGTATGATCGACCTCCGCCTCGGAATATGACCAGCGGTAGCCCTGCAGCGCACCTAAAAATGGAGAAATCTCCATCGCTCCGGGTGCTTCCAGCACATCCAACGGCGCGATAACGCGAATCTGGCGGCGACTGATTAAGAGTTCTTCCATCGCCTCACGGATCGCCGCCTGCTTCGGTGTCTCGTCCCGCTCAACGGCACCGCCCGGAAAACAGATTTCGCCCGGCTGAGTTTTTAAGCTTCCCGCGCGCACCTCAAACACCACGTGGTACTCCCCGCCTTTCTGAATCAAAGGTACCAGCACCGCCGCCCGACGGATCTTCTCCTTCTCCAGCCTTCCGGCTCTCCGGCTGCCCCAGACTCGGCTCATCTGCGCCAGCTCGCCGCCCTGTGTCTGTTCCAGGAATGATGCAACACATTGGTTAAATGCGTCCGGGTTCTCTGCTGCAATAAAATGGGTGCCCTCTAAAAGCCGAAGCCTTGCGTTTGGCAGAGAACGTGCGATTTGGCGCGTGTGGCATTCGCGGATCATGTCGTCGCTCCCTGCTACCACAAGGACGGGCATTTTCAGGCGGTGGAGAAGTTCAGGGCGGATCCAGGGTTCATACAACATTAAGGATAGAAGCTCTTTTTTGTGTATATTTGCCTTCCGATCATTTCCCTTATTTTCAGGAATTTTTTCTTTCTGACAGCTTCTTCTCTGTTGTTTATTCAGTCCTTCCTGTCCATTCTGTTTTTCGTTTTCTTTTGAAAAATGCTTTTCTGTCCGCATTTTTCCTGCTGCCATCTGCATTTTTCCCCGTATCTGCCCGATGCCGCTTTTCTGCTGCCAGAGCTTCCCCACAACTCCCACATACTCCCGCGCCACATCCGCCAGCACGGACGGCTTCATGCCAAACGGGTTTAAGTTCGCTCCATTTAAAATCAGCCGATCGACATATCCCGGATATTTCAGTGCAAAAATCAGCGCAATATTGCCGCCGTCGCTGAACCCCAGCAAAATGATCCGCCTAAGTCCCCGGCGGTCAAGAAATCCTTTCAAATCATCAGCAAACCGTTCCAAGGTAAATGTCCCATGACCACGCGGAGATCTGCCATGTCCACGGGTGTCCACCGCAATCACGAGATATTTTGATTCAAAAAAGGATATCTGGTTCACAAAATAGGAGCTGTCCTCTCCATTTCCGTGAAGCAGCACCATCGGCTGTCCGGAGCCTGACTCTTTTGTATATAAATTCACGTTTGTTCCTCCATATTAAATGATATGCATATTTATTTCAGCTTAACATCCAGCTATCTTCCAGCAACTCTTTCTCTGCTGTTTTCCAGAACTTTTATGCGTTTTTAATTCCTTATCTATTATATATGATCCTTTTGTCTCGCGGCAATCCTAAAAGTGCCTACCTAATGAGCTGCCGCTCCTTCGTCCGCTTCCCCATACTCCTCCACAAAATCCTTAATAATCAACAGCCCAATCGGACCCAGCAGAAATCCAAACAGACTAAACAGCTGCAAGCCCACATAGATCGCCGCCAGCGTTTCAAGCGGCGACAGCCCCATTTTCTTCCCCATCAGGTGCGCCTCCGTGAACTCACGCAGAAAATAACAAAGCAGATACAGACCAAATAGAATCAGCGCGTGTCCCCACTCCCGCTTAAACAGGAGAAAAAGACTCCACGGCACCAGCGCCGTCCCTGCGCCGAAGATCGGCAGGGCATCCAGAACCCCGATTCCGATTCCGCCCAGAATATAATATGGATTTCCAATCAGCAAAAGCCCCGCCATCGAAAATGCCGAAGTCATCAGGAAAATGACCGACTGGGTTTTCAGCCATGCGCTTCCTGTCACCGCAAGGCGCCTGCCGAGCAGGAAAAATTCGCGGTGAAACATCGAATCAAACCGCCTCCGGCGCAGTTCGTCCATCTCCTGTAAACTCAAAATCGAGGCAATGAAAAATAAAACAACCACAATAACCGCGCGCACAATCCCCGCCGCAGCAGGAACTGATTTCTGAAGGAGCTGCGGCAGCAGGATCTCCTTGACCTGTCCACCGCCCTGCAAGCCTGTTCCGCGAAAGAGCTGCCCGATTTTACCGGCAGGCAGATGAAGGACTCGCTCGATCGACTGTTCAAATTGCTGTCCGAGCAGTGACAATTCCTCCATCCGTCCTGGAAGCTCTTCTAAAAAGTGTTCCAGCTCCTCCGTGAAACGCCGTCCCCCTGCTGCCAGCAGACCGACCAGAAAAATGCTCAGCAAAATCAGCTCCACGCCCCCGATCATACCGATGGGAACGCCGATCATGTGCCCGCGGAAGGAGATTCGCAGCCGTTTTTCGAGAAATGCTGCCGATGGCTGGAGAAGCAGCGCCATCAGATACGCTGCCAGAAATGGGAATATAAGCGGCAGCAGGTAACCCGCCGTGACTGCTACTGTGAGAAATGCTTTTTTCTGTTTTCTGCTGAGTGCCATCTGTCTGCTCCACCTTCCCGATTTTTTCTTTATGCCATACACCGTTATGGTTCTATGATTTCTACAGACATCCATTCAAACAAACGTCTTTTCCTTAAACCTACACGCCCTTTTTTCCGGATGTATGGCAACGAAAAACCACAGGAAACCAGTGTCAGCTCCCGCTTCTCCCGGCTCCTGCGGTCTCTTTTGTAAGCCCTCTTTAGTCGCTCCGGGGCTTACCCATGGACTTTGCCCATTTATGATTCGTACTTCCTTTGTACACACTCTAGTATGGGCAGGCTGGATAAAAATATACACGTCTTACCTTCTATTCACCCTTGATCTTTTTTTGAGCTGTAATCGGTATATGCCAGAAACAGAGGAGAAATATCTATGCCGCGGCAGCCACGGCTGCCACTAATCGGATTTTTCTCATGTTACCTGACTTATAGAAAAATTCGCTCACAGAACAAATTGCGGTTTGGTGGAAAACTCCATTCTTTTTCCCGTCACCGGGTGAAGGAACGATAAACGGACCGCGCACAGCGCCAGCGGTTCCCGGCGGGCACGTCCCACGGAAGCAGCCGCTGGTGCGCCATACTTGGTATCACCCATGAGCGGTGTCCCATGCGCGGCAAACTGTACGCGTATCTGATGGTGGCGTCCTGTGTGAAGATGAATTTCCACCAGTGAACGCACGGTACCGTCTTCCTGTTCTTTTTTTTCTAATATCTGATATTCCAGCTCTGCCCGTTTCGCACCGGCGACCGACTTATCCACAATCCGGCTGGTATTCGTTTTCCCGTCTTTCAACAGATAATCCACGTACTTACCCACATTATCCACAGGTTTTCCACATACGAGCGCCTGATAGATTTTCTCCAGTTTTCCCTCCTGTACCTGACGGCTTAAGTGCGCTGCCGCTTTCAGGTTCTTGGCATATACCATCACACCGCGCACCGGCTTGTCCAGTCGGTGGATAACTCCAACATACGGATCCACCGGGGCTGTGGACGCTTTTGGGGATAATCCTGTGGATAACTTTTTCGTCTCCTGTGCCTTCCGGTGGAGATAATTTTTTATCTCGCTGACCATATCCGGCTCCAGGCGTCTCGATGTCTGCGACTCAACTCCGGCTGGTTTGACCACAACTAAAATATCTTTATCTTCGTATAATATATCTAACATAACCGATTTCCTCTCTACTTCATCCATGGATTCCCGAGCATTTTAACTTCTCAAATCATCTATGAGTCTTTTTTCTTTCTCTTGTGAACTTTAAAATTTTCATATGCAAACCATTGCATATATTTATTACCAACTCACACGAAACGTGAAAACCTTTCGTTACTGTTCATACATTATATTATAACATATCCCATTCCCCTCTTGCATATTTTTCAGAAAAGATGTATAGTATATAAAAACATTCTATGTAGTTTCAAATACTACATATCATATTTACAATTACTTTATTGAAATTACGGCAAAGGAGGTTATCCTATGATTTCTAGTCAAAAACATACATCTGACACAACGGAACTCGTTGAAACAAAGCATCATAAATTCCACGTAAAGGATCCCGGAAGCGCGCTGACGCATTTTATCGCGATGATCGGCGCGGTGATCGCGGCAGTTCCGCTGCTTCACAAAGCGGCTGGAGAAGCAGATTCGCGCCATCTTGCGGCGTTGGCTGTGTTTATCGTCAGCATGATTCTGCTCTATGCCGCCAGCACGACCTACCACACCTTTAATATTTCCGAGCACGTTAATAAAATCCTGCGTAAGATCGACCACATGATGATTTTCATCCTGATTGCCGGGACTTACACACCGGTTTGCCTGATCGTCCTTGGAAATAACGCCGGTTACCGGCTTCTGGCGCTCGTCTGGGGTATCGCGATTGCCGGGATTCTCGTCAACGCGCTCTGGATCAACTGCCCGAAGTGGTTCTCCTCGCTAGTTTACATCGCGATGGGCTGGATCTGCGTGCTGGCGTTCCGTCAGATCGTACTGGCACTTCCGAAAAGCGCATTTCTCTGGCTGCTGACCGGCGGACTTATCTATACGGCTGGAGGCATTATCTACGCATTAAAACTGCCGATTTTCAATGCAACGCATAAAAATTTCGGTTCGCATGAGATTTTCCATCTGTTTGTCATGGGCGGAAGCCTGTGCCATTATGTGATGATGTACGCATTTGTAGCATAAGGGTGAAATACCCATTTCGTCTGACAGGCATTATGCCTCATACGTACACGAAATGCATACATTCAATTTTTTATGTCACATTCATTCTCCTTTCGAAAAAGGAACCGTCCTGATGCCAGTTGATAGACTGACCCAGGCGGTTCCTTTTCAATTCATTAAAAGCGTTAAAAAATTTTCTACGAAACTATTTTCTATGTTTTTACGTGCTTTCTCATGCTGCTGCCACTCAAAATGTGTGTAAATATACTCACATCGAGATGTTGTAAGTTCTCACGAACATTACTTACTGCTTCATCGTATATGCTTTTACAATCTGTAAACAGATATGCTACTCACAAGTTCTTGTACACTCCACAGTCGTTAATTCCCGAAATAGCCTTCGGTACATACTTA
>ERZ835980.1616-NODE-1616-length-23869-cov-4.257496_pt1 | contig 23869 bp, 28 predicted proteins | sample MGYA00519943_ERZ835980 | MGnify/ENA primary metagenome ERZ835980 (study PRJEB31850, sample SAMEA3708791) | human gut metagenome | biome: human gut; feature: human-associated habitat; material: faeces | place: China | collected 2014 ... | reverse complement strand
CAGCTCTTCAAGCAGATACACAAGTTCTTCGGTTCAAAGGAACACAAGGCGAAGATAAGAGGATTCAACATAGGTTACGAACTTCTTGAGGAGGCGAATAAACTGGGCGTGGATGTGAGACTCAATGCCACAGTTGTTGGACTCTATGATGAGAAGGAGGTAACAGTCAGGATCGGTGATGAGATAAAGCATTTCAAGGGCGACAGTGTGCTTGTGGCGACAGGAGCCAGCGAGAACATGGTAACCTTCAAGGGCTGGACACTTCCGGGAGTCATCGGCGCAGGTGCCGCCCAGACTATGATGAATCTTCATCACATAAAGCCGGGCAACAGGATACTGATGCTCGGATCAGGAAATGTCGGACTTGTCGTCAGCTATCAGCTCATGCAGGCTGGCTGTGAGGTAGTGGCACTGGTTGATGCGGCATCGAGGATCGGAGGATACGGAGTACATGCTACGAAGATATCGAGATGCGGAGTCCCATTTTACCTGTCACATACGATCGTTGAGGCAAGTGGAGCCGACAGGGTGATAGGAGTGAAGATCGCACAGGTCGACAGCCACTTCAATTTCATAGATGGAACAGAAAAGACATTTGACGTTGATACAATATGCGTTGCCGTTGGACTTTCACCTATGTCACAGCTTTTAAAGCAGGCGGGCGTAAAGATGAAGGATACTCCGGGGGGATATGTTCCTGAGTGTGACGAATGGGGCAGAACCTCAGTGCCGGGAATATTTGCAGCTGGGGATGTGTCCGGAATCGAGGAGGCAAGCTCAGCCATGATCGAGGGTAGGATAGCGGGCTCTGTCATATCTCAGGATCTCGGATTTATAGAAAAGGCAGAGATGGAAAAGCGTGCATCAGAGCTTGGGGATGCACTTGGCAGCCTCCGTGAGGGAATGTTTGCACCGAAGAACAGAGGCAAGCTGATCGAGAAGACAGAGGAAGACATAGACATATCGATGAATCTGCTGGAGCATGGCTTTGTGGCAGATGATGAGATAGAGAGATATCCGGGAGTGACTCACAGGAAGGGAATACACCCGGTTATAGAGTGTACCCAGAACATCCCGTGCAACCCGTGCCAGGATGCGTGCCCGAAGGGGTGCATAAGCATAGGGGCAAATATAACCTCTCTTCCGACAGTGACGGAAAATCCATGTATAGGATGTGGCATGTGCGTTGCAAGCTGTTCAGGACAGACCATATTCCTGGTGGACGAGGACACCGGGGATGGCTATGGAACGGTGACATTACCATATGAATTCCTGCCTATTCCAGAGAAAGGAACTAAGGGCGTGGCACTTGGACGTGATGGGCATGAGGTGTGCGAGGCGGAGGTCGTAAGTGTCAGAAGTGCAAAAGCATTTGACCATACCAATATGCTGACCATGAAGGTGCCGAAGGACATGGTGATGAAGGCAAGATTTTTCAAGGAGGTGCGGTTATGATAGATATCAGAGAAAAACTTGACGCCATAGGACCTTATGTTCCGGCACCGGATGACGACATGCTGGTGTGCAGATGCGAGGAGGTCACAAAGGGCGAGATAAGGCAGGCAGTCCATGCGGGAATGCTGACAATAGAAGAGATAAGAAGATTCCTCCGGTGTGGGATGGGATTGTGTCAGGGACAGACCTGTGGCAAGCTGGTGAAGAGTATTGTGGCAAGGGAACTTCATGTGTCACCTCTTGACATAGAGCCAGCCACGTCAAGGGCACCTATGAGACCTACAGAGATGCGCATACTTGCGAGAGATGGAGGTGAGGCTCATGAGTAAACTACAGCAGAGGTTATAATAATCGGCGGCGGTGTAAATGGTTGTGCTGCGGCATACTATCTGGCAAAGGCCGGGATGAAGGATGTAATGGTGCTAGAGGGTAGTCCGAGCATAGGACACGGAGGCTCCTCACGAAACGGAGGCGGAGTCAGACAATCGGGAAGAGATGTCAGGGAGCTGCCATATGCAATGTATGCGGTGCAGAACATGTGGCCGACACTTTCCGAGGAGCTTGGAGTTGACGTGGAGTATTACCAGAAGGAGAAGCTGGGAATCACATTTGTGTATGTAACCCATGATCAGGAGGAGGCGCTTACCATGAGCGACAGGATAGCTGTCATGCATCAGGGACACTTCGAGCAGATCGGTACGGCAAAGGAGATATACGAGAACCCGCAGACCAAATTTGTTGCCAGTTTCATAGGAGAGTCCAACATATTCGAGGCAAATGTGGACACCATAGAAGGCACTGATATTGGACTTACGATGGAGAATGGAAAGGTCAGAGCGAAGGGCGAGGGATTTGTTAAGGAAGAGATCGTGTATATATCTGTACGTCCTGAAAATACACATCTGTCAGACAAGCCGGTGGATGGATTTACACTGAAAGGAATCGTCAGCGAGAGTGGCTCAAGCCCGGAGCACTTGTCATATCTACAAGCACCTTCAATATGTAGCATAAGAGTATTGTTGATCTGAAAAAGGTTATAGACAACTACGGAATGTACGAGAACTACGCAGAGGAAGATAATGTTGGATACGATGAAAATGGCAACAGACTCCACACAGGCTGCATGGGAGAGGACTTCGTCTATATGGTGCAGGATGGATTGATAGAGAGGGATTCCCTTACTACATTCGGAGAGATAATCCGTGGCAAGAAGCCTGGCCGTGAATCCGATGACGAGATCATCCTCGTATCCATAGAGGGCATGCCAACAGAGGACGTGGCATGGGCATATGAATGTTACACCTACGCACTGGTTCACGATATAGGCACGAAACTCAAAGTGTGGGACAGACCATACGCGTTCTGACGGACGGTTACAGGCATATTTACCCAAATAAAGTCCATGTAGGTACATGTTCAATCACGTTCTACATCTGTCGCTTCATCAGTTTCTATATGCATGCGGCTCTGCACGCGATAAGAGCGTTTGCGTGCGACGCCTTAGCATAGAAACTGCCGAAGTTCGGATGTATTCACTACCGATTGCCCATGTACCTACATGGACTTATATTTTTAGGTAAGTATGCCTGTAACCTGTTATGCATTTTGTGTGATTATGGCATAGATATATACTTTTCACGCTTCAAACAATTGGTGACAAAGTTTTATGGTTTCCGGGTTTGTGCTGCTGCTGTAGAACTCCACAGTGCCCTTCTCTATGGAAGGTGTGAGCAGCTCTGCAATGCGCAGTCTCCGCTGAAGCTCAAGGGCGGTGCCGTGTGCTCCGTTGAAGATCCTGACGTCAGGTCCGGCTATGCGCTGTATAACCTTCTCCACAAATGGATAATGAGTGCAGCCGAGAACGATGGCATCCACATGCTTCTCCAGAGATGGGGCGAGCAGTCCTTTCAGAAATTCTGTGATCTCCTCACCATCGAATATTCCTCTCTCAACATAATCTGCAAGCCCCGGACATGGAACCGGGTAAATATCGGACTCCTTTGAATAATGTTTCATGAGTTCATGAAATTTAGGTAGAGCCAGTGTGGCAGGGGTGGCCATGACGGCAACCTTGTCGTGCTCCTTCCACAGAACGGCAGGCTTTAGAGCTGGTTCAATGCCTATTATAGGTGTTGTCGGGTACTGCTGTCTCAGTGTGGATGCGGCAACGCTGGTAGCTGTATTGCAGGCAATTACGATTGCCTTCACATCCTTTGCAAGAAGAAAATTAGTGCAGTGTATTGATCTGTCAAGAATCTCATCGGTGGATTTGGTGCCGTAAGGTGCATATGCCGAATCACCAAAATATATATAGTTTTCGTCGGGCATTAGTTCAACAATATCGCGCAGAACGCTTATCCCGCCAAGTCCGGAATCAAATATACCGATTGATCGTGTGTCCATAACATATCTCCCTTTATCTCTCAAAGTCACAAAAAGATTATACTCCCTGTGATGACAAAAAACAACTTATAAGAGCGGTACATTTACATCAGGCAGGCTGGGTCAGAGATAAAATATTTATAAATAAGTGGACTGCTGACAAAGAGTAGTGTTAAAATGATATAGGTCGTGTGAATATTGATATATCAGAGGACAGAAAAGAGATGATCGATATGGCAAGAGAACTGGTTTCTATAGTAAAAGAGAAAATGATAGAATACTATGCTGGAGATTCCAGAAGAGTGCACCACTTTCTGAAGGTACACTCATTTGCTAAACTGATAGCAGAGATAGAGAATATGGATCCGGGAGAGCAGGAGGTGCTGGAGATTGCGGCACTCACCCACGATATAGGCATAAAGAATGCCGAACTGAAATATGGATATAATAATGGCAGACTGCAGGAGCAGGAAGGACCACCGGAGGCAAGACGTCTGCTGAGAGACGCAGGAGCTGATGAGCGGGCAGTTGAGAGAGCCTGTTACCTGGTAGCACATCATCACACATACAGGAATATAGATGGTCTTGATTATCAAATACTTGTGGAGGCGGATTTCCTTGTGAACATGTACGAGGATAAGGCGGATATGGACACGATAATTAAGGCATACGACAATATATTTGTGACAGAATCTGGGAAGTGGCTTTGCAGACAGTTGTTTTCTCTGGAATATTGAAAAAATATTCAGTTATGTTATACTTAACAAAGCTGGCTTGGGTGTCAGCTGAAAGAAAAAGAAGAGGAAAGATACAGAAATGAAACTATATATATCAAAAATGCTGTCTACAATTCTGCCTGTAGTCGGGGTAATGTGTATATTCGGATTTGCATTCGCTGGAAATATAGCCCTTGGATGGGTATTGTTTGTTGCGCTTGCGTTGATATCAGGGCTGATAAATACGATATTTTTCAGATGCCCGCATTGTGGAAAGACTATTCCAGCCAACAGTACAGTAAATCAAAAGTATTGTCCGCTATGCGGGGAGGATCTCGGCATGAGACCGTCGAGGATAAGCTACTACGGACATTGCAGAAAGAGTAAAAAAGGAATCATGAGGGGGATCTCCACAGTGGGACCGATGGTGTTCGTTGTGAGTTTATTCATATTGTTCCTTATAGTTGTAGCAGTGTTTGGCGTTGACAGTCTGTCAAAGGGAATGGGAAGGATAGCAGTAATACTTGCATTTGTCGTGAGCGTTGTGCTTGCAATATTCTGTAGGATAGTTGTGTCATCTGCGGCAAAACTTGATAAGGATGCGATATACTACAGCAAGGTGCCGTTTATGTGGAAGAAATACGACATAGATGACATAGTGGCATGTGAGAAAATCGTAAAACCATTTTATCATGTCAACAGGGGATATGTATTTGCTACATCAAAGGGAATAGTTGCAATACCAATGGCATCATATGCGGGTGGTCAGGAGTTCTTCAAGGAGTTCACAGACAGAATAGGACAGAGTATGCCGGATGTCAGACCTGATCTGGTGCTTTCTAAGCGATCAGAACGGGCAAAGGCGGATGAGGCGACATATGAGCATATGGTTGCGGAGTATAAAGATAATTTCGGTGAAGGTGACAAGAAGTAAGACGGTGTACACAGAATAAAAATGGAGCCGTAAAATAATCAAGAAGATTTTAAATATGAAAGGAAAAATACATGGACGCAAAAGATATAGGAAAAAAGGTTGAGAATCCGGTGCTGCTGGAGGCGATGAAAAGACTCAGAGAGAATGAGAACAGTGAGACACTGAGAGCTTTCTTTGGAGCAGTAGTGCATGCAGTGTTTGTAGTGCCTGCAACATTTGATAAAGATCCGGTTGTCACAGCCGATGGAAATCAGACCCTTGAGCAGGGGGTTAAGATCAATTTTGCACTGCTTACAAATGGCAATGGGGAGAAGGTTCTTCCTTGTTTCACGGATGAGGATACATTTGCTGCATCACAGTTCAATGAGGGGTTCAAGAGAATCATATTTGCTTACAAGCAGGTTGAGGATCTCGTGCTCAACTCCAAGGGTGGAATCGGTGGAATCGCAATGAATCCATTTACAGAGAATTGTTTTGTGTCAGGGGATTTTATAAGGCAGTACAGGGAGCACAAGGAGACAGGTATTGTCGAGAATAAGATCAAGCCAGGAACAAAGGTAAAACTCAGAAAGCCAAAGTATCAGCCTATAAATATGCTTGAGGAAGCGGCAAAGTATCTTGAGGAAAAGGGAAATGTCAACAGAGCATATATCCAGATGATGGAGGAGACCGGTAAGGAGGATAAGTATCTCATAACACTCGATATGGCAGAGGGCGAAGATGAGAAACCGGTAATAGCAGGACTTATACCTCTGTTAAAGCCGCATTCATTTGGTATAGAGATAGCATTTGTCACAGCAAATGGATCTCTTGGAAGTCAGACTATACACATGACAGATCCATTCTATACAAGAGAAGGCTATGTAGCTCCAGAAAAGACAGCAGAGAATGTGTCAGAAGATACAGATGAAGAGAATGCTGATTCAGAGGAATAGACAGCATCAGACCTTAAAATGATATTGCATATATGTGCGTATACATGATAGTATGTGCATATTAAAAATAAGACAAGGGGTTTATTATGCTGAAAAAATATCTGACTATATTTTTTATTTCTATGGTTCCGATACTCGAGCTTCGTGGAGCTATACCTTATTCGGTAGGATTTGGACTTCCAAGTATACCATCGTTCATAGTGTGCGTTATAGGAAATATGATACCAGTACCATTTATATATTGGTTTGCCAGAAGAGTGCTTGAGTGGGGAAAAGACAAGAGGTTTATAGGGAGATTTTTCACATGGTGCCTGGTCAAAGGCGAGCGAGGCGGACAGAAACTTATGGAAAAGTCTGGCGTGGGTGTGTATATTGCACTGCTCTTGTTCGTGGGGATACCACTTCCGGGAACGGGAGCCTGGACGGGAACTCTGGCAGCAAGCTTCCTCGAACTTGACTGGAGGAAAAGCGTTATCATGGTAATGCTTGGAGTCGTCATGGCAGGAGTTATCATGTATCTCGGCAGCGTGGGAGTATTTGGCGCCATAGGACTGCTGAAGTAGTATGTAAGAAGTAATACCGGAAAGGAAGAATGAATATGGCTATGAATCCAGCAATGCTGTTTAAGATAAAGAGCGCGTGGGACAAATTCGTGAACAATCATCCGAAGTTTCCGATGTTCCTCAGGGCAGCATCAGCCACAGGAATAAAAGAGGGCTATATAATAGAAGTAAAGATAACTGACACGGAGGGAAAGGCGATATGTACCAACGTCAAGCTCACCAGTTCAGATATGGAGCTCATTGATATGATAAAGGACATGAGCTCAAACGCGAGATAGCGGAAAGTACAAAAATATTACCTTTATAAAGCAAAATTTTATAAAAGACTTCTTGACTTGCATAGTCTGATTGTGTTATTGTAGACTTTGCGATGAAAGAGGTCTTTTTTTTTGTGCCTTAAAATAACAATGGAGGTAAGTGGAAATGCGCGTTAAAATAACATTGGCATGTCAGGATTGTAAACAGCGTAATTACAATATGACAAAGGATAAGAAAACGCATCCAGACAGAATGGAAACAAAGAAGTACTGTAGATTCTGCAAGGCTCATACAGTACACAAGGAGACAAAATAGTCTGAACCAGTAAGGAGGAAAAGAGTTATGTCTAAATCTAATAAAGAAGAAAAGTCAAATACTCTCAAGAGAAGCTGGTTTCAGGAATTAAAGGGAGAATTTAACAAGATAACATGGCTTGATAAGAAATCCCTTGCAAGGCAGTCAGTTGCGGTAGTTTTATCGACAGTTGTTCTCGGCTGTATCATAGCTATTGTGGATTGGCTGATCCAGATTGGTTTGAATTTCATAGTTGGGTAAAGGATGGTGGAGAATATGTCAGAGGCAGAGAATGCAAGATGGTATGTTGTTCATACATATTCAGGATATGAAAACAAAGTAAAGGCTGATATTGAGAAAACAAAAGAAAACAGAAATTTACAGGACCAGATCATTGAGGTAGTCGTACCTGTAGAGGATGCCACAGAGATTAAGAATGGCAAGCCGAAGTCAATAGAAAGGAAGATACTTCCTGGTTACGTTCTCATCAACATGATCATGAATGATGTTACATGGTATGTTGTTCGTAATACAAGAGGTGTCACAGGATTCGTTGGATCAGATCCAAGAAAGCCTGTTCCGCTCACAGAGGAAGAACTGAGCAATCTGTATCAGACTTCAGATGAGGTTGTCATCGACGTTGAAGTGGGTGATTCTATCACGGTTACTTCAGGTGCCTGGGAAGGCACAGTAGCAACAATTAAGGCAATTAATACTGCAAAACAGACCGTAGCCATCGAAGTAGAAATGTTTGGTCGAGTAAATACTGTTGATATTGCGTTTGCTGATATCAAGAAGTTGTAATTATCAAGTGGAAGGGTTTTGCCCGTTATTACCACAGTATTTTGGAGGAATGCTAAAATGGCAAAGAAAGTAGAAGGATACATCAAATTACAGATACCTGCAGGAAAGGCAACTCCTGCACCACCTGTTGGACCAGCACTTGGTCAGCACGGTGTAAATATCGTTGCTTTCACAAAGGAATTCAATGCAAGAACAGCTAATGAGGGTGACATGGTTATTCCTGTTGTTATCACAGTATACCAGGATAAGAGCTTCAGCTTCATTACAAAGACTCCACCTGCAGCACTTCTTATTAAGAAGGCATGTAACATCAAGTCAGGTTCTGCAAACTCAAAGAAGACTAAGGTTGCAACAATTTCTAAGGCTAAGGTTCAGGAGATCGCTGAACTTAAGATGAAGGATCTGAACGCTGCAAGCCTTGAGGCTGCTATGAGCATGATCGCTGGAACAGCTCGTTCAATGGGCGTTACAGTTGAAGAGTAATACAGATATTTAGTGGGAGGGTCGCTCCCGATATGACCACAGGAGGTTTATAATAATGATAAAGAGTAAGAAATATGTAGATGCAAGCAAGCTCTATGATAAGACAGCTGCTTACGAGGCAACAGAGGCTGTTGCTTTAGTTAAGAAGATGGCTTCAGCTAAGTTTGATGAGACAGTAGAGGCACACCTCAGACTCGGTGTTGATGGACGTCACGCTGATCAGCAGGTTCGTGGTGCTGTAGTACTTCCACACGGAACAGGTAAGACTGTTAAAGTTCTCGTATTTGCTAAGGGTGCAAAGGTTGACGAGGCTCTTGCAGCAGGCGCTGATTACGCTGGTGGAGATGAGCTCGTACCAAAGATCCAGAACGAGGGATGGTTAGATTTCGACGTTGTAGTTGCAACACCTGATATGATGGGCGTTGTAGGACGTCTTGGCCGTGTACTTGGACCAAAGGGTCTCATGCCAAACCCTAAGGCTGGAACAGTTACTATGGATGTAACAAAGGCTATCACAGATATCAAAGCTGGTAAGATAGAGTACAGACTTGACAAAGCCAACATTATCCATGTGCCAGTGGGAAAGGTTTCTTTCACAGAGGAACAGTTAAACGAGAATTTCCAGACTTTAATAAATGCTATTGTTAAGGCAAAGCCAGCAGCTGCTAAGGGTCAGTACCTTAAGAGTGTTGTAATTGCTTCAACAATGGGACCTGGTGTCAAGATCAACACAACAAGTTACGTGTAAAAGCTGGTTGATCTGATCATCAGTTACGATCAAAAGCCCCACACTGTTATGATATATCTTAGAGATATTTCGTACGGTGTGGGGCTTTTGCATCTGCAGAGATCATATAAAGAATGAGCACATGAATAGTGATTTGATAGTTAATAAAAGCTCGAAAACAGGAGAAAGTCAATAAAATCAAGGCTTGCAACTGCCGGTTGCGAGACTTGCAACCATAAATAGCTTGTAGGATGATATGTTTTTTCTATAATTTACTTATTGCTAATTTTATTTTAGAGGAGGAACAAATTTATGGCAAATGTGGAGAGACACAGTTGGAATGTCCAGATAAATGGAGTTGTGTATCTAGTGGAGTATATGAAGGGCAGTGTGTATATCAATGGCGGTGAGGCGTTCAAGCTCAGATCGCTGGAATACAAGAGAAAGTTTATACCTTCAAGAATGAGTTATACTGTGCCGCTGGCTGGAAAGGAACTGACATTGGTGATAGGCCAGATAGACGGAGTTGTGCTTTTGATGGATGGAATAGATATGAGCACAGGACAACAGTACCAGGTGCCAAAGTTGCCGGGCTGGGTCGTTGTGTTCTATGTGTTGTATATTATAAATATTTTTGCGGTGCTTGGCGGTGCGGTAGGTGCATTGATCAATGCGACCATGGCAACCATAACTACGACGATTGTGAATAACAAGAAACTGTCTTCTGGTAAGAAAGTGGCTATATGTATAGCGATATATGTGGTAACTACAGTGTTGGAATTTGTTATAGCGATATCTGTAGCGAAAGCATTGCATAGATATTGATGAAATATGCTCCCATATAGTGTATAATAAAAAAATATGTTTAAAGGAGAGGCAAAGTATGGGAGTACGAAAGAAAAAAGTATTTGGCAGGATTATCACAGCTGTGCTGGGGCCGGCGATGCTGTTGTCATTGATACTGTTCCTATAAAGTGGTCTGCAGGACTTGAAAAGATAGCGCGTATCAGGGCGGCAGAGTCGAGTGTAACTATGTATCACCAGAGATTGAACGGAAAAAACGTATTCAGTTTCAAGTATCCGGGAAGCGGATGGGTTACGTCCGAGGTTATAGCATGGAACTGGTCGGAGGGCATGACGATGGCTATTGACCAGTGGGCAAGCGAGAAGGCGGATTATGTGGCAGGAACCAAGAATGCTGTGACTGGTCACTACACAGCGATGGCAAGACAGTCTCGGCAAAGTATTAGAAGATTACATATCCAAAGTCCAGATCAAAGGTTGGAACATACAAAGTTGTTATCACCTTTAGTGGGCGATATTCAGGATCGGTCACAAGAACGTTCAAGATAGTAAAATAAGAAGTGGATAATAAAATAAAAAACCCTGTCATCTTACGTGCCAAAATAAGATAACAGGGCTTTTTATTTAGACTGTTTTTGTTTGAGTGTATATGCAGGTTACGATATAGCTCCTGTTTTTGAACATGTCAGGGTAACATTTTGAGTTACAGTCTCTATTAATTTGCCTTTGCTAGAGTATCGGTTGCCATATGCACTTGCATATGCTCTGTTTTGAGATTTCGAGCAGCTAGATACTCGGGTTTTCCAACTGGATGAAAAGGTTTGTGTTGACGCGTTGGCAGCTGTACAAACGCTTGTAGTTCCGTTATATCTGAAAGTTGCATCAAGACGTACCTGCCACAGAACATCGCCATCTGCATTTTGGAAGACGACGGTTTTAGAAACTGATTTTGATTTTGTAGAGGTTGCTCTTGCTGCTGAAATTTCAGTGGGTTCAGTAGGGTGTTCATATATAATAACTTTGCATGTTATAATTTCAGAATCATCATCTGCTTCAGCTGCCTGCACAGGTGTTACATATATAACAGAGATGAGCATTGCGACAATAATTCCTAATGTAATAAGTTTTTGTTTCATAGATAATCCCTCCGTTTTCATTTGACAGTTGATTGAGAAGCTGGAGTGATTTTACGACCATCCTGATCAAAGGTCTCTGTTGTTTGATCTTGTATTACTATTGTTTTAGATTGAATCTTCGAAACATTAGACTTGCGGGAATCTTCAAATTCACTGCGCAGAAAGATAGTAAAATAGATGGTAATGCTTAGAATGATAGCTAATACAAGTGATGCTATAATGACGGTAAGTAGCTTCGTTTTATTGGTATTGTGTTTTGTACCGTATTCTGTGTTATATTGATCAGCACACTCTCTAGGTTCTCCAAATTTCTCAATGATTTCCTCCATCGTTATACATCTGTCACCAGAGGATTCAGCGTAATCATACAGGGCATTCTTAAGCCCATGTAGATATTTATTTGTCGCTTTGGTATGAGTGTTAAATCCTTTTCTGATTTCATTCAAGTATTTATGTATTAGTTTTGAGTCTTCTTTGAATTGCAAGTCACTTTTCATATAAAATTCCTCTGCGTAACAATATATAAGATTTCTATATAATATTATATACACGTATGTATACAATTCAACAATTTTTTGTATAATTTGACAAAAAAATGCTGAAATGTAGCTGTTAGGTACAAAATTTATCTCTGAAAATGGTAGAAAAAAATATATGAATAATTGCATAGAAAAACTAATAAAAAAGCGTATGAACAAAATGCTCATACGCTCCTAGTTGACTGTTTAGTCTTTCTTGCGTCTGCTCTCTTTTTCTTTGGTTGGATGATAAGCAAGTACGGTCTGTATAGCGATCGTTGTTGCTGAATAATCCTCAAGAAGAATCTTAAGTCTCTCTCTTCCAGTATCCTCGATGTGATAATAAACTCGCTCCATTCTCTTGCCAACAAGTCTTTTGTCATCGGAAATGTATCCTGCGTCAATGAGCTTGTAAAGTGCTGGGTACAGGGAACCGATAGGGATACAAATGACACCGTCTGTAAGTTCCTCAATGAGCTGTGTTAACTGATATCCATAGCAGTCCTTCTGGCTCAGGAGATAGAGAACCATCAATTCTACAGAACCGCGTCTAAAATTACTTTTCTGATTTACGACAATATTCGATTTCTTGTCGTTGTTATTGTTGTCTGTATTTTCGATTGCTAAATTTTCCATAATTTCACCTCGTATTACTAATTCTATATGGAAATGTGAAGATTTGCAATCATAAAATTAATTTTCTTAGGTATTTATTGACATTTTGATGCATTTCCTGGTTTATAAGGGTGTTATTTTCCATTTTGAAGCTTGTTTTGGAGTTGTTTTGACAAAATCAGTAGGTCGTGGGCCGATTTACATGGATTATCGGACTTCATTATCGCAGATACGACACATATTCCTGCGATGGGTATTCCAGTGAGAACATCCAGATTGGTTTTGTTCAGTCCACCGATAGCGTTTACAGGGATAGGTACGGCTGCACAGATATCCCTCAGTGTGTCTGTGGTCGTGAGTACAGTCTTGACCTTGGTGGTAGTAGGGTAGATGGCTCCGACTCCCAGATAATCAGCCCCCTGCTCATATGCCTCCACGGCCTGAGTGACAGTTTTGGTGGTTGCGCCCACGATGCGGTCAGGTCCCATGAGTTTTCTGGCTATGGAGACAGGCATGTCGGTCTGTCCCACATGGACGCCTTCGGTGCCAACCGCCAAAGCTACATCAACACGGTCGTCTACGATGAGTGGTACATTGTAGCGGCGCGCTATGGAATGCACCTTGTACGCTAGATGTATGTACTCACGGGTTGTACGATCCTTTTCCCGAAGCTGTATGAGCGTTGCACCGCCGTCGAGGGCACATTCCACCCTGTATAGAAATTCCTCCTCGGACAGACCGGTGCTGTCAGTTATAAAATATAAAGTAGGATTAAATGTATACATTTACATTTCCTTTCTCCGCCAGCAAGTGGCGGTATGTTATAGTGCGTAGATTGCTCGGATCTGTATTTGCTTAATCAGGTGATATTACACATACAGATAGTCGTTGAGGACTGGCTGCAGTCCCTCACCTTCTATGTCTGAATACATATGTTCAAGACTTCTGTTGTCGTTGATCTCGAACTGCTCATCGCCCTGCTCACTGCATGAAGCCTTGCCGCTGTACTTGCTCTCGTGATCGCCGATTCCTGTTGACACGCCTGCCGATACCTTGGTTGCTGCAATCTTGACTATGCCGTTCCTGAAGTCTGCGCTCTCCCTTGAAGATACCGTTATTCCGGCAAATGGCAGGAATATTCTGTATGCGCACAGTATCTGGCAGAGCTGTTTCTCGTGTACGTCCAGAGGATTGATCTGATCGTTGTTGATGATCGGTCTCAGTCTTGGACAGGAGAGTGACATCTCTGCGTGTGGGTATTTCCTCTGAAGGAAATACGCGTGAAGGGCTGTTGCCAGCGCATCCTTGCGGAAGTCGGAGAGCCCTAGCAGTGCCGAGAATGCAACGCCACGCATTCCGCCCATGAGGGCGCGCTCCTGCGCGTCGAAACGATATGGCCACACCCTCTTGTGCCCCATCAGGTGAAGAGTTTCGTATTTGTCTGCATCGTAGGTTTCCTGGAATACTGTCACGTAGTCTGCGCCACATTCGTGGAGATAACGGTATTCATCGGTGTTCACCGGATATATCTCGAGACCGACCATGCGGAAGTATTTCCTTGCAAGCTTGCATGCCTCGCCGATATATTTTACGTCGCTCTGGCTGCGGCTCTCACCGGTTAGTATAAGGATCTCCTCCATGCCGCTGTCTGCGATGATCTTCATCTCCTTCTCAATCTGCTCTACTGAGAGCTTCATTCGGTTGATGTGATTGTAGCAGTTGAATCCGCAGTATACGCAGTAGTTCTCACAGTAATTGGCTATGTAGAGTGGTGTGAACATGTAGACAGTATTGCCGAAGTGACTGCTAGTCTCACAGCTTGCACGCTGCGCCATCATCTCAAGAAATGGTTCGGCGGCGGGGGAGAGCAGAGCCTTGAAGTCCTCTATGCTGCACGTCTCGTGTTCAAGGGCAGCCATGACGTCTCTGCCTGTGTAACTGCTGTAGTCGTAGCTATCCATGTGCTCCATGACCTTGCTGCGGATGTCAGATTCAATAACCTCCATGCCCGGAAGGTATTCCATATGGCTTTTCCTTGACGATGGATCTGTCTCCAGACGGTGCTTGATAGCAAGCGCCTCCGGTGAAAGATATTCGGAGTCTATCAGAAAATGATTTATCGGGGACTCCGTCTGTGAGTGTTTGATTGATTTTTTATTGTCCATCTGAGCCCCTCCTTTAGTCATGCAGAAATCCGGTCAGTGGATCTGAAGCGGATGCCCCTCTGGTGAGAACTCTTCCAAGACCTGCCAGATAAGCCTTTCGGCCTGCGTTTATCGCGTCCTTGAATGCCGATGCCATGAGTGGCAGATTTCCGGCTGTGGCGAGGGCAGTGTTGGCCATGATGGCGGCAGCGCCCATCTCCATGGCTTCACACGCATGGGATGGCCTTCCAATACCGGCGTCAACTATAATTGGAAGCTCGATCTCGTCGATTAGGATCTGGATGAAGTCTTTAGTAGCCAGTCCCTTATTAGAGCCTATAGGTGATGCAAGGGGCATGACTGCTGCGGCTCCCGCGTTTACCAGATCACGGGCGGCATTCAGGTCCGGGTACATGTAAGGCAATACAACAAATCCTTCATTTGCCAGTGCTTCGGTTGCCCTTATCGTTTCCTGGTTGTCGGGAAGGAGATATTTGCTGTCACGCATGATCTCAACCTTCACGAAGTCTCCACAGCCCAAAGCCCTTGCAAGCCTTGCTATGCGCACGGCCTCCTCGGCATTCCTCGCGCCGCTTGTATTTGGCAGGAGAGTAACTCCCTCCGGTATGAAATCAAGTATATTTTCCTCTTCCTTTGTATTTGCACGGCGGACTGCCAGTGTGATGATTTCTGCTCCAGCGTCCTTTATGGCTGATTTGATCAGCTTCATGGAATACTTTCCTGAACCCAGAATAAATCTTGAATTGAATTCGTGTCCTCCGATTATCAGCTTGTCTTCTTTCATTATAATGCTCCTCCTCCCATGAAACTCACGACCTCCACACAGTCGCCGTCGTTAAATGTAATGTCTGCGTAAGTCTCTCTCGGTATGATCTCCTCGTTGATCTCAACAACTATGCGCACCGGTTTGTAGCCGGATTCCTCGAGAAATGCCGCCAGATTCTGGCCGGTGATGTCGAGAGCTTTTCCGTTCACTGTTACCATAGCACTTTCCTCCAAAGTTCTTTATTTGCACAAAAAAAGGAGCTGCCGATCTGGTAACTCCAATAAAATTTGTACTCTAATAAATTCCTAGATGTTATGGAAAAGAACCGGCTTGTGTGAAGCATTAAAGAGCTTACAGCCGTTCACTATTAGGCATCCCTACGTTGGCATTATCCAAATCAGGTTTTCGGTCGAAGGTTGTACCTTCCTCTCAGCCTGTACTACAAGCTCCCGCGTCCTTATTTTGTTATCAAATACTAATATACGACTTGAAAATCCGGAATGCAAGAGCAAGTTATGTGGCAAAGATGTCTTTTTACCGCAAATATTCGATGCTGACTCAGAAATATATGGAAATTATCCTGCGAATATTCCGCGATTAATGGCTTTTCCTTGACATAGTCCTTATATATATGTACAATTTAGTTGTTTGGCGCGCTAAAGCGTTATACAAAATCGGCAGGTTGCACAAAGGTTGACCTGATTTATCTTATGGAGGACAGTGAAGTTATGAGACAGAAGAAGATTCATTACATCTACAATAAAGAGATGGAGTGTATGGATCCTGAGGAGAGAAGAAAGCTTCAGGGTGAGAGACTCAGAAAGACAGTAGAACTTGAATATGCAAATGTACCGGCATACAGAGCCAGAATGGACGAGGCGGGAGTAAAGCCGGAGGATATAAACAGCATAGACGATATCGTCAAGCTGCCATTTATGCAGAAGACAGATCTCAGGGATAACTTCCCATTTGGACTGTTTGCAGCAGACAGGAAGGACATCATCAGAATCCAGGGTTCATCAGGAACCACAGGTAAGCCTGTTGTATCTGGCTACACCCAGAATGATATAGATGTGTGGACGGAGATGGTAGCCAGAGCTATCAAGTGCGCTGGTGGCGGAGAGGATGATGTCATCCAGATAGCTTATGGTTATGGATTGTTCACAGGTGGACTTGGAGCACATCAGGGCGCGACTAAGGTTGGTGCCATGGTAGTTCCGATGTCATCAGGCAACACACAGAGACAGATCATGATGATGAAAGAGCTCGGCGCAACCATGCTTTGCTGTACACCTTCATATGCTACATACCTCGCAGAGACCATCAGGGAAATGGGCATCGATCCATCAGAACTGAAGATCAAGTCAGGCTACTTCGGAGCAGAACCTTGGACAGAGGAGATGAGACAGCACCTTGAGGAGCTTCTTGACTTCGATGCATTTGATATATATGGACTAACAGAGATCGGTGGACCTGGTGTTGCATTTGAGTGCTTTGAGAAGAACGGAATGCACATCAACGAGGATCATGTTCTTGCAGAGATCATTGATCCGGTCACAGAGGAGCCGCTTCCAGACGGAGTTCCTGGAGAACTTGTATTTACAACTTTAACAAAGACAGGCACACCGATGATCCGATACAGGACACATGACATATGCACACTAACACACGGCACATGTGCATGTGGAAGAACAACAGTCAAGATGAGCCGTATCACAGGCCGTACAGACGACATGCTTGTAATCCGTGGTGTAAATGTATTCCCTAGTCAGATAGAGTCAGTCCTTCTCGGCGTGGAGGAGGCTTCAGCTCATTATATGATCGTGGTTGATCGTGTGAATTCACAGGATAAGCTGACAGTTCAGGTAGAGCTCAAGGAAGATGTGGATATGGGCGATGCTGCAAAGCTTGCGGCTATTGCATCCCGCATCAAGACAAATATCAAGCAGACACTGCTTATCAGCGCAAAGGTTGAGCTGGTTCCGCCTAAGACCATTCCACGTTCAGAGGGTAAGGCAAAGAGAATCACAGATAACAGACATATCGGATTCTAATTAGTAAGCTTGGCTAGTCAGACGAATCACAGGACTGAAAAGTTTGAGATTAAAATACTATATAGAGAGAATAAAACAGCCGGCTCAATGGTGAGCTTTCCGGGATCGCGACCGGACATGCCGCCGTGAGCCGGCTGTTTTATCAGGAAGGGATCAGGCAGGAGTTAGGCGGGAATCAGGCAGTGATCTTGGGAGGTTTGCACTGGCAGATATCAGCTGTGAGGCCTGCCGCCAGAAAACTGGCAAAACAGATAAAATCGCTAAATGCTGAAAAACCTTGCATTTTGGTACATTTCCGTGTAAAATTTGCTTTGTTATGTGCACTGACAGTGAGATACTGCACTGCAGTGGTAAAGTGCGGAGCAGATAAATTATAATTATTATGGAAGGTGGATTAACTAATGAATGTTTACGAGATGATTGCGTTTATAGCGTATTTTGTCCTGGTAATCGGTGTAGGAATTTATTTCTTCTTCAAATCCAAGGGGAATGCCGGAGAGAAGGATTATTTCCTTGGAGGAAGAGATATGAATGGTCTGGTGGCTGCACTCAGCGCCGGAGCCTCTGATATGAGTGCGTGGGTTCTCATGGGACTGCCCGGAGCATTCTATGCGACAGGACTCAGCAACATGTGGATATCAGTTGGTCTGTTCATCGGAACAGCATGTGCTTGGATATTCATAGCACCGAGACTCAGAAGATTCTCGATAGCGTACAACGATTCGATCACTATACCTCAGTATCTGACAAATCGTTTTCAGTCAGACAATAAGCTGCTTCTCATAATATGTGCAGTTATATTTGTGGTTGCATATTGTATATACGCTGCGTCAAGTATATCGGCCTGCGGTACTCTATTCAATACAGTTATGGGCATCGACAGGAATACAGCCATGATCGGCGCTGCAGTCATCATCATCGTGTACACATTCCTTGGCGGTTTTAATGCAGTGTGCTGGACGGATTTCTTCCAGGGACTTCTGATGCTTGCAGCTCTCATGATCGCACCTATCATTGCGGTCATCACCATGCAGGGCGCTGGCTTTATAGCGCCTGATGTTGTCATTCCAGACAATTATTACAATGCCCTTATAAGTGGTTCATTTGACAAGACCAGTGTGATCAATATCATATCAGGACTTGCATGGGGACTTGGATATATGGGTATGCCACATATTCTTATAAGATACATTTCGATCAAGTCAGAGAAGGAGATGAAGAAGTCCAGAATAGTCGGTACTTGTTGGACAGGAATCATTCTCGTTATGGCATCCGTAGTTGGCATGGTCGGCCTTAAGTATCTTGGTGGCGGACTTACAGACAACTCACAGGTATTCATCAGACTTGTAAGAGGCGTGTTCCCTGCACTTGTAGCTGGTATACTTCTCTCAGCTATCCTTGCAGCGTCCATGAGTACAGCTGATTCACAGCTCCTTGCTTCATCATCAGCATTTTCGTCTGATGTGTACAAGCCTATATTCAGAAAGAGTGCATCTGACAAGGAGATGCTCTGGGCAGGAAGAATTGTGGTAATCATCATCTCAGTTGTGGCACTTGCCATAGCTATGAACCCAGACTGCGAGGGAATCATGGCACTCGTGTCAAATGCATGGGGCGCTTTCGGTTCAGCGTTTGGACCGGTCATCGTTCTGTCACTGTACTGGAAGCGACTGAATTACAACGGAGCGCTTGCTTCTATCATAGTCGGATTTGCTGTTGACATGCTCTGGTACAAGTTCCTTGCAACACCAACAGGACTTTATGAGATCGTTCCTGGATTTGCAGCAGCATTTATCACAGCCATTGTGGTCTCACTTCTCACAAAGAAGCCTGATGACAAGGTTGCTGAGATATTTGAGCAGGCAAAGCTTCCTACAGAGTAGGAAATACGTCCTTGCATATTGAGTTGACAGATATAGACATGAAGATGAATATAAAAAGATAAATATAAAAAAGATAAATACAAGGAAAGCTGGTGTACAGGTTCTGATCTCATCTGTATATCAGCTTTTATTCTTTTAACGCCTAAATAGCCAAGTTATGGATAATAGGCAACATGTGAAGACGATAAGTTGCTGGGGAAAAAGACTAAAAAAGCGCAAAAAAAGAACCGCTTGATAAATCTCAGCGGTTCTTTTTTACAACAACTTAAACAACAAAGAGTAAATTACGTTCTCCTTAACAACTGAGTTCAGTATAAACACAAAATATGAACAGAATATGTACAGAAAAAAAACGTTTTGCAAAATAAAATCTTCAAAATTTAAAAAAAATATGACCTTATTTGTAAAGTGCACAAAAAGGATATGGCGAATTGTGCGGTGTGCACATTGTGATGGATATAGCAGTTAAAAATATTAAAAAGAGTAAGTATTTCAACTGGTAAAATCCCTGTTTTTTAACTATGATAAAATAGAAAAGGTGGAACGGGGGAGTCTGCTGCTGCCGGTTGTTTAAAACATGGCAGAAAGGATATATTGTATGGATGTGTCAAGTTTTCTATGAAAACTTGACATGTAGCGCCAGCCATTTGCCGAAGGCAAATTTTGCATGCTGGTGTTCAATGGGAGGAAACAATATGAACAAAAGAAACAGACTGAAGACAGTCAGACCGCAGAATGAGAAGGCTGCAAGATCGTTTCGCAAGAAGCAGAATATGAGGGTGGAACTGAACAAGAAATGGCTTCCGGTTGTGTACGTGGCGATGCTGGGGACATGTATTCTCCTTAACGTCACGAATGACAGCCTGGATCTGGCAAACGTGATGATAAGTGCGTGTATGTTTGCCATAACCGGTGCTATATTTGTGTACGCATATAAGCATCTGAAGCACATCGACCAGATGGGTGAGGATTTCCATATAGCGATAAGCTACATAAAGGGTGACTATGCCAAGGAAAAGAAGCTTCTGTGGGAACTCTACCGCACGGAGACCAGATATGGTATATTTAACGAGGAACATCTCAGAAACTCGTATGTTGATTACATTGAGGAGATGAAACGTCTTGAAAATGACGAGGAAGGAAAGTATTCCTGTGATATCGAGGATTTCATAAACTATCAGCTTATCGATGATGCGGTCGAGAAGGGCAGGCTCTCGCTGGTGCCGGGAGCCATGACGGGACTTGGTATTCTTGGAACATTCATCGGACTTTCCATTGGACTCCAGGCGTTCAACACGGGCTCGGCGGAGGAGATAACAAACAGTATCGGACCTCTTATGGATGGAATAAAGGTAGCATTCCACACGTCCATATATGGAATGATATTTTCTCTGACATTTAACCTGATATTTAAGTCAGTGCTTGAACAGGCATATCATAAGCTTGATGGGTTTATATCTGAATTCAAGAGATACGTCAAGCCGGATGCGGCGTACGACAACGGCAATCTGGAGCTTGACTTCCAGAAAAAACAGCTCGAGGCGATGCTTGCAACACAGAAGGCTATAGAGGAAAAACTTCTTCCATATCTCAGAGCTATGGGGGAGAATATAGAGGATATCCGAACACTGACAAGGGATCAGAATGACATATTCAGAGGGCGTATAAACCGTCCGAGGGCTATAGGTGTAAATAGTGGGGAGGATAGGTCATGAGCAGAAAGAGAAGAAGACACGAGGATGAAGAAACGTCCTACTGGTTGTCATATTCGGACATGATGGCTGCTCTGCTTCTGATATTTATTCTTATTATATCGTTCACACTCATGCAGTCCAAGAGGCAGTATGAGAGCAAACAGGAACAGCTTGACGAGCAGAAGAAGATAATTGCTGATCAGGAGAAGATGCTTGATGAGCAGCAGAAAGAACTCGACAGAATTGCTGGAATCAGAAGTAATCTGGTAAAGGCACTCAGGGATGAGTTTTCAGGCAGCTCACTAAATGTTAAGATAGATGAGAAGACCGGTGCGATCACATTTGACGCGGGAGTGCTGTTTGACGTGTCGGACAGTGAACTGAAGGAGGATGGAAAGAAATTTATCAACCAGTTTCTTCCTAAGTATTGTAGTGTACTTTTAAGTGATGATTACAGGGATTATGTTTCGGAGATAATCATAGAGGGACACACGGATACGAATGGTTCCTACATATACAATCTTGAACTTTCACAGCAGAGAGCATTTTCGGTGGCAAAGTACTGCCTGACGGAGAGCAATGGCATAATCAGCAGTGGACAGGAAGAACAGCTGAGGACAGTGCTTACGGCAAATGGAAAGTCCTACAGCAATCCGATATACGGTGATGATGGAGAGGTTGACATGGATGCATCCAGACGTGTTGAGATAAAGTTCAGACTTCAGGATGAAGAGATGATAGATGAGATGATGGATATTCTCAAGGATAAATAGGCCATCTGCAGGGGAAGGACTATAGCTAACAGGTATAATCAAGAGGGATACAATGGCGGTAAACAAGACAAAACTAAAAAAACAAATATTTGACATAATACAGATAGGGGACAAAAGCAATCTGCTGAGCAGGGCATTTGACATATTTATAGTGATTGTCATATTGTCTAACATATCGGTGATGTTCCTGCAGACCTACGATCAGCTTGAACCATATTATGGAATACTGAGTGTTATCGAGTGGGTGACTACAGGCATATTCTGTGTTGAGTACATCCTCCGCATATGGACGGCGGACTTTTTGTATCCCACATGCACCAGAGGAAAGGCGATAGGAAAGTTTCTAATATCGTATGACGGTGTTGTCGATCTTTTGACAATCATACCGGTATTTTTCCTTTCTGGTTTTGTGGCATTCAGAATGCTCAGGGTCGTCAGGATATTTCATCTGTTCAGGATCAACTCGAGGTATGATAGTTTCAATGTCATCAAGATTGTACTGGTAAGAAAGAGCAGGCAGATTATTTCATCCATGTTCATCATATTTATATTGATGATGGCGAGCAGTCTGTGCATGTACAGCACGGAACATGCTGCACAGCCAGGGGTGTTCAGCAATGCTTTCAGCGGAATATGGTGGGCGGTGTCCACGGTTCTTACCGTGGGATATGGAGACATTTACCCGATCACGCTGATGGGCAAATGCATGGCGATAGTCATAGCATTTATGGGAGTTCTGCTGGTAGCGATACCTACAGGTATCATAAGTGCCGGATTTGTAGAGCAGTATCAGAACAATGCTAACGAGGAGTCCAAAGTTGTTGATGTGGACGAGATTGGAGAACTGCTCGTAGATGATGTGAGCAAGTTTTGCGGCAGGACCATACTCCAGGCTACGGAGGAGTATGGTGTGAATATATATATGGTACTCAGGGATAATATGTCTATACTGCCGACAGGTGATCTGAAGATACAGACAGGTGATATTCTGATAGTGAAGTCAAAATTCCTTGAGAAGAGACGTGGAAGCTCATTATCTTAGGTTATGCAAGTAATAAATATAAAATTCAGATTATAATTGAGAAGTTTCTGTAAACTACAAAAAAAACTCAATAATCATATTGATTTATTTTGACTAATTGGGTATACTTTCAACTGAATATGAGAGAAAGTGTTCATATTTATTTTCAGATTATTGAGTGCTGTATAGTTGCGGTGCCGGCAGGGTACAGGCGACATGCACCTATCAATGAAATACATTTAAAGAAAAGGAGTTAAGAAAAATGGCAACAGTTGATTTAACTAAGTATGGCATTACAGGCACAACAGAGATCGTACACAATCCTTCATATGAATTGTTATTCGAGGAAGAGACAAAGGCTGACCTTCAGGGATACGAGAAGGGACAGGTTAGTGAACTTGGCGCAGTTAACGTTATGACTGGTATTTATACAGGCCGTTCACCTAAAGATAAGTATATCGTAGTAGATGAGAATTCAAAGGATACTGTATGGTGGACATCAGATGAGTACAAGAACGATAACCATCCAATGACAGAGGAGACATGGGCATCAGTTAAGGACCTTGCAAAGAAGGAGCTCTCAAACAAGAGACTTTTCGTAGTTGATGCATTCTGCGGAGCAAATGCTGATACTCGTATGGCTATCCGTTTCATCGTTGAGGTTGCTTGGCAGGCTCATTTCGTAACAAACATGTTCATCAAGCCAACTGAGGAAGAGCTTAAGAATTTCGAGCCAGATTTCGTAGTATACAATGCATCAAAGGCTAAGGTTGAGAACTACAAGGAGTTAGGACTTAACTCAGAGACATGTGTAGCATTCAACATCACAAGCCATGAGCAGGTTATAGTTAACACATGGTACGGCGGAGAGATGAAGAAGGGTATGTTC
>ERZ835980.1601-NODE-1601-length-24071-cov-5.490506_pt1 | contig 24071 bp, 18 predicted proteins | sample MGYA00519943_ERZ835980 | MGnify/ENA primary metagenome ERZ835980 (study PRJEB31850, sample SAMEA3708791) | human gut metagenome | biome: human gut; feature: human-associated habitat; material: faeces | place: China | collected 2014 ... | reverse complement strand
AGGAACGTCACGGCCTCGGCGCGGTTGCAGGAAGCATACGGGGAGAACGTCGTGGCGCTGGTGCCGGTGGTGATACCCTTACCGACGGCCCAGAGGATGGCGTCATAATACGCCGCGTGCTCGGCCTTGTTCACATCGGTGAAGGGGTTGGAGTAGTAGCCGGCGGGCTTGTTGCTGTAGCGCCACAGGAAGGTCACGATCTGCGCGCGCGTGCAGGTGGCGTTCGGGGAGAAGGTCGTGGCAGACGTACCGGCGGCGATACCGTTCTGGCTGGCCCACAGGATGGCGTAGTAGTAATCCATGCCCATGGAGGGAGCCACGTCGGTGAACGGGTTGCGGGTGATGGTCGGGGTCTTGGAGCCGGCGGCGCGCCACAGGAAGGTCACGATCTCCGCGCGGGTGCAGGTCTTGTACGGGGAGAAGGTCGTGGCGGAGGTGCCCTTGGTGATGTTGCTGTTCACGGCCCACTTCACGGAGTCATAGAAGTAGTCGGTCGGCTTCACGTCGACAAAGTTCATCGTCTGCGCGAGCTTGATGGCGACGGTGCCGCTCACCTGACGGGTGCCGGTGCCGGTCGTGCCGTAGCGGGCGTAGATGGTGAAGGGGATGTAGACGGTCGTGCCGGTCTTGGCGTAGGCGCTGGCGCGGAAGGTCACATCGCTCAGGGCGTTCTGGTTGTAGCTCGTGGTGGTGTAATAGAACTTATCGGTGGTCTTGACGGCGTTGTAACCGCTGTAGTAGCTGTAGAGCACGCCCTCGTTCAGGGCGTTGACGGCACTCTGGTCGAACGTCACATAGTCGATGCTGTAGTAGTTCGAGTTGAAGCCGTTCTGCGTGCGCAGATAATTGAGGAAGTCGCTGTCGGTGAAGCGGATGGTGTCGCCGGGGGCAGCGGTGTACTTGATATCCTCGCGCACGATGCTGACGACCACGGTGCCGGTGTACTTCAGGTCACGGTTGACGACCGCGCCGTTCGCGCCGTACTTGGTCACGCTGAGGGTGAAGGTCAGCGGGATGGACTTGGCGCTCGTCCTGGCGTAGGGGACGAAGGTCACGTTGTCCAGGTTGGTGATCTGCGTGCGGGAGTTGAAGCTGCCGGAGTAGCTGCTGTTGGACATGGCCGTGCCGTTGTAGTACAGCGTGCCCTGGGTGCTCGTGGGATAGTTGAAGGTCACATAGTTGAAGGTGACATAGGGGTAGGAGCCGGTCTTGCTGGCGTCGCCGCGGGCCTGGGAGACCTCATTCATGAAGTTGGTGAAGTCCGCGTGCTTGAACTGCACCGTCTCGCCCGCCACACCGTTGTAGTTGATGTTGTAGTTCTTCTGGTAGACGGTGAGCTGGCCGCAGGAGTAGCGGTTGGAGGAATCCTTGGTGACGAGCCACAGCGTGCACTTGCCGCCCACAAAGTTGCTGTCAGTCAGATAATAAAGATTGTTGCCATAATACTGAAGATTGTTGCCATAATACTGCGTACCGGTCAGAGTCCAGTTCGGCTCAGTCGCCTGATTGGGCGTGCCGAGAACATAGTAGCTGGAGTAGCCGCTGGGGACCTGAACATAATAGCGATAGGTGTTGCCGTAAGCGACCGGCTCGGGATACTGGTCCTCATAGGCCACCTTGGTGGGGGAAACGGGAATGTTGAAGGTGATGGAGTAAGTGCCGCGGTCTGTGGTAACCGTTCCGGTCACTGCGGCCGTACCGATAACATTGCCGTAAGATGTAAATCTATAATAACCATTTACGACGGAGGGAGCGGTGAACGTACCGTAGTTTGTGACGGTCTGCGAATGAACAGAAACGCTTCTAACGATTTCGCTGTAGTTATAGCCGTAACTGGTTGTATTGCGCGTAGTGATTGCAGCCTGCGCAGCACTGACAAGGTCGCTGTAGGCGTAATCTCTATAGCCACCACTCTGAACCGAGGAAAGCGTAGTGCTGAGGAGGGAACTGGTGACGGTTGCGCCACCATTAAGCGCAGTGGTAATGGTCTTGCCCTTGTAGGTCGCCGTAGCAGTAATATAGGCACTACCGCTCTTGGTGGCGTACAGCGTCATCACATTGCCGGAAGTGTAATTCGTGGTAAAAGCACCTGCCGTATCAGTCTTGGTCAAGCGCCAATTTGTAATACCAGAAGTAATTTCCGTCTGATCGCTGTACATTTTTGCCGTAACGGTTACGGGGGTAGTCGTGGAAGACACAGTGGACGGATTTGCCGTCACTTTGATGGTAAAGGTGTTGCTAATGACTTTAATGTCGGAGACCGTCGTTTCAGCAATCTTTTTGGTCTCATCATTAGTCTTAACCACGCACTTGACAGAGTGAGTTCCGACTGTTGCATCAGCAGGAAGAGTAAAAGAAGAAGTCTTGGTGGAAGCGGGGGTAGTAGCTCTATCAACATACCACAGGTACTTTGCATCGGACGGAGCCGCAACGCACGAGGCAGTCAACGTAAGTGTACCGCCAACAATCACTTCTTTATCGGAAGGATTAGATGTCACAGAAACGGTTGCATCGCTGAGCTCGCAGTTGAAAGATGCAGTAACTTCAACCGGAGTAGTATCTGTCGTTTTTCCAGTAATAGTTAATGTGCCGTTGCTCTTTCCGGGATTTGCGGTAATTCTTACGTCAGTATATCCGGTCAAAGGGGAAGAAATATCCCACGTTGCGTTATCAGCATCTTCAGCAAACTTATAAGCGGTAATTCTTTTGCTTGCATCCGGGCGATACGTGCGGCCTGCGTATGTAATAGAGCCAGACAGAGCAGTTACAAACGCATTATTTGCCTGAATCGCAGAGTTATTAACCGTGAAAGTTTTGCTTGCACTTGCTGAGCCTGTTTTTGAATCTTTTGTATAAGTTACTTCGCAAGTAATTAAAACGGTAGCCGTTTCATTATTAGTTGTGAGTTCCTTTTGGAACTGCTCGCCGGTAACAGAAGATTCGACTACCCCATTAACGGACCACTTATATGTAGCAGTGGCATCCGTAATCGGATTTTCCCCATCAGTTACAGTAATTCCATCCTTTTTGGCATTCACGGTAACTTGAGTGTTGTTCTCAACAGTTGTGGAAGCACCGTCTGGCAAGGTAACATCAAATCCTGAGACTGTCAGCTCCCCCGCAGCCCTTGCAGGCACGACGACGAGGCTCAGCACCAATGTCAGAGCCAATAGCAAGGAGAGAAATTTCTTCATGTGATCTTCATCCTTTCGTTTTTTGATCGGCCCCGCGCGCACAGGGCCCTTCTCATACAGCCGTATTCTACCACGCCTGTTCCTTAAAAGAAACGGGAAAACAAAAAATTTTAGAAATTCTTCATCTTCCCGTTCTTCGCTATTCTATTTAGACGGCGCGCTTCGCCGTTTTGTTCCGCAGAAACAGAAATTTCCGCAAAATTATTTTCCCCAGTACCACCACGCGGCCCCGCCCGCCGCAAGCTGGAGCAGCAGGATGGCCGGAATGCCGTACTTGAAGTACCAGTGCCGCGTTTTGTGGTGAAAGACCCGCATGGCGAAAAGAGCACCCGCGCTGCCGAGCAGCAGCGCGAGTGCAAACAGAGTCTTTTCCGGCACGCGCCGCGCGCCCGGAATTTTGGCGCGGCGCTTGTCTGCGCCGTAGACGCAGAACGTGAGCAGATTGATCGCGGCGAGATAGATGACAAAGTATCTCACTTTTCGAGCTTGCTGAGCTCCACGGCCGCCGCCGCGCCGAGGCGCGCGTTGTTGAAGACGAGCTGGATGTTGGAATCGAGGCTGTCGCCGCCGGTGAGGTCCTTGATCTTGGCGAGAAGATACGGCGTCGTGGCCTTGCCGTGGATGCCGTCCTTCTTCGCGTCCTTGACGGCCTCGGCAATGGCCTTGTCGATGACCTCTTTGTCCATGGAGTACTCCTCGGGGATGGGGTTCGTGACGAGCAGGCCGCCGCGCAGACCCAGCTCGCGCTTGACGTGGAAGGCCTTGGCGAGCTGCTCGGGCGTGTCGAGCTGATAGTCGACGCCGAAGCCGGACTTTCTCGTGTAGAACGCGGGCAGCTCGTCCGTGCCGTAGCCGATGACGGTCACGCCGTGGGTCTCGAGGTATTCGAGCGTGAGGCCGAGGTCGAGGATGGACTTCGCGCCCGCGCAGATGACCATGACGGAGGTATTGGCCAGCTCTTCAAGGTCGGCGGAGATATCGAACGTCTCCTGCGCGCCGCGGTGCACGCCGCCGATACCGCCGGTGGCGAAGACGCGGATGCCCGCCATGTCAGCGATCATCATCGTGGTGGTAACGGTGCACGCGCCGTCCTTGCCCTGCGCGACGAGGACGGGCAGGTCGCGGCGAGAGGCCTTCGGGATGCCCGCGCCGGTCTTGCCGAGGTAGTCGATCTCTTCCTTGGAAAGGCCCGCCTTCAGCCGTCCGCCGATGATGGCGATGGTGGCGGGCACGGCGCCCGCGTCGCGGATGATGCCCTCGACCTTGAGGGCGGTCTCCACGTTCTGCGGGTAGGGCATACCGTGGGAAATGATGGTGGATTCGAGCGCCACGACGGGCTTACCGGCGGCAAGGGCCTCGGCAACCTCGGGGGCGATATCCAGATACTTGTTCATAGTTAAAATCCTCCTGTAAAGTAATAGGTGAAAGTTTCACGTTTACCTTTTGAGGTAAGGTTGTATCATAACATACAACTTGTCAAAAGTCAATACAAAGCGGGGCTTGAATTTGCACGGGAAGTGGCATATAATACCTCTATTATCCCGTGAAAACCCACAAAAGGAAGGAAAATTATTATGGAACGAGTGAGAATTGCCGCGCTCTTCGCCGACAAAGAGCAGTACGGCGGCGCAAGCGTCACCGTATGCGGCTGGGCGAAGACCATCCGCGATATGAAGACCTTCGGATTCATCGAGCTGAACGACGGCTCGTGCTTCCGCAATTTGCAGGTCGTGATGGATGCGAATTCTCTTTCTAATTATAAGGAGATCGCCGCGCAGAACGTGGGCGCCGCGCTCATCGTGCGCGGCACCGTCGTGCTGACGCCCGAGGCCAAGCAGCCGCTCGAGGTCAAGGCGAGCGAGATCGAGGTCGAGGGCGCGTCCAGCCCCGACTACCCCTTACAGAAAAAGCGCCACAGCGTCGAATATCTGCGCACCATTCAGCATCTGCGCCCGCGCACGAATCTCTTCTCCGCGGCCTTCCGCGTCCGCAGCGCGGCGGCCTACGCCGTGCACGAGTTCTTCCAGAGCCGCGGCTTCGTCTATGTCAACACCCCCATCATCACCGGCTCTGACTGCGAGGGCGCGGGCGAGATGTTCCAGGTCACGACGCTCGACCTTGAGAACCCGCCGAGAACGCCCGACGGCAAGGTCGACTACAGCAAGGACTTCTTCGGCAAGAAGACGAGCCTGACCGTCTCCGGCCAGCTCAACGCCGAGAACTTCGCCATGGCGTTCGGCGACGTTTACACCTTCGGCCCCACGTTCCGCGCCGAGAATTCCAACACCGCGCGCCACGCCGCCGAGTTCTGGATGATCGAGCCGGAGATGGCGTTCTGCGACCTCAACGGCGACATGGAAGTGGCGGAAGCGATGATCAAGCACATCATTCGCCGCGTGATGGAGCGCTGCCCGGACGATCTCGCGTTTTTCAACAGCTTCGTCGACAAGGGCCTCATCGAGAGACTGCGCCACGTCGCCGAGTCCGACTTTGGCCGCGTGACCTACACCGAGGCCGTGAAGCTCCTCAAGGAGAGCGGGCAGAAGTTCGACTATCCCGTCGAGTGGGGCATCGACCTCCAGACCGAGCACGAGCGCTACCTGACCGAGGTAGTTTTCAAGCGCCCCGTGTTCGTCACGGACTATCCGCAGGAGATCAAGGCGTTCTATATGAGATTGAACGACGACGGCAAGACCGTCGCCGCGGCGGACTGCCTCGTTCCCGGCATCGGCGAGATCATCGGCGGCAGCCAGCGCGAGGAGCGCATCGAGCTGCTCGAAAAGCGCATCCGCGAGCTCGGCATGAATCCCGAGGACTACTGGTGGTACTGCGACCTGCGCCGCTACGGCTCCTGCCGTCACGCGGGCTTCGGCCTCGGCTTCGAGCGCATGGTGATGTATTTGACCGGCATCGGCAACATCCGCGATGTGGAGCTGCATCCCCGCACGGTCGGCAACGCGGACTTCTGATAAAAAATCTTCCAAGGGAGGGGGACACGGCGTGTCTCCCTCCTTTTTTGCGCGCGGGGAACTTTTTCGCGCGCCCTGCGTCTAAACCGATATCCGAACGAAACGAGGAAAACGCCATGAAACGACTGCTTTCCACTTGCCTTCTCTGCGCGCTGCTGCTCTCGCTTGCGGGCTGCGGCGCGAAGAAGGACGTGCTCACCGCGCCGCCGGAGCTAAGCGTGACCAACGCGCAGGACGCTTCCGTCACGGTATCGAGCGGCAGCTACGACTGGAACTATGCGCTCGGAAACGGTGAACGCTCGGGCGCGATCGCCTGCGGCGCGCATCCGCTGGACGAAAGCTGCCGCGACATCACGCCCGTGCTGGAAATGCCCATTGCCGTCTCAGCGTCTTATTTTTACGTCGTGACGCTCGACTTCGGTGACTGCGCGCCCGATTCCGTCTCGCTGCGGTACTGGAGCGAGACGTGCTGGGGCGACACCGAGGCGCAGAGCGAGACCATATCGGCCGAGCGGCAGGACGACGGCACCTACACCGCCGAGCTGATCCCGTCTGTCGGCATTTTTGCCGTGGACGCGGCGTGGAACACGGACGACTATCAGGGCAGGGCGTGCTACGTCTTCGCCGGGAAGTCGGGGGCGCTGTAAGCGTCGGCCAATAGTCTAAAAAAGTGCGAAAAACAGAGAAAAGAGCGGCATTGCCGCTCTTTTTTGCGCTTTTTGAAAGGTTGCACCGGCTCGTCCAACGAATCCTAATGATACACAGTATCATTAGAGGAGGCAGGCTTTTATGGAGAAATAGAAATGTGCCTATCTTCTTCCGATTTTTATTTTTGCGGCCAGAAAAGGAAGATTGCTATGAAACGTACAACAAACTACGATTTGCCGACATGGGAAAAGGATGATTTCATCCGAATGCAGGACTTCAACGACCTGACGGGCAAGCTGGACGCGGCGCTGAAGTCCGGCGCGGACGCGCAGACCGCCTTGCAGAACGCGATCAAGGCGGTCAAGGCGACTGCGGAGAACGCGTATTCCTCGGCGAACAAGCCCTATATCGCGGGCAGCTACACCGGCAACGGCGGCACGCAAACGGTCGATCTCGGTTTTAAGCCGAGATTCCTCGTGATCTCGCGCGGCTTCGACAAAGGCGACTACAGCGCGGACTACGCGCTCTTTGCCGGCACGCCGGAGCAGATCGACAGTTGGATGGCCAAGGTCGTGAGCATCACCGACACGGGCTTTACCGTCAAGATGGCGACCTACAACACCTCGACCTGTCCGCAGCTCTGGCTGAACACCGGCGGCAAGACCTACAGCTATCTCGCACTCCGCTGAGCGCAAAAAAGGAAGGCCCCCTCTTGGGGCCTTCCTTTTTTGCTGTGGTGATAAGATGTATCAGGGGTTGCTGGAAACGCTCTTTGCGTAGACGAACTGATACGTACCGGTAGCACCGGTAGCAACATTCACGGTGATGCTGCCGATTTCAGTGCTTGCGGTAATTCCCTGAGCAGTCAGGATGGTCTTAGCACCATTGGCGCTTACCCACTTGGAATTAGTGTCAGTTCCGTTGACAAGTTTGCAGACCGTCTCCCACGTAACAGAGCCTTCCTGCTTTGCGGTGTCAGTGTAGGCACCAAGATCATAGGTCTTGGTGGTAACGCCGTCCTCGCCAACGATCGTCAGCTGGTAGTTGACAACGGAGACGGCAGGGGCAGCCAGCGTGATGGTGATCACGGTGTTATCGGTGATGGTGACCTTGTAGCCGTTGGCGTAGCTCACACCGTTGACGTAGATCGGAGTGGCGGTCAGGGGCGTGGCAGCAGCGGTGCCGACCTTAGCGGTAACGGTAGCGCCCTTGGCGGCATCCGTCAGGGTGAAGTACACGGTGTCGTTCACCGCAGCGCCGCCGTTCGCACCGGTAGCACGGCCGAGAACAGTGTAGTACTGGGACGGGTTAGCGGCATCCATGCCGTCAGCCTTCTTCACCTCGAAGGTCACGCCGTGGCTCAGCTCGCGCTGGGTCGCGGACTTGATGTAGACGACCGTCACACCACCGGAGGTACCGGCAGCATCAACCTTGAAGCTGTAGTTCGCGGAAGCGTTGATCAGCTTCTCAACGGTGTCGATCGTACCGGTGACGGACGTGCCGACATAAGCCTTGGAGTTGGTGTCATAGCCGTTCACAACAGCCTCGCGCAGGTCGACGACCTTGGCGTTGCTGGCGATGCGGTTGACGATGTCGTTGGAGCTGCCGCTGGTCAGGTAAGCGCCGTAGGTACCGGCGAAGTTGACCTCCTTGCTGTAGTAGGCCTTGATCGCGCCGAGGTCACCGGTAATAGCGGTCAGGGTCTCAACACCCGCACGGTCGGCAACATGGGTGTAGAACATATCGTTGCTGGCCTTGCCGCTGGTGGCAATGCCGGAGACAGCGCTGGTCGCAACCCAGATGCTCTTCATCTGGTCGTTGTTGCGGACGTAGATCATGCTGTTGTTGCCGGAGGTCAGATTGGTCGTAACCGTCTCGCCCTTGGCAACATAGTACAGGTCGGAAGCGACGTTGGCCTGATAGGGAGCCTTCACGAGAACGGAGTCGACGTGCATATTCGCAGCGATGTTGTTGCTGTAGTTCAGCACGCTCGCGCTGACGACGGAGTTCGCGGGCAGGACATAGGTGTCGCCATCGCCGAGCAGCGCGGTCTTGCCGGTCACGGTCTGAACGGTGGGCTCAGCCGCGGTGCCGGAGATGAAGTAGAAGGTGGTGTTCTCATCGATGAAGTAGTTGCTCTGCGTACCGATAGCGATGGTGTCCTTCTTGACGGTAGCGTCAGACTGGTTGGCGATGCCGCCGATGGTCACGAGAGTGGCGGGAATGTTAGACTTCACGCTGTAGAGGTCAGCGGTGCTGGTCTCGCTCAGAGTGAAGTCCTTGCCGAGATCGCCGGGATTGAGAATGTTCATCACGCCGGTGCTCAGCGTGGGAATGCCGAGGCCGGCATAGCCGGTGCCGTCGATCTTCTTGGTGACGACCTGGCCGTCGGCGGTCACGCCGGTCATGTAGTAGGACATCTGGCCGAGAGCGGCGTTGTCGACCTGATAGTAGGCATAGGTGCCGAACAGGTAGCTGTCGTCGCCGAGCTTGGCAGCGATGTAACGGCCGTCGTTATCGAGCGTGAAGACATAGCTCTTCAGGGGCTCGTAAGCGGTCAGCTGGGTAAGGCCGGCGTTCTTAGCGGAGTTGTAGACCTTGGTCGCGGACTTGGTGAGAACGGTACCGTCGGCGAGGGTGACATTGCCCTTCGCGTCGAAGTAACGGACAGCGCCCTTAACGGTCTTGTCGATCAGAGCGAGGTTGACAACGTCGCTGTTGATCTTGGTGACCATGACGAAGGTGTTCACGCCCATGGTGTCCTTGTCGAAGCCGGTCAGGTTCTTCTGGTTGTAGGCAACACGGGTGGTGCCGTTGCCGTCAACCTTGCCCTCGGTCAGGGTGAGGGTCGGGACGGTAGCGAAGTTGTTCTGAGCGTAGACCTTGGCGACGATCTCGTCGACAGAGATGATGGCCTTGCCGTCATCGATGACAACGAACTTGGAGACGCCGGGGGTGAAAGTGCCCAGAGTGAACGCGCCATAGTTGTTCGCGGTGTAGGTCTTGCCGGCGGAGTACTTGCCGACCAGACCGGACTCGGTCAGAACGGTCTCAGCCTTGGACAGATCGCTGAAGCTGTAGACGGTGGCGTAAGCGCCCTTGGTGTCCTTGGAGTCAACGCTGTACCAGCCGGAAACCTTGTGGCCGATCATGTTGAGGCCGGTCTCGTGGCCGAGGGAGACCTTGTCCTTGGTGCCGGCGTAGTCGCTGGTGACAACAGTGTAGTCAGCGCCGGTGGCTTTGTTGGCAACAACAACGCCCTTATACTCGGTCAGGCCGAAGTTCTTCTTGCCGAGGGTGTCGTTCTTGGTGGTGCCGATGATGGAGCTCATGCTGTTGTAGCCGAGCGCGGCGGTGTAGGTCACGGTCGGGACCTCAGCGGCGGTGCGGAACAGGAGCTCGGCGACCAGCTCACGGGAAGCGGGCGCGTTGAGGTCCTCGTTCTTGACGTTCTTCAGAACGCCGAGCTGCTGGGCGTACTGCGCAACGTGGAGCTGCCAGTCAGCGCCGGTGAACTCACCGTTCTTGTCGTAGCCGACAGCGCGCAGGATCATGGCGAGAGCCTGATAGCCGGTGACCTTGTCGGCAGGGCCGAAGGTCTTGGCGTCGTAGCCCTTGACCAGACCGGCGTTGGCGCAGTAGCCAATGTAGCCGGCGGCCCACTTAGCGCCGTCCATGTCGGAGAACTTGTTGTAGGTGGCGTACAGGGAGGCCTGCTTGTCGGCGACGTCACCGGTGTAGAGACGGTAGACGATCGCGGCGACCTCCGCGCGGGTGATGGCGCCCTTCGGCTGGAAGGAGCCATCGGTGTAGCCCTGGAATACCTTCATGCCAGAGAGAACGTTGACAGCTTCGCTGTAAGTCTCATTGACCTTGTCGGCATCCTTGAAGGCTGCGTTGGAACCGACGACGGCCAGAGACAGAGTCATGACCAGCGCCAGAACCAGTGCGAGTAACTTTTTCATAGATGTTACTCTCCTTTCATAAATTTCCATCCGTTTTGGTTCGTCAATTTCGACAAAGGGGACATTTTCTGACGAATTTTCCTGAAAAATAAGCGCCTAAAAAAGTTGCAAAAACTATAGAAAATACTTAAAAATCGAGATAATTGCGTCGAAAAAGTTCAACTCGGTCGATATCGCATCCCCTTGCAAAAACCAGCAAAGCCTTGCAGCAGAAGGGATAGCGGATTCGCATGGTAGCGGTTTGGTAGCCGGTTAAAAAAGGAAAGCATCTTCGGCCCATTGCGGCGCAACGGAAAAAGTTGGTAGCTACCGTGGTAGCAGCGGAGAAAGGCTTAACATTTTTTTGCTGGCATTTTCTTCGCCTGGCATTTTTGAATATTTTTGACGATATACACAAAATATTCATTTCTCAAAGAGCGGCGGCGGGCGCGAAAAATGCGCCCGAACGACAATATTTTTCCTTTTCGACAAAATTCGACACTTTTCGCAAAAGCGCCGTGCTATGCTGGCGTCAGGCAAATATGAGACGTCAAACCCTGCTGAAACCAAAAAGAGGGAAGGGATCGGAAAGAACGCTTGCATAGGCCCCATGACGCAAAAAAGAGGAGCATCCGCTCCTCTTTTTTTATGATAGAAGTTTTTCGGCAGACGATCACGCGGCCTCCTGAACGGGGTGTCGTATATGTGCTGTCTGCACTGCGTTTCCGCTTTATTCCAGCGCAGCGGGTACGCGCTTATCCTTGCGATTGAGGATCAAATTGATGATCAGGCAAGCCGCAAAGCCGCCAATACCGATCGCATCTGTCAGCAAACCGGGCCAAAGCATCAGGCAGCCGCCAACGCCAAGAACAAGAACAATGCGCATAATGGTATTGCACTTGCGCTTCAGAAAACCGACTGTACAAGCGCTCAGACTCACAACTCCGACCAGCGTTGCAAAAACAGACCATGCAACATGGATAGGCGTTCCGATCAGCAGGATGCCCGGATCCATTGCAAAAACGAACGGAGCGACAAATCCGCCAAGCGCAAGGCTTATGCCGAAACAGAAAGAAGCATCACCATAATAAGAGACATGCAAAAGAAACGCTTTTTCAATGATCTCACCCACCTCTCTCTATTCTTTAATACGACATAGACGTCCTCTTTTGGACAACTATCTGAAATTTTTCTTTATAAGATCGCAGAAATCCTTGGCGGGCGATGATGGCCTGCATTTCTTTATGATACCAGTGTAAAAATATCCCTCCCTTCTCGTATGTAGCTTTACGAGAAGGGAGGGATATTGGGTACACCGGCTATTTACTTTTCACAAACACTTTCTGCTAATCTGATCAGATCTTCGGCCGTGAAGAATCCGGATATACAGAATCCGGCGTCGTCAGAGGTCATCCATACGATCGTGTTTCCGACGGCGGCATCCTCGCTGATCAGAATATCGGCATCATAGCCGTCTACCGTTGCCTTTTCAACCGTAATATCTGTTGACTCAACTTGCCAGAAGGTCTCATCGGGTGGGCTTACATAGTAAAATTTCAGCATTTCGCTTTCATCGTTCACATAGACAACAGTCGAAGTATTTCCGACGCTATCCTCCGATAGCTTCGTATATCCTTCAGGGATCCAAGTTAGGCAGTAGTCCTTTTTCACCCCATCGACGGTACGGCCATTCTCAAAACGAAATAGAAATACTTCTTCATATACCTCTTTGACCCATCCGAAGAACACAGCTCTCGCCTCTGTGTCAACAACCAACCACGCGCTTCCGCCAATGAGGACAGCAAGGATGACAGCCGCCGCTTTGTGCAGCGTTTTATAAAAGTAGGGGTGATCGGCACGCTTTTTTAGTTTCTCGATTTTCTTCTCAAAGGCGGCAGAAAATTCGTGAGGCGGGACATCTCTGTAATGCAAGACTTCAGCAGATTTGTTCCGAATGTCCACTTCGAGCAGATCCCGATCAAAAATCTCGTATCTAATCAGGAATACCAGCGGCCATTGTCTCAGGCACAGGTTGAAAAAGCCATCGAGGATTTCGACCTGAACCAAATCAACCCGGTAAAGGTGAGCCGCCGTGATGGTGTCAACTATGTCTTTAATGGTCAGCACACCATAGAGATCGTTGCTACTGTATCCGGTTCGCGGGAGACTCCTGTTTGGTGCATGATTTATGACAGCTTAGATTACAAGAACGAAGCAGACATTTTCGCAAATCAGATGAAGCATGTGCGCCCGTTGAAGCCTTATGAGATATTCATGGCCAATATCGAAGCAGGAAATGAGCAGCAGCTTGTTATTAAGCGGCTGGTAGAATCCTATTCTCTTTCTATCGGGCCGACCAAAGCATATGGCGTGATCTGTGCGGTTGCCACGCTGGAGCGAATCTACACCAAATATGGTTACCATGTGCTTGACCGAACTTTGCGGCTCTGCGTTGGTACATGGGAGGGGGATATCGACTCTCTGGGGGCAAATGTATTAGCTGGTGTTGCGAGAATGGTCGTAGCATTTGGTGACCAGCTTCGTGATGAAACCTTTAAGGAGAGGGTTGGCTTCATGTCTGTTCGGCAGATGTCTCGCATCGCTAAAGAGCGTGGAGCAGGGTCTCTTTGCTACGCCGAAGCTATGCTCGTTGCCTATAACCGAAAATGCAAATACACCTTGCGAATGACGAAACTGCATTCTGGGAAGGTTGCTGCAGAAGATGACTTTGTAGAGGAAAACAAAGAACCTCTTGCAGACGATCCTGTCCTTGAGAAATAGCACACGCGGAATGCTCTCTGGCTTGTGACTGACAAAAAAGATCCCCCTTGCTCGAAGGGAGATCTGATGGTGAATCAAGCTGTGCTATTCAAGAGCCAGCGAGAAGGCCGGTCGCATATACTCCTGTGCGCTCCGGCTCAATCCACATTCCGCTGCCAGACGGTTCCAGTTATCTCGGACGGTTTTCAGGACATCCGCCGCCATAGCCGCTGCGTCCTTGGTGCTGACCTCACAATACGGTGCGATTTCCAGCGCAAGGTCGAGGGAGATCGTCGCATCGTCCTCGTTTACACAGAGGGATAGTTCGTCACCTTCCGGGACGGGGTTTACATCGTACAAGGGGGAGAGGTGCCAACCATCTGCCTTGAGGATAAAGCCGTGGTTTCTCATGTGGTCATCCGTATTGGAAACAGCCATATTGAACACGATCCGCTTCCACAGCTCCGTCAGATCTCTCTTGGGAGCAGCACCGTTGGCCTTGATAAAGGACACCAGCTCAAGATAACTGGAGCCGTCTGCTGCGGATGCTCCATCTGTTTTTCCAAGCATTGTCACGGCGGACGCAAAATGAATCCGCGCAGCACCTTTCCGGTCAAACCTTCGTACAAGGAAGGTGCTTCCGTACTTGGAGAAGTCGATCAGCATGGACTCGGGAACATCCAAGCCGCAAAGTCTTGCAAGGTCATGGGTGACCTTTTCCCATGCGCCCACATTAACATCGTCGTGCTTGGACGGAAACTTGGCGATCCACAGATTTCCGCTTGTGTCCAGAACGGTGGCCTTCGGACGAGCGCCGCCCAGCGAGGAACCGGGCTTGATGAGCTGATTGATCCATTTCTGCTCGAGACCGGACTCATCGTTTTCGAATTGACGGGAAGCCTCCTCCAGCGTTCGCAGGCTGGTCCAGGGGGGCGTCGGGGTTTCTGAATCATCCGAAAGGAAAGGCCCGTCTTTGTCCAGCTTGAAGCGGATCGCGCCCATCCGCGTCTCGTCGTAGACGCCCAGCAGGAAGTCGCTGTCTAAGAGCTTTCGAGGCTTTCGGCCTTCCTGCTCCGCCAATATTCTTTCTCTGCGCGTCATCAGCAGGCGACCCCAGCGGTCAGGGGAGGAGTCAGCGAAAAGACCGAACACATTTTTTGCGCCGGTGGGATACTGCCGCCCGGCATACAGTTGAAGATCCGGGTCGAGATACATGTAGTTTGTGCTGCTTTTTAACCAGTCAGCATCATACTCGAAAGAATAGCTTTCACGGCCGCGGGCCTTCTCCACGAAGAGCGTCCCCAGGAGGTTTGGCGTTGTAGATCTGAAGCTCTCATAGACATAAATAACTTTTCGTTCTGACGCCATAGTCAATCACCTCCGCTTCGTGGTGCTCTCTTGCGAGTGGTAAGTTCAAGGTCTTGGAGCTTGCGCCCCAGCTCGTCATCTTTTGCAACGAGCAGAAGGTCTTTATCCATATTGTTCAGTGCGTGCAGAACTGCGGCATAGATCCCAATCGCGACAGAGGGGTTTCCCTTTTCAACATTCCACACTGTGGCTCGGCTCACACCAGCTCTTTCCGCGACCAATTCGGCAGACAGATGCCGCCGTAATCTGGCAAGTTTGATCTGTTCTCCCAGCTGTTCTAAAATCGCCTGCGTCTGCGGCAGCACAGCAACACTCTTTCGTCCCATTCTGTACACCACCTTACATCATCGTTATATTTATTATTATAGACTACATATCTATTATTGTCAATAAATAAAGACATTAAAGAGAGACACTGCCAATGATTATCCCATACTTCATTATTGCGAGCTGACCATCTTATGTGTCATTTCAGTTTGATGGTGATTAACTCCCGGCTTTAGCCGCAGCGGGTGTCAAGCTCCCGTTGCCGTGTCAGAATCGTTTGACAGATACGGTCTGCGATAAATCCGCGATCACGCTGCGCATAATAGCTCAACGGTTCCTCCAGCTCACGGGACAGCGCTTCTTCCGTGAATTTCGGCATGTGAAGCTGCGGGCCGAACAGGTTCCGCGCATGGATCACTTGGCGGTTAAAGGTTGTGGTGAACGGCCGTGCTTTTGCAGAACGGATCAGCGCAGCGGGCTCTATGTCCATCGGCGCCATCTGCACATTGGAGAGAAGACCGGCACCGTTATCAAAGATGGGGCAATAGTCAAATCGATCGTTCTTCTCCAGCACGGCGATATTATTTAAATGCCGATCATCATTCAGAAACAGGGCATCCACCTCAAAGAGCAGCGTCAGATACTGCGGAAACAGCTCAAGACCGGTGAGCGTTGCTGTTTCCTCGGCGAGATATGCGATCCGTTTTTTATCACTGGACAGATGCGGCAGGACGTCCTTCAATGGGCGGCCTTCTCTCCTGAAAAGGTGGGACAGCGTGATGATAGCTTCCCCCGGCTGAAGGAAATCGGCGCTGGAGCATCGAGAGTGAAATCCTTGTTTACGAGAGAATTGCCAGAAAGCTTTCTTATAACAATCATGGCGACGTCAGAGATCACAATATCGTTGGTCCTGCTCTTTATAACGCTGGTGTATGCAGGCCATAATGCACTTCTGATGCTTTGCTTCAGGCGTATTGGAATTCCTTGTATGTTCTGCCGTAGGACGGGCCGATGGCACGGCCTTAGCCCGGGACCATACTCAGCGGCAGAAATGTACGCTGTTTAAGTACCCGGGAATCCCCTGGATTTATCCATGGGGAGTGTCAAGCACAGCTATATGCTTTGGAGATTTTTCAAAAATATCTCAAAACCATTTGGCAGAATGGGGGTGACGGTCTCACGATCTGGGCGTGTTGACTCCGATAGAAAAGCACGAGCTCGGTCTCACTGCATAAAAAGCGGCCAGCAGCGCACAGCTGCTGACCGAAAAAACTTTATGTTTTTACTGTCCTCTTGACTGGGAGCGGTTTGTATCAATGTCCGCAGGGGTAATAAAATGCAAGGAGAACCGTAATGCTTTATTTATGCACGCTCTTAAATTCCTGTACTGTCTGCCGAATTGCCCGTTCCACAGGAATTCGCTCTATGCTGGAGGCGCCGATGAAGCCCACCGCACAGGTCTTGCGGAATACCTGTTCAAAGTCCTTCGCACTTTCGATGGCGCCGCCGTGACACAGGGGAATGACCTCCGGATTGACCTCCAAGCCTGCCGTAAGCACCCGCTGTACCTTTTCGATAGCCTCCTCCAGCGTACAGGCGCAGCCCGCGCCGATATCTCCACCGGAGGTCAGCCCCGCATGCGCCGCAATAATATCTGCGCCTGCGGCCGCCATGGTGCGTGCATCTTCCTCGGTGTAAACATATCCGATGGTCAAAAAGCCCTTTTCATGTGCCAATTGCAGCATAGCGGCTTCTCTTTCGTATCCCAGGCCGACACTTTCAATCTCCTCGCGGAATTTGCCGGTAAACTTGCCCACCGTCGGGTAGTTGATGATCCCGGAAAATCCGATCTCCGCCAGCTCATCCAAAAAATGATCCATATCACGGGTGGGGTCTATCCCGAACACGCCGGCTGCTACCGGCATTTTATGCGCCACCGGCAGGATCAGATCCCGTCCCATTTCGTACACAATTCGGTTCGCATCACCTACCGGCAGATTGCCGATAATGGAGCTGTGCCCATTGATGCGGAAGTAACCGGAATTGTACACCACCGCCATATCAGTGCCGGCGCTTTCCAGCACCCTGCCTACGATGCCAGCGCCCGCCCCGCTGATGATAACAGGGATGCCCGCTTTTATCTCGGCCCGCATTTTATTCAGCGTCTCCTCACGGGAAACTCTGCATTGCACCTGTTTCATATTTTTATGCCCTTTCTCTTTTTATCCGTGAATGACCGACTGCCAGTTGACCATCGACATCAGCTGCTTGACAAGCAGCTCCGCAAACTCCTTATCGTTGATATGATGGTCACTGCAGATTACCGGGACATTCTCCGGCATACTGCTGACCAGCTCGTAGGTAAAGGCAGCATCGATCTTCGGGTCGTAAAATACATTCCCAGCCTTGTCCACCTCACTGAAGCCGCGTGTCGGAACGATGACCTTGGTATTTCCTTTGCTGTCCTTCAGACGGTCGGCAAAGAGCCTTGCTAACTGCTTTACCTCTTTTTCATTGGCACGCAGCTTCAGCAGACTGCTGTTATTATGATAATACTTGATGTGATCTTTCTGCTCCGGCTTCAGGTGCTCCTCAGGGCCGATATTGATCATATCCGTCGCACCCGGCACCACAATATAGGGAATCCCTTTTTTGACGGCGGTACGCAGTCGCTGCGGCCCCACCACATAGGCACCGCCGGCGATCTCATCAATGAGCTCGGTGGTGGTGATATCCAGCACTCCGCAGAAGAAATCCTCCTCAATCATCTTTTCCATGATCTTTCCGCCGGAAACACCGCGCGCATGGAAAATCAGTATTTCGTAGCCCATCTCCTCCAGTAGCTCTCGGCACCGCTGTACGCAGGGCGTCGTTACCCCAAAACAGGTGATTGCGATGCTCTTTTTCCCGTCTTTCGCCAGCTTCGGCATCCGTGCCATGCAGTCGATGATACGGGCAGCCTCGGTAAGGATATGAATGCTCATGAAATTGAGGCTTTGAACATCCACCACCGAGTTAATGAGCAGAATGTCCTGTCCCTGCACATAGGGCAGGGTATTGCCGCTTGCCATGGTCCCCACTACAACCTTGGGAATCCCCAAAGGGAGCTGCTGCATGGCGCCCGTGGCAATGGTGGTGCCTCCGCTGCCACCCAGCGAAATGATCCCGTCCAGCCTGCCCTCCCGCAGCAGGCGGCGGGTCAGCGTGGTAAGTCCGGTAATCATATATTTGCTTGCTTCGCTGCGCAGCAGTGTCTGCTGTATGGTGGAAAAGGGAACCGAGGCTGCCTCTGCTACCTGCTCCTGCGTATAATCAATGGGGTAGCCCTTTTCGGTTTCACGCAGCGCCACATCGATGATGTAGGCACGGTTGCCGCAGGCCTCTATCTGCCGCTTCAGGTACATTGCTTCTTCCCCTTTGGTGTCCATTGTCGCACAGATATAGATATTTTTCGGCTGTTTCTCGCTCATGCCGTCACTTCCTTTGCTGTTTCCTTTTTACGGCGGGCAAGGTGCAGGATCACCACTGCCACGGTCAGCGCCAGCCCTGCGAAGTCCAGTATCTCGATGGGGATGATGCAGCCAATGCAAGCCAGTCCGGAAAGGATCCGCTCGGACACAGACAGCTTGATGAGGAAGAAGTTTTCACAGGCAATGATAAAGGTGAACAGAAACACCAGCACCATCAGCGTTGCCCATGCCCAGCTGCCTACCGTTCCCAACCCAAACAGAATAGCCGGGCGGAACAGGAACATAAAGGGCAGCACAAATCCTGCAATTGCCAACCGCAGCGATATCCAACAGGTCTTCATAAAGTCCGCCTTTGCCATGCCGCTTGCCACCAGGCAGCCGATGGCCACCGGCGGGGTCAGGGCGCTCATTTCGCCATAATAGAACACGAAGAAGTGCGCAGCAAGAAGCGGGACGCCAAAGGTGGTAAGCGCCGGTGCACCCAGCAGTGCGCACAAAACATAGGCAGGGGCGGCGGGCATTCCCATCCCGAAGATCAGGCAGCTGATCGCTACGAAAATACCCAGCAGGAACAGGTTATGCCCTGCCGATGCGGTAACAAACTGTGAGATCTTGGAGGGCAGGCCGGTTGCGGTCAGGATCTGCACCACAACACCCATGACGCCCAGCACCACGGAGATGGAGGCGCAGGTTTTTGCACCCTCTTGGAAGCCCTTGATCACCTTGGTAATGAAATTCTTGAGCGATTGCAAAATCGGCATACCGCGCTTAAACTGCTTTACCAAGCCCACCACCATCATGGTGATGATGGCAAAGAACAGGGAAAGCTGTGCCGAATAATTCTTAATGAGGAAAATAACCAGCACGACCAACGGAATAATATAAACAAGGAACTCGCCGATGGCTTCCTTGAACTTGGGCAGGGTGTCATCTACGACCTTTTCATCGCCCAGTTTAATCGCCTTGATGTAGACCGAAAGGGAGATGCCGAGATAGTACAGCAGCGCGGGCGTAATCCCCAGCACCACAATGGTGATGTAAGGGGTATTGGTCCAGCTGGCAATGATAAATGCGGCTGCATTCATGACGGGCGGCAGAATGGCGCCGCCGGTGGAGGCAGATGCCTCACACGCCGCTGCGAATTCCGGTGGGTAGCCGCGCTTTTTCATGAGTGGAATGGAGATGGAGCCGGTCATGGAGATATTCGCCGCTACGCTGCCCGTTACCGAGCCGATAAGCCCCGAGGAGATGACTGCGACCTGCGCACCGCCGGAGCGCACCTTACCGCTGGCGCTCATTGCCACATTCATGATGCTTTGCAGCGCACCGAAGGCGCTCATCATACCCGCAAACAGCGAGAACAGGATAATGGTATTGGCGGTAATCTGCCCCAGCATGCCGAATACGCCGGTGAAGTTGGTGGTGGAGTAGGTGATCAGGCGCTTGACACTGAGCCCACCATGCCACAAAAAGCCCGGCAGATGCGGTCCGAAGTAGCCGTAAGCCAGCATGACGACCACGATGATAGGAATGACCTTACCCCACGCCATATAGGTGGCAATGAGAAATACCAGCAGATAAATAGCGCCGGAGACGATCTGTCCCGTGGTGTAGTTGCCCATTGCCTCCAGGTACTGGTCGTGGTGGGCATAAATGAATATGGTATCTGCCAGTATTGCAACTGCGCAGATCACGCACAGAATATTTTTGAACTTGCTTTTGGTATTGGCTGCCGGTATGCGCAGTGTCGTTAAAAACAAAATCAAAAAGCAGCCTAAAAAGTGGATCATGATATGCCGGTAAGAGCTGACGATAGTAAGTCTTGCCGCCAAGAAGTGATAGATACCCAGTGCCGCCGCTATCACGGCGATGAGCGTATCTATGGTCTTCACCAGACGGCTTTTCCCTCCAATGGTGCTTTCCATGGCTTACCTCCCCTTATAGTTCTATTGCGTTCTTCAAGTCTATGAATTGTCCCTGCCCCGAGATCAGAGCAGGGACATGGCTGTTTTTCGCGGCTTTATTCGCCGTATACGGTGAAGGTGTCGTCCCACAAGCCGGCTTCCTTCAGGGCCCGTGCGGCACCCGGGTGGAACGGGATGGAGGGAACGCACACGCTGGTGAGATAGTCCTTGAGCACCTTGAGGTCCTGGGAGATATTGCCCAGTGCATCAATGTTATCGATACAGGTCTTTACAAAGGTATAAACGGCTTCCTCGCTGACATTGGCACCGAAAACGCACACGCCGGAATTACGGGCGGCGTAGCGTACTTCACCCTCAGGGATAGAGGAATCGTTGGCGTTGGTCATTGCCTGATAGGCAATACCGTCATTGGCGGCGTGCAGCTTCTCGCCTACCTCCTCACTCATCGGCAGGATGACGAGATCACGGGTGGTGCACAGCTCAATGATGCCGGAAGCGGGAATCCCGTTGGACCAGCTGCCGCATGCGGCATCCACACGACCGTCCTTCAGCGCCTCCCATGCATCGCTCCAACCAAAGTACTCGATGTTGACCTTGCCGGTCAGCCCGTAGCAGTCAAACAGGATCTTCATGACCTCGGCGGAGGCGGAGCCCTGCTGCGGGAACGCTACGGTTTTGCCCTCCAGCTCCTCGTAGGAGGTGATGCCCTTATCAGCAGTGGTGATGATGGGCAGCATCCAGGAGACAAAGCCGAATGCCTGGCACATGGATTCCATGGGAATGGCGGAGGTAAAGGGCGCCTCACCGTTCAGTGCCTGAATGAGATTGATAGTGCCGGCATAACCGCCCTCCAGCTCGCCGCTGTTGATGAGATTGATGATCTCCACAGCGCCGGTGGTCACAACGGTCGAGGTCTTCATATCGGTTTTCTGGTTCACTATGGCCGACATCGCCTCTAGTGCGGTATTGGCGGTTCCGCCTACGGCATCGGTACCGAGGCGCAGCACATACCCTTTGGTTGGGGAATCGTTATTATCGTTTTGAGTTTTGTTATCACCGCAGCCCACCAGAACGGTACACAGCATCATGATGGCCAGCAGCAGTGCTATGGTCTTTTTCATTCTCTGTTCCTCCTTCACATGTTCTTTTTGTTTGGGTTGTTTTACGGATCCGTTCTTGCAACTTCATGTTAGTGGGCATTGGGCAGAAAATCAAGCACTTTTTGTCATGTTGCACAAACTTCCGCTTTATCCATATATAAAACGACACATTTTACCCCATTTTAACGAAAGATTTTTCAATCTATTCGTCATTTTCACCAACTATTTCGGCTTTCATTGTGCAGGATTTTTCTGGCTTTTCGCCCCTTCAAAATATCCCCCGTCCCCGCACCCTTCCCGCCGCCGATCTGTCGGTTCCGGCGTAGCCGGAACGCGGCACAGACTTTCGGGGGAGAGCCTGTGAAACAGACCGCTGCCGTCAAAATCATTGCGGAAATATGCAGAGACTTTCCCACTAAATTCGGCATCCCACGGCAAAGCGGACTGGTGCCGGAGCGGGAGACGCTGAGGCGGCAATGAGGGCTACCTCTCCATCTCGCTGGCCACCTGTCGCGTGCTGGATGAGATTGCCAAGCAGAATAAGATCACCTTCCGCCAACCCTGCTGGAACATGGTCGTCCACCGGGATGAATAAGTAAAACTCGCAAAAAAATTAAGAGAGTATCCCATCACGGCGATACTCTCTTTTATTTCGCTTTAATATCCTCTATCAGCAGCTGCAAATGTCCCACCACACTAAGAGGAAGCCCGCTAACATCCAGTGTTTTTCGCCCATCCAGCCCCAGCAGATAATCGGTCGAAACTCCCAGCGTCAGCGCCAGCTTCACCAGCATCTCGATGGAAGGCTGAATGTTATCGTTTTCCCAGTTGGAAACGCTTTGCTTGGTCACCCCCAGCAGCCCGGCCAGTTCCACCTGGCTCATCCCCCGGGCCTGCCGCACCTCCCGTATCCGTTGGTTCAACACATCAATCACCTCCACCGCCAAATATTTCGATACTATTGTATTATATTTATTGACAATATAAAAATACTATGGTATTGTAATATTGTATTTCAAGGCATAGGAGGCCGATGATGAGTAATATTGATTTTAACTATCTTCAAACCATTTCCAATTTGATTTTACACGATATAGATCAATTAGTCCGTTGGCATGTTCATTTCAATGTAGAAAACCCCGAATTTCCTTCGTACTCCATGGGCGAAAAAATCTGTTTGCTTGTAAAATGGAGTGCAAAAACGCTCATTATTTCTGCCGATATAGATAATTCAATGGAACCAATAGGATACCCCTCAAAAGAAAACGATCTATTTTTTGATCGGATGCGTGAACACAATTTTCAAATAGGCGTTGATGGGGTAACACCGTTTGAAAAGGCTATTTGGAAAGAAATAGATTTCTTCGCTCCAAATGATGCTGATTGGAAAAAATCCGTTCAATGGATCTTACAGCAAGTAAATAACAACATCCAGCAAAAGTATTCTCATTCCGGCATATCATTTACTATTTCAACACCTCCATCTTCCGGCGGCTGCTACATCGCCACAGCAGTTTACGGTTCCTACGATTGCCCGCAGGTTTGGACACTGCGCCGCTTCCGTGATTTCAAGTTAGCAAAAAGTCTTGGCGGTCGAATCTTCATCAAATTGTACTATGCCATTAGCCCAACACTGGTACGTTGGTTTGGCAAAACTACATGGTTTAATCACTTGTGGCGCCGAAGGCTGGATAAAATGGTTGAACGGCTGCATAAGAACGGTTATGCAGATACCCCCTATAATGACAAATAGAAAGGAGCCCCCATCATGGCTGATAATTACTGCAAATGCATCAAATGCAAGTACATCGATCCCACCGAGCGGGATAAAGGCTACAAATGGTACTGTACCGAATATAAAACCTACGAGGATCCCGAAAAGATCCGGGAATGCAAGCGCTACAAAGAAGCCTGATTCCAAAATCGCACCACATAAAAACACCCCCGATGCTGTCGGGGGATATTTATTCTCGTCATTTTGAATTTTTAGAATAAATACCTCTTGCGGACTGCCAGCAAACCATTGATATATCTGCATTTTCTGAAGTCCTATAATTACACTCCTACCAGCAGGAGATACTGGACCGGCTGGAGGCGGAGCGTACCATCCGCGGCTATACCCGCAATCTGGTGGTGGCTGCCACCGGTACCGGCAAGACGGTCATTTCCGCGCTGGACTATAAGCGCTTTTGCAGGCAAAACCCGGATCAGCCCTGCCGCCTGCTGTTTGTGGCGCACCGGGAGGAGATCCTCAAACAGAGCCTGTATACCTTCCGCGCGGTGCTCAAGGACGCCAATTTCGGTGAGATGTTTGTGGGCAGCTATAAGCCGGAGAGCATCGACAACCTGTTCCTGTCCATCCAGACCTTCAACTCGCAGAGCTTCACGGAAAAGACGAGTCCCGATTTTTACGATTACATCATTGT
>ERZ835980.1598-NODE-1598-length-24100-cov-3.613100_pt1 | contig 24100 bp, 23 predicted proteins | sample MGYA00519943_ERZ835980 | MGnify/ENA primary metagenome ERZ835980 (study PRJEB31850, sample SAMEA3708791) | human gut metagenome | biome: human gut; feature: human-associated habitat; material: faeces | place: China | collected 2014 ... | reverse complement strand
CAGAATTTGAAACCCGTTCTACAAAAAAGGATCTGCGCGTTGAAATTTGTTCAAAGTGTCATCCTTTCTTCACAGGCAGACAGAAACTGGTTGATACCGGCGGTCGTGTAGATCGTTTCAACAAACGTTTCGGTCTCAATAACAAATAGGTTCAGAACTTTACGCTCACAAGGCAATGCATCAGAAAAACAGACTGCTGCATTGCCTTTTTGCTATCCCTTGTTGCAAAAACACGGGGATAAAATCAAAATCAGGCGGAGGGAAGGCTTATGCAGGAATATGTAACCATCTATGCTCCGGCAGAGGATGAATTTGTCGAGCGCAAATCCAGGTTTATCGGAGCAATCGCGCCGGTGCAGACCGAGGAGGAGGCACAGGCGTGGATTGCGCAGGTGCGTCAGCAGCACCGGGATGCCACCCACAACACCTATGCCTACATCCTGCGCAACGGGATTAAACGTTACTCGGACGACGGAGAGCCGCAGGGGACTGCCGGTGTGCCGATGCTCGACTGCATTGAAAAAGAGGGTCTGGTCGATGTGGCGGTGGTAGTGACCCGCTATTTCGGCGGCATCCTGCTGGGAGCTGGCGGCTTGGTGCGCGCTTATTCCCACGGAGCCAAGATTGCTGTCGATGCTGCCTCCCGCAAACTGATGACCACCTGCGTGTTACTGGAGATGCAGATGGACTACTCCTTTTACGGAAAGGTCAACTATCTGCTGCCAAACTATGTTTGCCGGGTGGAGGACACCGATTTTGGAGCGGTGGTCAGCATGAAAGTGCTGTTTAAAAAGGATGAGAGCGAGCGCTTTATCAAAGAAGTCACCGAACTGAGCGCGGCTTTGATTGTTCCGCAGGTGGTGGAGGAACGTTTCGACCATTTTGCGGGATAAGTTCGCATAAAAAATTAAAATTACAGAAGGAATTTCGTCTTTTTTTCAGTATATAGTATATAGAAGGGGAAAAAGGGAATTTCCTTTCAAAAGGTAAGGGAGATCATCTGGAAAGGAGGGCGGCAGGATGTTGCCAGAACTGTTTATCCAGCAGCTCAAACAGAGCTGTGATATGGAGCGGATCGTTTCCGGCTATCTGCCCTTAAAGAAAAAAGGGCGCTACCTGGTGGGACTGTGTCCCTTCCACTCGGAAAAGAGCCCTTCTTTTTATGTCTATCCGCAGAATCAGTCTTTCTACTGCTTCGGATGCGGAGCGGGAGGCGATGTGATTACCTTCATCCGCCGCATCGAAAATCTGGAGTATATGGAGGCGGTCAAGCTGCTGGCGGACCGCTGCGGGCTGGAGCTGCCGATGGACAGCGACCAGTCGGACGAACGTTCGATGCTGAAAAAGCGGGTGCTGGAAATCAACCGCGAGTCTGCACGGTTTTTCCATTCCTGCCTGATGTCCGAACAGGGCAGACAGGCGTATGAGTACCTCATCAGCCGCGGCAGGGACCGCAAGACCATCCGTCATTTTGGATTGGGCTATGCACCGGCAGGCTGGGACGGACTGCTCAACCACCTGCGCACCAAGGGTTTTTCGGACAACGATATGCTGGAAGCCAATGTGGTGACCAAAGGAAAATACGGACCGCACGACCGCTTTTCCAACCGCGTCATCTTTCCGATCATCGACCTGCGGGGCAATGTGGTCGCCTTTGGCGGTAGGGCGCTGGACGACAAGGGAGCCAAGTATCTAAACTCCAGCGATACGCCGGTCTTTAAAAAGAGCAAGACCCTGTTTGCCCTCAACTTTGCCAAAACCTCCAAGCGCCCGGGTCTGATTTTGGCAGAGGGGTATATGGACGTCATCGCCATCCATCAGGCGGGCTTTGACAACGCGGTGGCAACTTTGGGCACTGCGCTGACCGAGGAGCAGGCAAGGCTGATTTCCCAGTATACCGAGCGGGTGGTGCTGGCGTACGATTCGGACGGACCGGGACAGGCAGCCACCAAGAGGGCGATGAATATTTTTGATGAGGTCGGCGTCAAGGTCAGTGTGCTGTCGATGACCGGTGCAAAGGACCCGGACGAGTTCATCAAAAAATATGGAACCGAGCGCTTTGCCATGCTGCTGGACAACAGCCGCAACCCGGTGGAGTTTGAGCTGAGCAAGCTGCGCACCACCCATGACACCGCACAGGCGGACGGCAAGGTGGGATACCTCAAGGAGGCGTGCAAGCTGTTTGCCGGCATCCGCAACCCGGTAGAGCGGGAGGTCTATATCACCCAGACGGCAAACGAGCTGGCAATCTCGCCGCAAGCCATCAAGGCACAGATTGAAAATCTGGACAAGCGAGAGTCCTATCGCCAGCGCAAGCAACAGCGGGCGGACACCAATATCTATATCGGCAGGATGGCAGCGGCAAAGGATGACCTGCAGCGCCGCACCAACCTTCGCTACGCAATGGCGGAGGAAGGGGTGCTGTTCTGCCTGATGAAAAACCCGGACTCCTACCCGCAGGTCAGCAACCGGGTGAGCGAGCAGGATTTTGTTACCGACATCAACCGCCAGCTCTATCTGGCACTGAGCCAGCGCTTGGAGCAGGGACAGACGGTGGAGATGATTGACCTGTCGTCGCAGCTGTCCCCGGAGCTGATGGGAAGGATTTCGGCAATCATGGCGACGGCACCATCGCAGCGGTGCGACGAGCAGACGCTGGGGGATTATATCGCTCGGTTAATCGAGCATAGAAGTGTAAAAACGGAAAGGGAAGTTGCTCAGATGGATGACAACGACTTGGGAGAGTATGTCAAACAGCTGGCGGCAAAGAAAAACAGGAGGAGTTAGTTTGGCAGTAAAGGACAAAAAGGCAGTGATCCGCAGCCTGATCGAAAGCGGAAAAGCCAATGGCAAGCTGACAACAAGAGAGATCAACGATGCGCTGGAGCAGTTGGATTTCGATGTGGAAAAGGTGGACAAGCTGTATGACACACTGGAATCGCTGAACATCGACATCGTGGACGACATCGACCTGTCCGATTTGGACGGCAAGGATTTTGATGGCGAACACGACGAGGATGACGATGCACTGCTGTCGGTTGAGGGCATCAGTATCGACGACCCGGTCAAGGTGTATTTGAAGGAAATCGGTCGCGTGCCGCTGCTGACTCCCGAGGAGGAGATCGAGCTGGCAGAGCGGATGGCAAAGGGGGACCCTTATGCCAGAAAACGTCTTTCGGAAGCGAACCTTCGACTGGTTGTCAGCATTGCAAAACGATATGTTGGACGCGGAATGCAGTTTTTGGATTTGATTCAGGAGGGCAACCTGGGTCTGATCAAAGCGGTGGAGAAATTTGACCACACCAAGGGATTTAAATTCTCCACCTATGCGACCTGGTGGATTCGTCAGGCCATCACCCGTGCGATTGCCGATCAGGCAAGGACCATCCGCATCCCGGTACACATGGTGGAAACCATCAACAAGGTCAAAAAGGTTTCCAGCCAGCTGCTGCATAAAAACGGACACGATCCGACAGCAGAGGAAATCGCAGAAGAACTGGATATGCCAATCGACAAGGTCAGAGAGATCATGCGCGTTGCACAGGAACCAGTTTCGCTGGAAACACCAATCGGCGAAGAGGAGGACAGCCATCTGGGCGACTTCATCGAGGACTCGGATGCACCGGCTCCGGCAGATGCTGCTTCCCACACCCTGCTCAAAGAGCAGCTGGAGGATGTCCTGTCCACCTTGACTCCAAGGGAGAAGAAGGTGCTGGAGCTGCGCTTTGGTTTGGAGGACGGCAGAAACCGCACCCTCGAAGAGGTCGGCAAGGAATTCAACGTCCCCCGTGAGCGTATCCGCCAGATTGAAGCCAAGGCACTCAGAAAGCTGCGCCATCCAAGCCGTAGCAAACGCCTCAAGGATTTCCTGGATTAGTGGATAAAAATAAAAAAGATGCAGACAAACGTCTGCATCTTTTTTTGTTTGATTTTATAAAGAGGAAATCTCGTCCCTTTGCAGCGAGAACAGTACATTGTCATAGACAACATCGTTATACCGCAGCGCCCGATGCAAATAACCCTCCTGCTGGAAGCCTAGCTTGCGCAGCAGGGCTTGAGAGGCAACGTTGGGAGCCAGCACTTGCGCTGAGATGGAGTCGTAGTGCTTGACCGAGAATAGGTAGTCGATGAAGGCGGTGAGCGCTTCGGTCATATATCCTTTGCGGGTATATTCCTCTCCCAGCCAATAGGCAAGGTCGATGGAGTTGACATCATAGCGCAGGCGGTCCTCGTCGATGTGGATTTTGCCAATCAGCCGGTCATCCTCTTTGCTGGCAATGGCAAAATCCTTTTGGTTGGCAATCATCTGTTGCAGGTAGTTTCGGGAGCCTTCGCGGTCCATCTTGAACATACACAGATATTGCAGGACGAAGTCGGAATTTCCCAGCCGGTCAAATTGCTCCAAATCCTCCATGCGCAGCTCGCGGATTGTCAGATGTTCGGTGACAAGGTTCATGGGAATTCCTCCTGATGTGTTTTTGTTTTAACTGCCTTTATCTAGCCAGCGAGCCCATTGGGTCCCATGGCTCGAGCATGATTGGTTCACTTTCAAAAATTTCAACCACTTCTTTTGGCAGATACTTTTTATTGACCACGATTTGGTAGGTGTATTCCTCGAACCAGCGGTCGCTCATAACATAGTATCCGTCCTTGCAGGCATCTTCACCCCAGCTGTTTTCTACGCGCCAACGGTTTGGATTGCCGTTTTCGTCGAGGTTGACGCCCTGGAATACCATCGCGTGGGTCATCTGGCTCTGTCCGTATTCCAGACGCTCTGCTTTGTTCATGCCAAAGTGGGTGCCGAACAGACCGTCCAAATCATAGATGTCCAAATCCAGGATGCCACCGGTGCGGGAGCCGCGTTTGCCGACGTCACAGCCGAACCAAACCGGTTCGCCGTCCTGCATCTGCGCGATGGCAGCCTTCTTCAGCTCTTCGATTGGCAGGTTGACATATTTGACTGGGCGACCTTCTTTGACGTTGCCCAGGTAGCTGACACTGTAGGATTTAAAGAACGGTTTGTCCTCGGTCGGAGCGTTGATGAGACTGATGTAATCGTTGACGTTGACGCCGATGTACTTGTCATAGAAGCTCTTTGGAGTCAGACCGCAGTCGCGATGGAAGTTGCCGTCCTTGTCGCGGTATTCAAAGTCAAAGTTCTTTGGCGGTTTGCCCAGGCTGATGCACAGCATATTGTAGATGGTGGCAAGCATCTCTTCCTTCTGCTGGCGCAGCTGTTCGATGCTGGCTCCGTCCTTGTGAGCTTTGCGCAGGATGCAGGCAAACTCGCGCAGCTTTTCGGTCATGTAGCTGTTCATCTCCTGGGTGGCGGAGGAGATTACACTCTCCGGCATGGCAGCTTTTGGAACCAGACCGTACTTGTTGATAAGGTTGCACAGCATATCCCACTGACCGCCGTCGTTGAGCGGAGCAGAAACCAGATGGGAGATCAATCTGCCGTTGCTTGGCTCATCCAGAGTCTCCAGAATGCTTTCCAGGAAGTAGTTGGATTTTTCCAGTTTATCATAGAACAGGGTGTAGCTCTGGGAAAGCTCAAAGTTTTCCAGATTCAGTTTGTGCATCACCTGAAAACGCAGGCAGTTGAGGGCTGCAAACATCCAGCAGCGACCGCTCTTTTTCTGGTTGGTGACCTTGCCCTGTTTTAAGCTCAGGGAAAATTCATGAGTGACCCTACGCTCTGTTTGGTAGTTGGTGGCAACCGCGTTGATGCCGTTGCTGACAACCGCATTCATCGCAAGAGCATTGGTGGGATTGGTGTCAAATCCCTGTTCGAACTGATTGAGGTTTTCCAAAGAAATGTTTGTGTTCATCATTTGTCACTCCTTCATAAAATGTAGCAGGCACTTTACCTGTTGACTCTATTCTACCACTTTTTCGACAAAAATCTTAAACTTTTTATGAATTTTACAGATATTTTTGCCGAGATTGGGTGGAAAAGAAGGGGTGTTCGCTTTTGATAGGCGTAAAAAGAGAAAAAAAGGGAAGAAAAACAGCATCGGCATTTCTAAAATCTTTTGGCTTGACAACTGATACAGGGTATTATATACTAAAAAGGTAAGGTTAGACCGGTCAATCGATACGGCGAAGAAGTGTGAGGTGAACGACGTGCATATTACTTTGGAAGCCGATTATGCAGTCAGGATCGTTCAGGTGCTGGCACAGAGCAATAAGCGCCTGGATGCAAAAACAATCTCTGAGATGACAGGAGTGACCCTGCGCTTTTCCTTAAAGATACTGCGCAAGCTGGTGGCAGCGGGGATCATCCGTTCTTTTAAAGGTACCCAGGGCGGTTATGAGATCGGACGACCGCTTGATGAAATCTCGCTGGGCGAGGTCATTGAAACCATTGAAGGGAGATATACCCTGAACCGCTGCATAACAGGGGAATATGCCTGCACCCGAAAAAAGGGACAGTGCTGTAAGTTTCAAAAAGTTTTCCGTGAAATCTCGGAGGATGTGCGCGAAAAGCTGTACTCCTATAAGTTTACAGATTTTGTGGATTAAAAACTCAACCATAGCAATACAGAAAGGCTCCGCCAAACGGCGGAGCCTTTCTGTATTTTGGGTTTTATATGGTGTTTTATCATTTAGAGATAACAAAATTAGCAGCGGTATCCTCTGGTTGCATACAGAATCAGCAGTGGACCGACCACCGGAATCAGCGAAAGGATGGTGAATAAAAATTTGTTCTGCGGTGCATACTGCTGGAAAACGAACAGATAAACCAGCACCTGACCGAGATAAACCAGCAGGCTGAGCAGTGAGCTGACCAAACCACCCAACAGAGGGACTGCGTAGGCGACCGGAGAAAAGATGGACAACAGCGGCAGTGCGTATGCCAGCGGGATGTCGCTGAGATAGCGGTTGAAGGGTGCTGTGTTGTATTTGAGGGTGTCGCCGATGTATCCGATGATATAGAGGCTGAAAAAGGGAATGAAGGCAAGCCAGGCGTTATTTAAGCAGCGCAGTTTTGCCAGCTTGTAAAAAGCAAAAGCAGAAACGATGTAGATTGCCAGCGAGATCATGTTGGTGATCGACCAACCCAAAAATGCAAAATGCATAATGGATGCCCTTCTTTCTTTAGCTGTAAGATTGAACTTGTATTCTTATTATAGCATCTTTGCAGAAAAAATCCTAGGGGTATTTTCAAATATTTTCACAACATTTCCACTGAAAACGCAGTGGTTTTCAACAAAAACAGGAAAAATAGGGAAAGAATACAGCAATCTGCTGTTTTATAAAGAATTATTTCTACAAATCATACAAGATAGTGTTCAAAAAAAGGAGGGTTTTGCCCTCCTTTTTGTCCTTTAGGCGTTTTTAGCAAAAGCAGCGTCGGGAATGGTCACCTTGCGGATATCCGCACCCAAGCCCTGCAATTTGCCAACCAGGTCTTCATAACCGCGCTCGACCCAGTGGATGTCCTCGATCTCGGAGGTGCCCTTTGCGCTCAGGGCTGCCTGAACCAGTGCGACGCCGGCGCGCAGGTCCAACGCTTTGACGTGCGCACCCGACAGCTGCTCCACACCTTCCACAACGGCAACCTTGCCGTCCACCTGAATCTTTGCACCCATGCGGTGCAGTTCATCGACATATTTGAAGCGGTTGTCCCACACCCCTTCGGTCACGATGCTCGTTCCTTGTGCGATGGCAAGCAGGGTGGTCATCTGTGGCTGCATATCGGTGGGGAAGCCGGGATGCGGCATGGTTTTGAGATTGATGCGGCGGAGCGCCCCGGTACGGACGACCCGGACCCAGTCATCTCCTTCGGTGATGGTGGCACCGGCCTCCCGCAGCTTGACGGTAATGGGCTCCAGGTGCTTGGGAATAACATTCTTAACAAGGACATCCCCGCCGACGGCTGCGGCCGCCGCCATATAGGTCCCGGCTTCAATTTGATCGGGGATGATGCTGTAATCGGTGCCGTGCAGCACATCCACCCCGCGGATTTTGATGACATCGGTACCGGCGCCGCGGATATCGGCGCCCATGGAATTGAGAAAGTTGGCAAGGTCTACAATGTGGGGTTCTTTGGCAACATTCTCCAACACGGTCATACCGCTGGCCTTCACGGCGGCCAGCATGACATTGATGGTGGCGCCGACCGAAACCTGGTCGAAGTAGATGTGCGCCCCTTGCAGGCCCTCGGTATCAGCGTAGATGAGACCGTTTTCGATGCGGATCTCGGCACCCAGCAGCTCGAAGCCCTTGATGTGCTGATCAATGGGGCGAACACCAAAATTGCACCCGCCGGGCATGGAAACACAGGCCTGGCCAAAACGCCCCAACAGCGAGCCAATGAAATAGTAGCTGGCGCGCATATGCTTGGAGAGCTCGTAGGGGACGGTGGATTCGGTGAGGGTGGAAGTATCGATAATAGCCGAAGTGCGGCTGAGCTTTTCCACTGTGGCGCCCATGGCGCGCAGCATACTGAACAGCAGCTCGGTATCGTGGATGTCGGGGACATTTTCCAGCACACAGCGGCCGCGGGCCAGCACGGTAGCGGGAATAATGGCAACGGCGGCATTTTTCGCGCCGCCGGCGGAAACTTCTCCGTAGAGCTGCTCCGCGCCGTTTACAATGAGTTTCTTCATTGGGCGATCCTCGTTATTTTCTATATTTTTTATATCATGCATTTTACCTTCGCTTAACAAGAGCACATACGGTTTTTGCGGGCATAAATACCGCCCGACATTGCGCGTCGCGTTGACAGGCGCCAGCCTGCCTACCGCTCCGCGCTTCCTCTGGCGCCATTTCTCCCGCGCAAAAACTCCGCAGGACTTTTCGGCGAGGGAAAACCGGATGATGACAAGGAAGAGGACGCCGGCATACTGGCGTATGTCAAGGACGATGACGCTGTCAGCGCCGATTTTCGCTGCCGAAAAGCGTGTGTGTCCTTGTTAAACGAAGGTATGAAAATGACAGCATACTGACGCTGCAATCCGATGATAGTATAGCACATCCGGCAGCAAAATAAAAGCCGTAATGATAGAAAATCCTGCAAAATAAAAAATTCTTCCGGCAGAGAAAATTTTTTGCCTTTCCTCTGGGAGAATCGGCATGTAAACAGAACGGTTTTATTCCCTATTGCCGTAATCCCGAATAAGGTGAATGGCCAGCAAAACAATAGCGGCCACGATAGCGATAATATAAACTCGATCCATAGGAAAACCTCCTTTATCATATGTCTGACTGTGGCAAAGCCCGGCGGGATGGTTTGGCGGTATGATAGCACTGCCGGGCGGCCAAGGAAATGGCGAAAGAAAAAACTTTTTGTAAAAATTCCGTGACCAGCCCCAAGGGTATTTTAACGCAAAAAGAGCAGGGCATACGCCCTGCTCTTTTTGCCCTTATGTGTGACAAAAGAGAAAAAAGCTGTAAATCAGCCCTTCTTGCCGTAGTCGCGGATCAGATTGAGAGCCAGCAGAACAACAGCAGCTACGATAGCGATGATGTAAGTAACACCCATGATAAAATCCTCCTCAATATCTCTTACAGTTTGCGGGTTTGGAACCCTGTGAAGATATATTAACATAATATTAACGCCTTGTCATCCCTTTTGAACTAGAAACATGCCGAAAATAGGGCCAAATCTTTGACGAATCCGTCAAAATGCGCAAATAAACTGCAAATTTTATTGAAGTATATAAATTTTGCATTAATATCCTGCATTTTGATGTTAACGGGATTTTATGCAGCAATTCCTGCAAAAGCATCTTGAAAGGCCCGGGGAAATCGGGTATAATCTACGCGAAAAATGGTCCCGCGGTGTGCGGGGCGGCCAAGAAAGAACGCCCATATAAAGGAGGAAACACCATGGCCATAAATACCGACAATGCGCTGCGGCGCAGCGTGATCTATGAAGTATATGTACGCAGCCACACACCGGAGGGGACCTTTAAGGCGATAGAGCCTGACCTGGACCGGATAGCGGCACTGGGGGTGGATATTGTATGGTTTATGCCCATCCACCCTATTGGGGAGCTGAACAAAAAAGGAAGCCTGGGCTGCCCCTATGCCAACCGGGACTACCGCACCGTGAACCCGGAATACGGCACACTGGAGGATTTTCTGCACCTGGTGGAGGAGATCCATAAGCGGGGTATGAAGTGCATCATTGATGTGGTGTATAACCACACCTCGCCCGATTCCACACTGGTGGCGGAGCATCCGGACTACTTCTACTATAAGCCGGATGGCTGCCGCGGCAACAAGGTGGGCGACTGGACCGATGTGGTGGACCTGAACTATGAAAACCGCGCGCTGTGGCAGTATCAGATTGATTCGCTGTGCTACTGGGCACAATATGTGGATGGCTTCCGTTGCGATGTAGCCAGCACCGTGCCGGTGGCCTTTTGGCAGGAAGCCCGCCGGGCTGTGGAGCAGATACGGCCGGGGGCCATCTGGCTGGGAGAAAGCGTACACCTGGCGCACATTCAGGCCTTCCGGGAGATGGGCTTCTATGCCGCGACCGATACGGAATTGTTCACGGCTTTCGATATCCTGTACCCCTACGACCTGTGGCCGCTGTATGAGGATGTAACTGAGGGACGGCTGCCGCTTTCCCGGTGGTTTGATGCCGTGGATTACCAGGAGGTGAGCTTTGAGAGCGGATACAATAAGCTGCGCTGCCTGGAGAACCATGATACCAGCCGCGCGGCGGATCGCTTCCCGGAGCGGAAGAAGCTGCTGGCCTGGACAGCGCTGAATTACTTTATGAAGGGTACCATACTACTGTACGCTGGGCAGGAGGTATGTGAAAAGCACACCCCTTCCCTCTTTGAAAAGGAGCCGGTGGACTGGAACAGCGGAGAGGATATCAGCGGTTATCTGGCCAAGCTCGCGGCCATCAAGAAGAAGCTGCCCACCGATGAGCTGTTCCGCATTGGGGCGGATGACACACAGGGCATAGTGACCGCCAGCTATATCGGGCCAGCCACACGGGCTGTGGGCATCTTCCCGCTGGAAGGCAAAGGTGGTACCGCGGCCGTATCCCTGCCGGATGGTACCTACACCGATGCCCTAAGTGGCGAAGCAGTAACAGTAGCCGATGGCATGCTGACCATCGGGGAAGAAGCGGTCATTCTATTGGGATAAAATAAAGAAGCAAGAGGCCCCTGTTCATTTGATGGCAGGGGCCTCTATTTGCTGCGAAAATTTTTTATAAAATGCTGTCACAAAATACGGCGGCGGAGCGTTTATAGGGGTGTAAGGGCTAAAACCGATTGCACCGGCTGCCGTTCTTGTGGTACCATCAAGAAAAAAGCCAAAAGGGGAAAACATATGCTGCCTGTATTTATCATGGCAATAGAAAATGACGATGACCGGACATTTGTGGCAGAGCTGTATGCCCGCTGCCAGCCGGCCATGCAGCGGCGCGCACTTTCTATCTTGAAAAACGAGAGTGACGCAGAGGAGGCCGTGCATGAGGCTATCCTGAGGGTGATACGGCACCTGGAAAAGGTGCGGATGATCCCGCGGGATGAGGTACTGTACTACCTGGTGACAGTGACCGAGACCGCCAGTATAGACCTATACCGCAAAAGGCAGCGGGAAAGCCGAGCAACCATTGGGAACGAAAATGACTGGGCGGAGCACCTGACCGATGACAACACAGCGGAGCAGACCATGCTGCGGCTGGAGCAGCGGGAGCTGCTGGAGCGGTGCCTGGCGCATCTGCCGCAGCGGGAGATAGACCTGCTGAACTACTACTACATACTGGAGCTGCCGTATAAGGAGATAGCCAGACTGACCGGACTGACCGCGGAAAACGCGAGGACGATTGTATGCCGCGCCAAGAAAAAGGTGCTGGCAGCCTACCGTGAGAAGGGAGGAAAAGCAGATGAGTAAATATCCCCTGGACCAGAACGATATGCAGGAGCAGTATGAGGATCTGCTCATCAAGGCGGCACTGAAGGAGCACGCCCGCAAGGAAAGTGCGCGGCTGGAACAGGAAGCCGCCGGGGAGGCGGCCGTTCCCCCTGCGGAGGATAATGTCATCCGGGCGGCTTTCCGCCGGGTGACCTGGGAGGAAGCCCGCGGCACGGTGCTGTACGGGGCCAAAAAAGCGGTGAGCTGTGTGGCGGTGGTCTTCCTGACAATAGCGGTAGCGGCTACCACTACCTTTGCCCTTTCCCCTGCGGAGAAAAAGCAGAGCATCCTGGAGCGGGTGCTGTATACCATCCGCTACTACACCGATAAATGGACCAGCCACGGCGGTACGCGGGTGGAATATCCCCATTTCTACTATGAGGACTTTGAGTACATCGAAGTGCCGAATGAGGAAGTGCGGGAGGCACTGGAGATATGGGCAAGCTTCCGCAATGTTACCAATTTTAATGACGGCGCCAATATCAGCATCTCGCACCTGCTGCAGATGATGTTCTACTACTGCGACGCCTACGGGCTGGAATACCCTTATGTTGATGCCTCCACCAAATGGGTGCAGCGGGAAGCTCTGCTGGAATTCGGGGCGTACTTCTTCGGCATCACGCAGGAGGACCTGGACCAACAGGTGAAGATGCGGCCGCTGTATTATGATGCCCAACGGGACGCCTACTGTGACCTGAACTATGATTATTCGTATCAATTCGCCGAGATCAACGCGACGGAAAAGATGGGGCTGATCCGCTATACTGAAAATGAGGACGGCACCCTCACCCTGGAGGTGGTCACCAAATCCATGGACAGCTGGGAGGGCTACTGCAATTACCCCACTCTGCTTACAGTTGATTTCAGCGCCGGGCACCCGGTGTTCCGCTCGGCGGTCGTCACCGACCTGACGCAATACTGGGAGTTCCCGCCGGAGCCGGAGGAGCCCCTGTTCTGATAAAAAACTTCCCCCAAAGCGGTAAGCCATGGGGGAAGTTTTTTGTCTGTAGTTTCAGCTTTCGGCGGAGGCGAACAGCGCCGCGCAGGCGGTACGGGCTTCCTCGCGGCTGCTGACAGAGATGCGGTAATAAGCATCGCCATACTCGAAGAAGGCGTAGCCGCTGGGCTCGTAGGTATGCGGGTAAACGATCGCATCGTAGTACACCGGCACAGGGAAATCGGTCCACAAATCAGTATCGGTATACTGGCCGGAGCCCTCCGGCGGGTCCTGGTGATAGCGCCCCATGTATTCTTCAAGGGTCACGCCGTTCTTATGAAAATCGATCTGATAAACGGTGTGGTTCTCTTTTCCCCAGTCATAGTAGCAGGTGATATCCTCCGGGTTTTCCGGTTCATCCTTGGGGTATTTCAGCCAATAGTCATGGCTGCTCCAGTTCCCGGCATTTTCCATATGCAGCAGCCCTGTTTTCCCACACTTTTCTTCGACCCTTGCCATGGTACCGTAAGTGCGCAGGCAGTAGTCATCCGTATCATGGTAGTAATACCGGAATGCCCGGAAACCGGTATAGCACCCCGCCGCAATGACTACTACCAATAGAATGTAGCCGTACTTTTTGAGAAATTTCTTCATGTTATCCTCCCTGAATGTCCTGTGGTTACTATCTTACACTACTGTAAACGAATGAGAAAGGGAATGTGTGACAAAAAGGGGAAAAATTTTTATCCTAGGGAAGAAAAGCAGCCCGGGCAAGGAGGAGGCTCTGCCCGGAGCCTTGACAGTAAAGGCAATGTGCAGCTCCGGCTGGGTCCCGCTGCCCGCAATAGTGGAAAGCACCTGCCCCAGGCGTTTCATATCCAGCGGAAAAGCTAACCGAAAGCCCTGACTGCACTGATAGCCTGTAAACACCTGCCGGTAGTTTCCGTCCCTATCCCGGATGCTTTCGTAATTGGCGGAAGCATTGAATCGGGTGGTTTTCAGGTCCTCAGCCGCAAATGGCCGAGGGCCTTTATAGCATCGGTCAGCGCGCCGCTTTGATAGGCGGCTTGTTCCATGGCACGGTCATAATCCTCCTCATCGGCAGCGGTGGCCATGGTCAGTCGTTCCGCTCCTATCACACTTTGTTTTTCGGCAAAACTCAAGCTGCCCCCTTGACAACAGCCGAGGAGAGCATTATCATAAAACTAATGACATTAGTTTATGGGGGAGGCACCTTGATGGCCAAAGGACTGAGCGCTGAAAGCATCACTGTCGCGGCAGCTGAACTGATAGAGCAGTACGGGCGCAGCGGATTTTCCATGCGGCTGCTGGCCGATACCATGGGGGTCAAAACCGCCTCGCTCTATAATCACATCGAGAACATGGATACCCTTTTGACCGAGGTATGCCGCTATGCCCTGCGGATGCAGGAGGACGGTGAGCTGCGGGCCATCGCGGGGAAAACCGGCCGGGAGGCCGTATGGGCCCTGGCCTGGGCCTACCGGCGCTTTGCGCAGCAGCACCGGGAGCTGTACTGGCTGGTGATGGATACCGCCGCGGGCGAGCCCCGCGTACTGGATGATGCCGCCGCCCGCTTTACCGAGCCGCTGAAGCAGGTGTTTTCCGGCTTTTATCTGCCGCCCCAGGAGGAGATCCATTTCCGGCGGATGTTCCGGGCCATTGTACACGGCTTTGCCTCGCAGGAGGATGAGGGTTTTTTCTCCCACTATCCCGCCTCCACAGATGAAAGTTTTGAATTTGCTATCCAGCGGTTTATCGATTGCATCATGGATGCGGAAAAGAGGAACCCATCTTGAATTATACCCAAAGCGAAGAATATCTTTTTAATACCATGCCGGTGGCGCGGGCCATTGCCTCGCTGGCCGTTCCCACCGTGATCAGCCAAATCGTCACCGTCATTTACAATATGGCGGATACCTTTTTTGTGGGCCAGCTGAGCGACCCCAACCAGGTAGCTGCCGCCACCGTGGCGCTGCCGCTTTTCATCTTCATCACCGCGCTGGCCAATCTGTTTGGCGTGGGCGGCGCCAGCCTGATCTCCCGCTGTTTGGGACAGGGCGACCGCCAAAAAGCCGGACATACCGCCGCTTTCTGCATCTGGAGCGCCATTGCGGTCTCTCTTATCTATGGCATAGCGGTCCTGCTGCTGCGGCCGGTGCTGCTGCCCTTGCTGGGCGCTGATGCCGAAACCTTCAGCTATTCTTCCTCCTATATGCTTTACAGCATCGGCCTGGGCGCCATGCCGGCGGCGCTCAATCCCATGCTGGCCCACCTGGTGCGTGCCGAAGGCCATTCCCGGCAGGCCAGCCTGGGGGTCGCCTTTGGCGGCATCCTCAATATCCTGCTGGACCCGCTGTTCATCTTTGTGCTGAAGCTGGAGATAGCCGGAGCCGGCCTGGCTACCCTGCTTTCCAATCTGGCTGCAGCAGGCTACTTCATCCTGTTCCTGCATCGGATCCACCACGAAACGGTCATTACTGCCGCCCCGCGGCAGTTCACCCTGGGTCAGCGTATTCCCGGCGAGGTGCTCTCGGTGGGGCTGCCCAGCTGCCTCATCTCGGTCATGGGCGCCATCAGCAATACTGTGCTGAACCATTTTACCGCCGGCTACTCCAATGCCGCCATGGCCGGGATGGGGATCGCCAAGAAGGTGAACCTGCTGGCCTTTGCCGTGGGGCAGGGCATTACCCAGGGCACCCTGCCGCTCATCGGCTACAATTACACCTCCGGCAACCGCCAGCGAATGCTGAAAGCCATTTACGGCCTGCTGGTGGGCTGTCTGGCTGTCTCGCTGCTCATCACCGTGCTGCTGTACTTTGGGGCCGCACCTATTACCCGCTGGTTCATCAATGATGCCGAAACGGTGTCCCATGGGTGCACCTTCCTGCAAATCATCTGCCTGACCTGCCCCACCAGCACCTTTATCTTCTTTGCCATTACGGTGTTCCAGGCCACAGGCAAGCGGGCTCAGCCTATCTTCCTTTCCCTGGTGCGCAAGGGCACCACCGATGTGCTGCTGATGCCGCTGTTCTATCATCTCATCGGCATCAATGGCGTAGCCTGGGCCTCTCCCGCCGCCGATCTTGTCGGTGTTCTCATTGCATTGGCGGTGCTGCTGCCCTATCTGCGCCGCCTGCGGCAGATGCCCTCACCCGTGCCAAAACACCCCTGACGCTATCTTCCTTTCTTTTACGGCCATTCGGCCGCATATCCAAAAAATCTCCCCTGCCTTGAATAAGCGGGGGAGATTTTTTATTTACCGGCGGGATTGCTTTTCCTGCCGACGCTTATCATTGATGTTCTTGATATGCTCATCGGTGATGAGGGGCACACCGTTTTCTTTGGCCTAGGCCGCGCAGCCATTCAATACCGTTTTTAGGAACGGCCGAGACACCTTGACGAAATTTCAGCGCGTCATCGGTGAATTATACGCTGTCATCGCAGCGGTTGGCAGCATAGCGGATGGATTCAAGATCCGTTTCCTTGGGTGCCGGGATCGGCTCCGCAATGGGCTTTTTAAGCCCGCGCGGAAACTGGGTGTACCAGAAGTTCGTGGAATCTCGGTAGCCATAATCCACCGGTACCGGCGGAAAGTTATTTTTCATCACACCATTGATGAGTGCATCATAGTATTCCGGTTTCATCAGAATCTTATCGATGCTGAGGATGAAGTGTGCACCGTACTTGGAGGTAATGCCGTTAAAATCATTGTAGGGGCCGGGGGCCCATCATCAATATCCTCCACTGAAAAGCGCCCGGCATTTTCCAATTCGCTGTTCCAGCCACACTCAAATACCTGATACGCCTCCGCAATGACCTGCGGCGGGTTTTGTCGGTAGGGTCGCTCTGGCCATCCTCCATGCCCACTCTCCCCGCCTTGTCAAGCAGATCTCCCTCTTGCTATCCTTCATAAAAACCTATAAAATAGAGCTGATCTACCATTACACCCTAGGGAGGATGCTCATGCTGACCGAGCACGAAGAAAAACTTATCCAAAGATACTATATTTACCCCAAAATCGCTATTACTGTGGTCATTATGGCGCTGGCGCTGGGGGTCCCTTTCATCCTGCTGGAAATGATCGATGATCTCGTTTTTCACGATGAAGAAGTCATCTTTTGGGGCCTTTATGTCTATTTGGGCTTCGCGGCCCTGTATCTCATCCTTTTCTGTTACTGCACCCTTCGAGCCAAGCTGGGAATGCGGAAAGAGGAATGGCAGGAGCTGCAGCGCCGCCTTAGTGTCCGCCAGAGCCAGAGTGATTACTCCGGTGCCGTGGCCGGTTCACTGGCCATGGGGGCCACCGGCCGCCTGATGCAAAAAAGCCAGAATAAAACAGTGCGCGGGGTCGGCACCGCCGCGGAAGTGGCCGGGGCCATTGGGGCCGTTGCCACCGCCGGCGCCATGAATGCCGAGATTGCCCACAATGCTCAGGCCATGGCGGAAGCCTACGGTGTCCCCCTCCCCCGCACCAAAGGATTGAGAACTGTACTGGTGCTGCTGCCGCTGGTGATTCTCATTGGCACCTACATCCCCCAGTACAGCCACGCCCATACTGCCATGCAGCAGAATACCCTCCTCGTTTCCCAGCGTATTGAAGAGATCACCAAAGCTTTGGATCCGGTCTGTGAATACATCTCTGCCGATGACCCCGCCGAACGCTATCAGGATTACGGCTATCGTGTCATTGGCTACCTGCGCGGCATGAATACCGATGCCCCCAAATGCTATGTTTACATTTCGCTGGACTCCACCGGTGTGCTGGAATCTCTCTCCTACGATGAGGAAATTACTATGTCACTCAGCCTGGAGGAAAACCTCAGCCGTATCGAAAAGGACTTTGAAACACTTCACCGCGTCCTGCAAAAAGCAGACATTCCCACCCAAAGCCCCGAACTGCTCACCACCTATCAGCTTTCCGAAGAATTCCGGGAGGCCTTCCTTGCCGGCACCTATTATCAGAGCATCGATTGTTCCGAAAATGGTGAAAGCACCCGTGTTTATTGGAGCTTTGAAACCGAATCCGAGGAAGAATTTGATGAATACACCCATCCCCGCGTATACCTCTATGTGCGGGCGTAAACTGCCCGGTGGCCGTTCAGTCAAATACCCATTGGAGTGGCAGATTAAAACTGCGTGATACCCGATAAGGCCCACATTTATACCACTCTTCTATTTCCCTACCGGGTTTTATGAGATTGCCCTCTCACTTTCTCTTTGCCGAATTTTTTTGCGAGATTCCCACAGTTTTTTGCTCGTTTCCAAAATATTTTTCGGAAGCAGAAGAATTTGGAGGAAGGCGGCATATTCTTTGGAATGAATTCTCATGCGCTATTGACAAAACTATCATCAGGATGATATAATTTTGTTGTATCATTACAATGATAACGGAGGCTTCATATTATGAGCATCATTCAACTGCTTCACGGAACCGACCACATCATCGAGGTTCCGGATATTCATATCGGTAATCCGCACAACGACTATGGCATGGGTTTCTACTGTACCCGCGTCGATGAAATGGCTCGTGAGTGGGCCTGCAAAAAGAACACAGACGGTTTTGTCAACAGCTATGACTTTGACACGGAAGGGCTGAAGGTGCTGAATCTGTTGGACGGAACGCATACGGTCCTGAACTGGATGGCTCTTCTGCTTCAGTTCCGCACCTTCAAGCTGGACTCCGAAGTTGCCGTTGATGCAAGGGACTATCTTATTGACCACTATTCAATTGATTTAACCGGCTACGATGTTGTGATCGGCTATCGGGCAGACGATTCCTATTTCCAGTATGCAGAGTCCTTTGTGTCAAACACTTTACCGCTCCGGAGTTTGAACAGGGCTCTGAAGCTGGGCAAGCTCGGTGAGCAGACGGTTGTCATTTCTCAAAAAGGCTTTGATCGGCTGCACTTCGTGAATGCTTATCCGGTCAGCAAGAGCGTCTATTACCCCAAGTTCTTGGATAGAGATACCAAAGCGAGGGATACTTACCGTAAAGAGATCAAGAAAAGCAAGTCTTACCGGGACGACATCTTCGTGCTGGATATCTTGAGGGAGGAGATGAGCAACGATGACCCACGCATACAGCGAATCTTATTTGAATAATGCCAAGGATCGTCTTTCCTCTTTCTTCGACTATGCAATCAACGACTGCAAATTAAAACCGGATTGGATCACAGCACTCTTCATCAATACCGGCTACGCCGAACAATTTGAACGAGGCAACCCCGCCTATGTCGCAGGGATGTCCGGTGTTGAGCTGGCCCGCGCGGTCATCACAAAGGCATACGGTCCAAAGGAGCTGCCAGAACCAACCGACGCAGAGGACTGCTCCCCTGAATATTGGGCCGGTTGGGCAGTTGCAGAGTACCAATGGTTTACCGGCCGTCGTTTCAAGGACATCTTTGAGCGCATTCCACTTTCCAAGATCGTTGGGATGTATTCCGTTTACCACGAGATGGACATTACAAGTTTCATCGATACCATGGAGGAACTCTATAAAGCAGCGGAAGGCGATTCCAACCTGAAGCGCATCCGTGAAAACCGGGGCTTATCTCAGGCAGAGCTTGCAGAGCAGTCCGGCGTGAATCTGCGCAACATTCAGATGTACGAACAGCGGGTCAATGGCATTGACAAGGCGCAGGCAAACATCCTCTACAAGTTGTCCCGTGTTCTCGGCTGCAATGTGGAAGACCTGCTGGAAAATCCCATGATGTAATTTCATTCCTGCACCTGCTTCGGCAGGTGCATTTCCTATGTCAAACCAGTCATTTCGTTCCTGTTTAACCTACGCATTTCCTAAAATTTTCTTAAGCGTCTTCAGTGCATCATCCCTTTTTCTATAGATGCTCGTCTTGGGCATTGCGTATTTTTCCACAAGCTCCTTAACCGGTATTGGGGATTCTGTGAAGAAAAAATCCTGAATGATGGCCCGCTCTTCCGGGGCCAACATTTTCAGTGCAGTTCTGACTCGCTCAATATCCATACGCTGCATGACCGACTCCCCTACATTGCACTCTGTAGGAGCGTGTGGAGATAAGCGTATTCCACTCATAGCCGCAGGTCTTGCACTTCCACCAAGCCTTACTATTTGCGAACGCCGTAACTTCGGTAGGCTTCTTTCCGTTTCTATCAGACCATTCGACTGCTACTTCCGGCAATACTGTCGCAAGGTCGTTAAATCCAGCAAGGACTTTATTATGAGAGCAATATGGACAGCCCGTTTTATTGATGGTTCTGCTCTTTACGGTAGCAGTCCATTCGTGTCCCAATTTACATTTCCATAGCACTTTCTTGTGTGAACCGATAGATACCTCTGTCGGCTTGATTTCATTTTTCTCTGACCACTCTGAAGCTAATCCCGGCTTCAATGTACTTAAATCGTTAATGCCTGAAACTACTCTTGCACCGGAGCATATTGGGCATTTCTCGCCATTGGAACGAGCTTTTATGCTTGTTTCCCACTCGTGACCGCAAGCACCTCTCCACCATACTTTCTTATTCGAGCCGAAAGTTATACTGTCCGGTGTCAACGGCAAATTCTTTTCCGACCACTCGGCAACCAATTCGGGATGTACTGCCACTAAACTGTTACTCATATCAAAACCTCCGCTTCCTCTTTGATTAGAGTATATGAGGATTTGGCTTTATCTTGTAGTTTGCGAATATCCCTAAAAATAAAAAAATCCCCTTGAGAAAAGATATTTCTTCTCTCAAGGGGTTGATAAACTTGGAACTTACAATTTTTTGATCGGGAGTCTGATAACAGTTTTCCATTTCTCCGGCATGACCTTTCTTGCATCTGACATATAGATCTCGTGGTGTAGCCTTTCCTTGTTAATATCAGTAACATAGCCGTTCTGTTCCAAATAGGCATCCATAATTGCCACTGTTGCCGGCTCATCATCAAAAGAACCCAAGTGCATAATTTGAACACATAATCCTTCATCCATCGTAAGATACTCTGCCGAAGAACAATCAAGTTTTTTCTTTTTTGTAGCTGTTTCTACTGCCCAGTCAAAATCCTTTTTTGAAATAAAATCAGGCAAACGAATAACAGAGATCCAGTTAAACGAGGCTTTGTCTGTATAGTCCACACCATCCATATTTTCTTGCCACCAGAAACCCTCGAGCGGCGGGACTACATACTCAAAAAATCCCTCAATTTTATAATCCGTCTTATAACTCATTTTTAAGGTATACGCAACAGCATACAGCACACTGATCGCCTGCTGATATGTTCCTCCTTCTTCATTCGGATCGCCCTTACCCCTGACCGCAATATAATTCGCTGTAGGGACATTTACGATCTCAGGCTTATTCTTTGGCATATAGAATTCTTTGTATTCTTTCTTAAAGTCAAAAGCCATGGTGAAACCTCCTGATTCCCGATATATCGTTACCCTTATTTTGAAAATGGGCACTCCCGATTGGGGCTGCCCATTCATTTTGTCTGTTATGCGATTTTTACTTATCCAGCGGCTTCATGGTCGGGAACAGCAGGACATCCCGGATGGAAGCCGAATCGGTCAGCAGCATCACCAGGCGGTCCACGCCAAAGCCCAAACCGCCGGTGGGGGCCATGCCGTACTCCAGCGCAGTCACAAAGTCATAGTCCACCTCGGCACGGGTATTCGGCTCCTCGCGGCGCTTTGCCTCCACCTGACGCTCGAAGCGCGCCTTTTGATCAATGGGGTCGTTCAGCTCACTGAAGGCGTTGCCATACTCGGTAGCGCAGATGAAGTACTCAAACCGCTCGGTAAAGGCAGGGTCCTCCGGCTTGCGTTTGGCCAGCGGGCTGTTTTCCACTGGATAATCATAAATAAAGGTCGGCTGAATGAGGTTTTCCTCCACATAGGCATCAAAGAACTCGGCCAGCACGGTACCCTTGGTCGCATCAGCAGGGACCTCCACATTCTTCGCCTTGGCGGCGGCGCGGGCGTCCTCATCGCTCTTCCAGTCGTAGTAGTCCACCCCGGCGTACTTCTTCACCGATTCCGCCATGGTCAGGCGCTCCCAGTGGCCCAGGTCCAGCTCCACACCCTGGTAGGTGATCCTGGTACTGCCGCAGACCTTCTGCGCCAGGCGGGTATACAGCTCCTCCACCAGGTCCATCATGCCCTTGTAATCGGTGTAGGCCTGGTACAGCTCCACGGTGGTGAATTCGGGGTTGTGCTTGGTATCCATACCCTCATTGCGGAAGATGCGTCCCACCTCGTACACACGATCCAGGCCGCCCACGATGAGCCGCTTGAGATACAGCTCAGTCTCAATGCGCAGGTACATATCCATATCCAGCGTATTGTGGTGGGTCACAAAGGGCCGGGCGGAAGCGCCGATCTCCAGCGGCACCAGGATGGGGGTATCTACCTCCAGGAAGCCCTTCTCATCCAGGTAGCGGCGGATCTCGGTCAGGATTCGGCTGCGCTTATAGAAGGTATCCCGCACCTCCGGGTTCACAATAAGGTCCACATAGCGCTGGCGGTACCGGGTATCGGTATCCCGCAGGCCATGGAACTTCTCCGGCAGCGGCAGCAGGGACTTGGAAAGCAGCTTGATATGGGTGGTATGAACCGAGATCTCGCCCTTCTGGGTACGGAACACGGTGCCCTCCACGCCCAGGATATCACCGATATCCCACTTCTTAAAGTCGGCATAGTCTTCCTCACCCACATCATCCCGGCGCACATATACCTGCAGCCGTCCGGTGGAATCCAGCAGATCCATAAAGCTGGCCTTACCCATCACGCGGCGGCTCATCATGCGGCCGGCAATGCGTACCGTTTTGCCCTCCAGCGCCTCAAAGTTATCCCGGATCTCCTGGTTCCTGGTATCCCAGTCATATTTCGTGATCTCATAGGGGTTCTTGCCGGCTTCGCACAGTGCCGCCAGCTTGTCCCTGCGCACCTTTACCTGTTCGTGCAGGCGCTCCTCTTCTTCCTCGGCCTCCGCCGCCGGGTTCATTACCTTTTCTTCGCTCATATTTTGTCCTCCTTCACCGGCGCAGGCATACCCGCCCCGTCACATTCATCCATTCCTGCAGGGGGGCAATCTCCGGACGCCCCTCCGCTTTTATCGAGCCGCCCCGCTTCGCCGGGGACGGCCCTCCCTCGCTGCGGAGCGCCCGGTGCTCCCGCCACTGCCGCTGCTGTGGGTATCACTTTATTCTACCATCAAATGCCCCGCAGGGCAAATAAAAAAGCAGAAAAGTTTGCCGCTTTTCTGCCTTTTTGCCGGTAAATTACTTGCTGATGTCCAGAATGACCATCTCGAAGGCGCCGCCGGGGGCTTCCACCACCACGGTCTCACCCTTTTTATGGCCAATAAGCGCATGGCCTACGGGGGACTGGTCGGAAATTGTGTTCATCTCGTGGCCCACTTCCATGGCGCCAACGATGAGGTACTCGCCCTCTTCCTCCATATCCTTATCCAGCACCTTCACCTTGGAGCCAACCCCCACCACATCCAGCGAAAGGCTGTCGGTATCCACGATGGTCACATGCTTCAGCTGCTCTTCCAGCACGGCAATGCGGGCTTCTATTTCCGCCTGCTCGTTTTTGGCAGCATCGTATTCACTGTTTTCGGAAAGGTCGCCGTAGCCGCGGGCGATCTTTATTTTCTCTGCGATCTCGCTGCGTTTGGTCGTTTTCAGCTCTTCCAGCTCTTTGGCCAGCTCATCATAGCCGGTCTGGGTCATTTGAATGGTGTTTACCATGAAATACAGCTCCTTTACGGGAGGCAAACGGTGCCCCGCTGCCCGACGATAGTCTAATTATTATAGTTTTTTCTGCCCAAAATGTCAAGTACGCATCAGCTTCCCCAGTTCGGTAAATTCCGCCAGCCGTCCATCAATGCGGCATCCCCCAAGGGTCAGCGGCAGCTTCACCCGGCGGGTACCGCACTCCGTTACCATCCCCCAAAAGGCGGTTGGTTCCGCCCCCGGTGGCACCTCCGCCAGCTGTTCCGGCGTCAGTGCCAGCGTCAGCCGGTTCACTGTGGGGTTCCCCTGTATCCCACTGCGGTCTGCAGTGATTATCGGCCGCCGCACCCGTATCACTCCTGTTGGATAGGGCGCCGCACAAATGGAACAGTCCTCCAGCTCGGCTGGGGTCTCCGCCCATAGCAGCGGCAGGCCGTATTCCACCCGCAGCATGGTTTCCGCGGCAGCATAGCGGCTTCGCCGCAAGGTATATACCTTTACTCCCCGGCAGCAGTCCAGCCACTCCCCGCAGGCCCATGGCGCTATTCCCTGCG
>ERZ835980.1584-NODE-1584-length-24292-cov-3.930024_pt1 | contig 24292 bp, 25 predicted proteins | sample MGYA00519943_ERZ835980 | MGnify/ENA primary metagenome ERZ835980 (study PRJEB31850, sample SAMEA3708791) | human gut metagenome | biome: human gut; feature: human-associated habitat; material: faeces | place: China | collected 2014 ... | reverse complement strand
AGTTTCTAGTAACGGCCATGGTCGGTTTGAAAATGGTCGATACGATCGGCAGCGGCATCCGCAAGATGTACAACTACCAAAGACTGCGACTATTCCCTCTGCCGGATTACAATTTGGCCGACAACCGCGTCGAAGTTACCATAACGGGCAAAATCCTCGACATGAACTACGCCAATATTTTGGCTGGAAATAGCGATTTGAACCTGCTCGACATTGAGCTGCTGAACCGCGTGCAGCTGGGGAAACCGTTATCCGACGAAGAGATTGCCCGATTGAGGAGCAAACGCCTGATCGAAGGCCGTAAGCCCAAAGTCTATATTGCGAAACATATCGCCCAGAAAGTAGGACAAAAGATTGAGTATTCGGAGCATAAGGGACTCGGAAATAAGAGTTGCGAAGAGTTTTTGATGACGGCATTGCGCGATCACAAATCATTGTCGCGCAAAGAAATCGACAAACTACTATGGAATCTTCTTTCCGACCTGCTTACTGACAGACAGAAAAAAGATAAGATTACGAATCTTTTGGCAAAATTAAAGAGGCAGGGCAAGATAAGAAACGAATCGCAAGGCCCGAATTCAGATTGGTTTATTGTTTAAATTTTACACGCTTTTACACGCTTTTTTACATGCTTATTTCTTTTTACGCTTCGTTTATATGTTGTATATTAGGTAATTAAAAGCGTGTAAAAATGTTTGGGTAGAGAGAAAATATACCCCCCCCTAAAAGGATCGTAATAAGGATTAAAAATATAGATAATGCCCCGTCGTCGCAAAATAGGAATCAAGGCTTCCGAACTGGCATGCTTCGACACGCTGGTTGAGGAATTGCGCACCCGGCCGGAGTTTGCAGACTTCGACCCGGCAAGTTTGCGCGTGTGGTCATACGAGAATTACGAACCGACAATCCGAAATATTGCGCGGGTTATCCGTCATTTCGATTATTGGCTGGCATCGCATCGAAACGAAATGTTTCTCACGACACATTCGGGCAGCAGGTTGTTCTGCAAGAAGGATTTGGCCGAGGCTTTGGGTGTTGCGCGTCCGACGCTCGACCGGTGGATTGCGAATGGCTGGCTGGAAGAATGTACCGTGTGCGTATTTTCGAATGGCGAAAGAAGTTATTCGGCGGACGCGGTGCGCAAAGCATTGGAAAAATTAAGATAAAACACGGAAAACAGGTTTGTTTCGGAGGGCGGCTTTAATCGAGTCCGCCTTCTTTTATTTTGTCGAAACAATCACTTTACATACTGCGGCCAAAACGAAAAAAAAGAAGCAATTCGACGCAATACGTACAGGGAAAATCCGGGACCATCAGCCGGCTGTCCGCTACTGTCCGCTTATGTCATCCAAGTGTCACTATTCTGTAACACAATTACTTATTTCGGATAGGTTTGATAAATGATTTTCTTTGCGGTATCAAACCGAATGAACCATGGCAAAGGAAATTTATCTAAACGGCATGACTGCCGACCAACTCTCGGAGATGATTCGGGAGTCCCTGCGCGACGAGCTGCGACAGCTGCGTCCCGTACAACCTAAAACCGACACGAAGTATCTCACGCGGCATGAAACAGCCCGTCGTCTGCGCATCTCGCTCGTGACGCTCACCGACTGGGTGAATCGCGGTAAAATCTGCGCCCACAAAATCGGCGGGCGTGTTTTGTTCCGCGACAGCGACGTCGACGCAGCTTTGAACCGAATCGTTCCCATTAAATAATTCAGTGAAAGAATAAATATTTCTCTTTTCACTGAACATAGATTGTTATGAAAACGATTCAAGCTATCAAATGCCTTTCGATTCGGGCCTACCTTGCTGGACGGGGTTTGCGCCCGACCAAAGACAATCCGCGATACGGCCTTTATCTTTCACCGCTGCGCAAGGAGCATACACCGAGTTTCAAGGTGGACTACGCGCAGAACTTATGGTATGACTTCGGGCTGGGTGCGGGTGGTTCGATTATCGACCTTGTGATGCGGTTGGAACGGTGCGATTTCGCGCAAGCCCTCCGGTTGCTCGGCAACGGTGAGAGAACACCGATGGCCGTTCCCGTACCGTCGTCGGATCTGCCGACCGATCCCGCGCTCCGCTTGCTTTCCGATATCCCGCTCCGCCATCCGGCATTGGTCGGCTACCTTTCTTCGCGGGGAATCGACCCGATAATCGCATCGGCCTGCTGTCGGGAAGTGCATTACGCCGTCGGCGGACGCAACTATTTCGCTGTCGGATTCCGCAACGATGCCGGAGGATGGGAGCTGCGTTCGGAACGTTTCAAGGGCAGTGTATCGCCCAAGCATATTACGACAATCGACAACCGTTCCGATACCGTCGTCGCATTCGAGGGATTTATGGATTTCCTCTCCTTCCTTTCGATGAAGCCGGACGAATGGCCGCATATCAACATTGCGGTGCTGAACTCGGTCGTCAACCTGCCGAAAGCGATTCCGTTTCTCAGTCGGCATGCGACGATTTATGCATTTTTCGATAACGACAACGCGGGGCGTAAAACCACGGCCGATTTGAAACGGCTATGCCCGAATAGCACCGTCATCGACCGGTCACATCTTTATCGGGAGCATAAGGATTTGAACGAGTTTTGGCAGACGAAACAGCATCGGCAACAATCCCGGTTGCCTATTGTTCCCAAACGCAAGCGGGGTATGAAAATGTAAGAAGGCAAGTTTGTGTTTTTGTCAGCCAAAAACTCGCCATGCGGCTCTCATCCCGATGGTCTAACGCGAATAATCGAATCCATGAAACATTCCAAACATACGGGCGGACGCCCGCCGCTGGGCAAGGCCCGAAAACAGGAATACCGCATAACCCTCCGCCTCAATACGGAGCACAAACTACGCCTGCAAGCGTTGGCTCGTGCTGCCGGACGGCCGCGCACAGAAGTCCTCCGCCAATTGATAGCCGCCGGTCGTGTGCGCGAGCGTCTGCGCCGCGAACATCTCGACATTATGTCCCAGTTCAAAGGCCTGGCCCGCAACCTGAACCAACTTACCCACCTTGCCCATGCGAAAGGATTTACGGGGATAGTGTCCCGACATGCGGCTATTGTCGTGGACATTGAGGCTTTGTTAAAGAATCTTCGCGATGATCTTACCGATCATCGCCGGGTCATCATTTGCAGGAACGGTCGGATATGTAATAAAGGAACAATCGCGAATATTGGCAGCCGAGGGAGTAACCCCGCCGAATGTTCGGGATATGGTGCAAGACTTCAAAGACCAAACATTGCTGAATCCGCGTATCAAGAATGCCGTCGGGCATATATCCCTTTCGTTTTCTCCGAAAGACGCATCGCGCATGACTGACGCGTTGATGACACAGATTACCAAAGAGTATATGCAGAAAATGGGCATCGCCGACACGCAGTATCTGCTGGTGCGCCACCTTGACCAACCGCATCCGCACTGCCATCTGGTCTATAATCGGGTAGGAAACAACGGACAAACCATATCGGATAAGAACATCAAAATCCGAAATGCAAAAGTCTGTCGCGCATTGACCGAGAGATACGGGCTGCACCTTGCGCCGGGCAAAGAATCGGTACGCAGAGAATACTTGCGAGAACCCGACAAAACCAAATACGAAATATACGACGCAATCAAAACGAGTTTACCTAAGTGCGGCAGTTGGAGTGATTTAGAGCTTCGGCTGAAAGCGCAAGGTATTAGTGTGCGTTATAAATATTGCGGCTCGACCAACCAAAAGCAAGGAGTGTTGTTCGGCAAGAACGGATTCGAGTTTTCAAGCTCGAAGATCGACCGCCAATTCAGCTACTCGAAACTGAACCAGCACTTTGCACAAGCACAGCAGCAGACCCACTATCGGGCAACGCTTGCGAATGGATTCCATGCGGCCATAGGCAATTATCGGTCGGCATACACCGACTTATTCGGCAATATGGGCGGTGGAGGGAATAAGGGCCAAGCGGATACCGGTTCGATAAACTTCGGCGGCAATATCGGTGCATTGCCGTTGCCGCCCAATGATTCGCCTGTCGAACTGTCTGCGGCTCAACTACAACGCAAACCCGGCGAAAGTCCCGAAGAACATATCGCCCGCATTACGGCATTGCTCAATACCGTTGCCGAAGCGATGGCGATAGCAGCGATGGAGCGGAAACGCCGCCTGCGCGAACGCAAACCCAAAATGAAATTATAACCCTAAAACAAGCAACTATGAAAGAAAACGATATGATGTCTTACGAAATGTACGAAGATTTCAAGGAGACGATGGTAAAGACAATCAAAACCGAACTGTCGACGAAGAATAGCCAATCGACCGATACGGATTTGCCGCAACTCATACACTCGGAATACGAACGCAACAGAGAGGCGATAGCCCAACTCTCCGAAAGACTGGAAAGCATCGAACGAAACAACGCAAAAACTCTAACCAGTATGGAAAATTTACAGGCATCTGTCGATGCAATCGAAATCCCTGCCGAACTGCCGCCGAGAATCGTGCAGCACAGAATATCGCTCACCATCGAATCGAAAGGAGTATTCTGGGCGATGATAGGAATGATGACGACAATCGTGCTGCTGAGTACGGTGCTGTATTGGACTGCGAAACCGAACTACAACCGCATCGACAACGACCTGAAATACCGCTATATCAAAATGAAAGGCGAAGCGACACCCGACCGCATTGCCGAACTGGAAGACCTATTCGAACTACACCGCGACAACGCAAAAATCCGAGAGATGAAAAGAGATATCGAAGAATATGAACGAACCATTCGCCAAAAAGTCATACTCGAAGAACAGGTGAGGCTCAAAGAACGGGAAGCCGAGGAACTCAATGGTAAAGCAGCTAAATTAAAGAGAGAGCTCTCTCTTTTTGAATTATAGTTAATAATTTCATATCTTTATGCGAAATATGTTTCATATTAGTGTAGTGATATATGAACAGAATAAAGGAAATACTTGAAGAAAAAGGTATTAAACAGACTTGGCTGGCCGAGAAACTCGGCAAGAGTTTCAGCATGGTAAATGCTTATGCTTGCAATCGTCGGCAACCCAATTTGGAGTTGCTTTTCGAGATTGCCAATATCCTTCAAGTTGATCCCAGAGATTTAATCGGTAAAAAATAGGCTGTATGGCAATCAAAAAATCAGAATTATATAGTACTCTTTGGAAATGTTGCGATGAACTTCGCGGAGGCATGGATGCAAGCCAATACAAGGATTACGTATTGGTGATTCTGTTCGTGAAATACATCAGCGATAAAAGTCGCAACGACTCCAATTTCATGATAGACATTCCTGCAGGTTGCTATTTTGAGGATTTCGTCGCTCTGAAAGGACACGCCAATATCGGGGAGGAGATGAACAAGAAAATGGCAGCTTTGTCCGAAGCAAATCAACTGGACGGAGTGTTTATCGCGGACTTCGATGATGAAACCAAGCTCGGCAAAGGCAAGGATAAAGTCGAAACATTGAGCGGGCTTATCGGCATATTCCAGACCTCCGACCTCGATTTCAGCAAGAACCGGGCAGCCGATGACGACCTTATAGGCGATGCCTACGAATACCTGATGAAGAATTTTGCGACCGAAAGCGGAAAAAGCAAAGGCCAGTTCTACACCCCGGCAGAAGTCAGCCGGGTAATAGCCAAGGTTTTGGGGCTCGATAAGGTAAATAGTATCCGTACCACCATCTACGACCCGACATGCGGTTCCGGGTCACTGCTTCTTCGCGCCAAAGCCGAAACGCCGACAGATGCAACTTTATATGGACAGGAGAAAGACAATGCGACGGTGGGATTGGCGAAGATGAACATGATTCTTCACAACGATCCATATGCGATAATCAAACAGGGTGATACGCTCAACGATCCTCAATATAAAGATGAGTCCGGTAATCTCCAAACGTTCGATTTTGTGGTGGCCAATCCTCCGTTCTCGACCAAGTCGTGGTTGAAAGGCGCGAAAGAAGAGGACCAATATCATCGTTGGGGCTCGTCAATCGGAGTTCCGCCAGAGAAAAACGGCGACTACGCCTTTCTGCTCCATATCGTGCGGTCGATTAAGCAGACGGGGTGCGGGGCCTGCATCCTTCCGCATGGCGTGTTGTTCCGAGGCAATGCCGAAGCGCAAATTCGGAAGTATCTGGTGGCGGAGAAGCGATATATCAAAGGCATTATCGGATTGCCGGCCAATCTTTTCTTCGGCACAGGCATTCCGGCATGTATTATCATCCTCGAAAAGTCCGAGGCTTCCAATCGTAAGGGCGTATTTATGATTGACGCGAAATCGGGGTTCATGAAAGACGGTGCAAAAAATCGGTTGCGCGAGCAGGATATCCGTCGTATTGTCGATATTTGGCAGCAACAGCGTGATGCCCCGCACTTTGCCCGATTCGTTCCGCTGGAAGAGATCGAACGCAACGACTATAACCTGAATATCCCGCGTTATATCTCGGCTCCGGACACCGAAATTTTACAGGATATAGATGCCCATCTGCATGGAGGTTTACCAGCTCACGATATCGAGCAACTTGCCGCATATTGGCAGGTGTGTCCCTCGTTGCGCAATGATCTGTTCCGGCCGCACGATACCCGCACCAGCTATTTCGCATTGAATTGCGATGCGGAGGCTGTTCGCGATACGATTATGGACAATGCCGATTTCCGTCGTCAGACCGAGATTTTCTATCGGAGTTATGCCGGGTGGTGTGACCGCCATCGCGAGACTCTTTATTCGCTTGCCACAGGGTTTGCGCCGAAGCGTCTGATCGAAGTGTTGAGCGATTCGTTACTTGCAATTTTCAAACGCGATGAGTCACTGGTCGATGCCTATGATGCGTATGACTGCCTGATGAACTATTGGAGCGAAACGATGCAGGATGACTGTTATCTGATAGCTGCGAACGGATGGAAGGCGGAGTTGTATACGCCGCAGCCGGCGGCCAAAAAGAAAGATGCAAAGCCGAAAGAAAAGAAGGCTTCGACGCCGGAGGATGTCGCCTGCGATTTATTGCCCGTTTCGATTGTTATCGACGAATATTTTGCGAAAGATAAACATCTGATTTCGGCTTCCGAGGAGCTGTTGAACGATAAGGAAAACCAATTGATCGAACTGCTCGAAGAGCATGCGGATGAAGCATTCGACGAAGGCAATTTTGCGGATAACAAACTTACCGACGGCAATGTTAAAAAACGAATCAAAACCCTCGATAAAAAATCGGATGCCGACGAAATCGCTGTTCTGACGCAATACCTCAAACTGAAAGAAGATATTTCGCTGACAAAGAAAACTTTGAAGACGTTGAAATATAATCTGCTGACGGCTTTGACGGTTAAATACGCCAATCTGACGGAGGATGATATCAAACGGCTGGTCATCGAGCGAAAATGGTTCGCGACTCTTTCTGCCCTGCTCGACAGCGAAATGCAACGCATCGGCCAACAGTTGACCTCGGAAGTTTCGGCTCTTGCTGAGCGTTATGCACAAACGCTTCCGGAAATCGACGCTGAAATCGCCGACCTCGAATCCAAGGTCGCCGCACACTTGAAACAGATGGGTTTTTAACAGACTTATTATGTATACAATACCAACTCTCCCGTTGCAAATCGACCTTGAAAGCAAGGCTGTATTACGCCAGTTGAATCTGTCCAATAAAAAATTGGCCGAATTGAAAGGTGTTGCATTGACTATTCCTAATGAAAGCATTTTAATCAATACGCTTATTTTGCAGGAAGCAAAAGAAAGCTCTGCTGTTGAGAATATCATTACTACGCACGACGATTTATATAAAGCTGATGCAGGGCTGACTGCATTTGCTGTGTCATCCTCAACAAAAGAGGTCGTATTGTATTCCGACGCCCTGAAACGAGGTTTCGATTTGATTCGTAATAATAAAATATTATCATTGAACCACATCAAAGAGATTCAAGAGGTATTGGAAAAGAACAAGGCGGGCTTTCGCAAGGTTCCCGGGACCAATCTACAAAACGCACGAAAGGAGATTGTTTACTTTCCGCCTCAACGATTTGACGATATACAGTGCCATATGGAGAATTTAGTTGCTTACATCAATGACGATACATTAAGCGATGTGGACCCGTTAATCAAGTTAGCGATCATTCATCATCAGTTCGAAAGTATCCATCCGTTTTATGATGGTAACGGACGAACTGGGCGAATTATCAATTCTCTATTCTTAATATTGAAAGGTTTATTAGATTTACCTATTCTATATTTAAGCCGATATATCATTAAGAACAAGGCGGATTATTATCGCTTAATACAGGCCGTGCGCGACACTAATGAATGGGAACAGTGGATTTTGTATATATTGAAAGGTGTAGAAGAAACTGCTGAAGAGACTATTATTCTTGTAAAACAGATCAATATCCTGATGCAGGAATATAAAATAAAAATGAGAGAAGTACTGGGGCGCCAATATAGCCATGAATTGTTAAACAACATATTCAAACATCCTTATACCAAAATAGATTTTGTAATGCAAGATCTTCATGTTTCACGAGTCACTGCAACCAAATATTTGAATTTAATGGTTTCGAACAATATGCTCAATCGAATCAAAATGGGGAAAAGTAATTTTTATTTGAATCCGGAATTGACTCGATTGTTTATTAATCATAGCGATAACAAGAATGTCGATAGTTTCGAGTCCATCGAATCTATTAGCACAATCATTTAAACATGTAAAGCAAACAGCAGTTTTCTTTACACGACAATCTGAACATGTAAAGCAAACAGCAGTTTCTTCTACATTAGAATAACCAGAAATGCCAATAGAGGTTTGGCTGCAAATAAAACAGGGGGGGGGTAAATAATAAAATGAACATACCGCAAGGATATAAACATACGGAGTTTGGCTTAATACCAAGCGACTGGGTATTGTGTGCATTTAAAGACGTTTTGACAACATTTTCAAGCGGTGCAACACCTTATCGAGGTATTCCTGAATATTATATTGGCAGTATTCGTTGGATTTCAAGTGGCGAGTTGAATTTTAATGTTATCTATGATACGCTTGAACATATTTCAGCAATTGCTGTTAGAAACACCAATCTCCACATACACAATCCCGGAACGTTTTTAATGGCTATTACTGGGCTTGAGGCTGAAGGTACGCGCGGGAAGTGCGCCATTGTAGGTGCTTCAGCTACAACCAATCAGTCTTGTCTTGCAATCAATGGGTCGGATAGAATGTGTGTAGAATATCTATTCTGGTTCTATCGAATGTGGGGAAATTATTTGGCTTTCAAATATTGTCAAGGGACAAAACAACAAAGCTATACAGCTGAGATTGTTAGGAGGTTGCCGATTTATTGTCCTGCAACTATTGAGGAGCAAAATAAGATTGCCGAAGCATTGAGCGATGTAGATGCATTGATTGCGGCACTCAATAAGAAAATCGCAAAAAAGCGCCTTATCAAGCAAGGTGCAATGCAACAACTTCTGACTGGCAAAAAACGTTTGTATGGCTTCTCGGATGAGTGGACAATAAAGAAGTTGGGAGGTCTTGCAAAGATGAATAGCGGAGGGACTCCGGATTCTTCCAATTCGGAATATTATGGAGGAGATATTCCGTTTTTATCTATAAGCGACATTACATCGACAAACAAATATATAAGTCGAACAGAAAAAACAATTACAGAAAAAGGATTAAGATATAGTTCTGCTCGTATATTTCCTATCAAAACAATTATGTATGCGATGTACGCGTCGTTAGGAAAGTGTGGCATTGCAGATATTTCATTATCTTGCAGTCAGGCTATTTTGGGTATTACTCCATCGAAGAATGTCAATACGGAATATTTGTATTATATTCTGTCTTACATTGAAGAAACAGTGAAAGAATTCGGTCAAACCGGTACCCAGACAAATTTAAGCAAACAACTTGTACAGGATTTGGAATTATATCTACCAACTGATTATAAGGAGCAACAAACAATAGCAACAATCCTTTCCGATATAGACAAGGAAATTGCAGATTTGGAAGCACGCCGCGATAAGTACAAACTTATCAAAAGCGGTATGATGCATAAATTATTAACCGGACAAATAAGATTAAAATAATCAACTAATATTTACAAATATGACGAGTTCAGAATTGCCAAAGGTTAAACTTTTAACTGGAAACTATAATATCATAGATTCTGGTAGCATTGTACTGCAAATGGGAGAATATCTTGAATTCCAGATAAGAGATCTTAAATTTAGAGTTGAATTTATAGATGAACCTGTAGTCGAAGGTGTTAATCGAAAAGGACGAATTTCTACCAGTGTAATTGAGCCAGATACCCCTAATGCATATTTTAAAATATCATTGTATAATCAGAATACAGCTTTTTTTTCAAGCACTACCGATTTTTTGGATGTGGCAACATTTGACGGAAAACCTCTTAGGTTAAAATTCAGCGTACAAGCAATTAATAATAGGGATGGTAGTAGTGATAAAATCTTTTTCTATACTTGGTATTTAGGGAAAGAAGTATCAATACAAACGGCAAATAATGTTCCACAAGAATAATCGTTGATTATATGGGAGATTCTTATAATACATCAACTGGAAATACTTATTCAACGGCAACGATACGTAAGATAGAGCTGCAAAACACACATGAACAGGTTCAACTAAAAGAAGAACATGATCATGAAGAAAAAATGGCTAAGTTAAGATATGAAAATGAACAAACTATTAAAGATAAAGAATGCCAGCATGAGGTAAATATAAACAATCAATCATTAGGCTGGTTTGGCCGTTTGTTTGGCTCACAGGAGAATTCCTCTCGAAACATAACAGCGGCAATATGTATTCTTCTTACCGCAGGAGTATCAATTATATCTTGTATTGTCTATTTTTGTAAAGACGATATTTCATTTGTCGCAAAAATGTGGGGAGGGTTATTTCCTATCATTACCTTATCATTAGGTTATTTATTCGGCAAAAAATAAAAACTATGGACTCAAACATCGGGGCGAAGGAACGGGTAACGCAGAAGCGGCTTATCGGGCTGTTTCAAGACGTATTGGAATACGACTATCTCGGAAACTGGGAGTATCGCGAGAGCAACAGCAATGTTGAAGAGACGTTATTGCGCCGTTATCTGAAACGACGGAAATATGCCGACAAGGAGATCGACAAGGCCGTAGCGAAATTCAAACAGGCGGCGGCGAATATCGGTGCGGGTCTGTACAATGCCAACCGGGAGGTTTACACACTGCTGCGTTACGGCGTAAATGTTCAGTCGGACGTATCGGAATACAAAAAGACGGTGCACCTTATCGACTGGACGAACCCGATGGAGAATGATTTCCAGATTGCCGAGGAGGTTACCGTACAGGGTAAAAGCGACCGCCGCCCTGATCTGGTCGTTTATGTCAACGGTATCGCCGTGGCAGTTATCGAACTTAAACGCAGCACGGTATCTGTTCATGAAGGCATTCGTCAAAATATTCGCAATCAACAGGACGAATATATCCCTCGATTTTTCACGACCGTGCAGCTGTTGTGTGCTGGCAATGATACCGAAGGCCTGCATTACGGGGTAATCAAGACCCCTGAAAAATTTTGGCTTCGCTGGAAGGAGCCGTGCGGCGAACCGTGCGAGCCTTCTCGGTTTACTCCGGAACTTTACCCGAATGAATTGGATCGCAGCATTCTGCAATTCTTCGAACAGCACCGGCTGCTGGAGTTTATTCACGACTTCATCATCTTTGACGGCGGTATCAAGAAGGCGGCGCGTCCGAACCAATATTTTGCTATCAAAGCGGCCCAGCCGCGTGTGCGCAGCAAAGAGAACGGTATCATCTGGCATTCGCAGGGTTCGGGCAAGAGCCTCACGATGGTGTGGCTGGCGCAATGGATTCGCGAGAATGTCACCGATGCCCGTGTGGTCGTCATCACCGACCGCGACGAGCTGGACAAACAAATCGAAAGCGGATTCAAGGATGCTGGCGAGAAAATCCGCCGAGTCCGAAGCGGGGCGCAATTGGTCTCGATGCTCAACGAGGCCGAACCGTGGCTGATCTGCACGCTTATCCATAAATTTGGCAGTAAAAACGACCAAGGCGGCATATCGGTCGGAGGAAGGAAAGCTGTAAAAACGCTCGATCTCTATTTGGAGGAGGTTGCGAAGAATCTTCCGCAGGGATTCCGGGCCAAGGGTAATATTTATGTCTTTGTCGACGAGTGTCACCGTTCGCAGGGCGGCATGCTGCACGAAGCAATGAAGCGTATCATTGGCGAGCGGGTTATGCTGATCGGTTTCACCGGAACTCCGCTGCTGCATACGGATAAGAAAAAGTCCGTCGAGACGTTCGGTTCATACATCCACAGCTACAAATTCCATGAGGCAGTCCGGGACAATGTTATTCTCGACCTGCGCTACGAGGCCCGGAACGTGGAGCAGTTCCTCGGCAAGCGCGAAAAGATCGACGAGTGGTTCGATTCCAAAACGGCCGGGTTGAGCAAGGTCGCCCGGTCGCTTCTGAAAGCGCGCTGGGCGAAGATGGAAAAATTATTCAGCAGCAAGGAGCGTATCCATCGCATCGTGGCGGATATATGCCAAGACATGGGTACGAAACGGGCCCTTACGGGCGGATACGGCAATGCAATGCTTGTAGCCGATAGTATTTATCAGGCCTGCCGCTATTGGGAGGTGTTCCAATCAACGGAATTGAAAGGGCATTGCGCCGTTGTGACGAGCTACGATGCCGACAGTTCTTCGGTAAGGGACGAGTACGTCGGCGAAGGTGCAACGGAAGACTTTACCAAATACGAAATCTACCAAAGAATGATCGGCGATCGCACGCCCGAACAGTTCGAGGCGTGGGCGAAAAATGAGTTCGTGGAGCATCCGGCCGATATGAAGTTGTTGATTGTTGTGGACAAGCTGCTCACTGGGTTCGACGCTCCGGCAGCTACATACCTGTATATCGACAAAAAGATGCGCGATCACAATCTGTTTCAGGCGATTTGCCGCGTAAACAGAGTAGACGGCGACGAGAAAGATTTCGGTTACATTGTCGATTATCAGGATTTGTTCGGTGCTATCAAAAATGCCATCGAAGATTATACGAACGGCGCATTTGATCAGTACGATGCCGCCGATATTCAGGGTTTGTTGACAAACCGGTTGGCCGAAGGCCGAAAGGGATTGGATGAAGCATTGCAGGCGGTCTATACCTTATGCGAAGCGGTAAATCCGCAAACGCAAGCAGGATATTTCGCTTATTTCGTCTATTCGGAAACGACGCCGATCGAGGTGCAGCAGACCGAGTGCGAAGCAAATGCCGCAAAACGCGAAACATTCTATAAGTTGGTGTCTACACTCGTTCGGCGCTACATAGATATTGCCAACGAAATGCCGGCGGCTGGATATATGAAAGAAGAATCCGAGCATATCAAACAGCAGGTCGATTATTTCAACGACCTGAAAGATGAAATAAAGCTCAAAAGCGGAGATGCTCTCGATTTGAAGTTCTATGATCCGGCCATGCGTCAGCTGATCGACAATTACGTGCGCGCCGACGACAGCGAGAAACTGGTTGATTTGGCTGATGTCTCGTTTCTCGATTTACTCGATATGGAGGGCGCGCAAGCCATTGAAGCGCTTCCTAAGAATATTCGGCAGAATGAGCGTTCCGTTGCCGAAGTGCTGGCTGCCAACATGCGCAAGATGATTATCAGCGAGCGACCGAACAATCCTGCCTATTTCGACAGGATGTCCGATTTATTGAATCAGCTGTTGCAGGAGCAGCACGATGGAAAGCTGCAATACAAAGAGTTGATAGAAAAACTTATTGAAAAGCTCAAAGAGGCTCGTTCTGCAACACGTGTGAAATACCCGGCGTCGCTCGATACGAAAGGGAAACGGGCGCTGTATGATAATCTGGATCAAGACGAGGAACTCGCCCTGCGCGTACATGATGCCGTAAAGGCGAATGCCCGTGACGGATTCCGTGATGTAAGCAACGGCGGATTGAAAATGAAAGCCGTCCGTAAGGCTGTTCGAGCAGTTTTGTCCGATGTTACGGAGGGTAAAATCGACGAAATTATGCAAATCATTATTTCGCAGGAAGAGTATTGATGAGTATTATTACCATATCGGATTTCTCTGCCGAAGTCGAATGGAAAGCGATCAAAAACGTGCATCTGACGATATATCCGCCCGATGCGCGCATACACGTTTCTGCTCCGCTTGCCATGACGGAAGATGCTGTCAGGTTATTTCTGATAACTAAACTTCCGTGGATTCGGCAACGTGTGTCGCAGATTCTCGATCAGAACCGCCAGACGCCTCGCGAATATGTTTCGGGAGAAAATCACTATTACAAAGGGTTGCGTTATAGGTTGAAGGTCGTTTATGACCACCTTCCCGCAAAAGTCGAAGTGCAAGGGAACGAGTATCTTGTTCTGCATGTTCGCGAAAATAGCTCGTTGGAGCGCAGAGCCGAGGTACTCAAAGAGTGGTATCGGATGGAACTGAAAACCTTATTGCAGGCTTTAATAGCCAAATGGGAAAACGCATTGGGAGTTCGGGTAAACAAGTGGGAGGTAAAACAGATGAAAACCCTGTGGGGGAGTTGCAACCACCGGACACGAAATATCATCTTCAATTTGGAACTTATCAAAAAGCCTTTGCATTGTATCGAATATATCGTTGTCCATGAATTGCTGCATATCAGGGTGCGATTGCACAATGAAGAATTTACGACTTTACTGAACCGCTATTTCCCCAATTGGAAGCAGCTGAAAGAGGAGTTGAATGAATTTATCGTGTAATTTGTACGGTCGTATTACAAATGTATGACAAATCAAAAAGAAAACAGCGCTGTAGATAACTACAGCGCTGTTTTAGTGAGGTCTGAAGCGGATTCGAACCGCTGTACAAGGTTTTGCAGACCTTTGCCTAGCCACTCGGCCATCAGACCATCATCTTTCCCGCTGCGCCCTCTCTACACCAACCTAACCCTATCAGCTCTCTCCGCTCCCTTTCACACAACCGGAACTCAAACCGAAAAACGGCCCCTCTCCGGCCCGGGGAGCGTTCGGAACTAATTTCCAAGCGCATCGGGAGTGCAAATATACGAACAATTCTGATTTTTGCAAAACTTCTGCCCAACTTTGCATTATTTCCCGAATAAATTCCCGTTATTTCCCAAAAACCGCTACCTTTATCATCTGCAAAAACGATTTTTCATTCGCGGCTATGACCATCGAAGATATTGCCCTTCAGATGACTCCGGGCATCGGTATAAAAGGAGCCGTGCATCTGCTGGAGCTGTTCGGCGATGCGCGGAGCATTTTCGCCGCCACCGCCGATGAACTCGTCGCCAAAGCCGACCTGCGTCCCGACACGGCGCAGCAGATCGTCCGCCGGAAGGGATTTCCGGCCGCCGAAAAGGAACTCGCCCACTGTCGCCGCAACGACATTGCGGCCGTCGCCTCCACCGACCTGGAATACCCGGCGCTGCTGCGCGAAATCCCCGATTATCCCCACGTAATATACATAAAGGGCTGCGTCGAAGCCCTCTCGGCACGTTGTATCTCCATCGTCGGAACACGCGAGGCGACCCCTTACGGACAGACGGCCTGCAACCGGCTGGTCGGAGGACTCGCAGAGCGCGTTCCGGGGCTTTCGGTGGTCAGCGGGCTGGCGTTCGGCATCGACGTTGCGGCGCATCGCGCTGCGCTTGCAGCAGGCGTACCGACCGTCGCCGTGGTGGCCAACCCCCTGCCCGGGGTGACGCCCGCCCAGCATACGGACGTGGCGCGCGACATACTCGCCCGCGGGGGTGCGCTGGTCACGGAACTGCATTCGCAATCGAAACAGAACGGCAACTTCTACCTGGCGCGGAACCGCATCATCGCAGGATTGAGCGCGGGGTGTATCGTTGTCGAGTCGCCCGACAGCGGCGGTTCGCTTTTCACGGCCCACTGCGCCGACTCCTACGACCGCACGGTGATGGCCGTGCCGGGACGCATCACCGACCGGGCGTCGGCCGGGACGAACCACCTGATCCGCAACCGCAAAGCGCAATTGGTGCTGACAGCCGACGACGTGATCCGCGAACTGATGTGGGACCTCGGGGAGAATCCCGCAACGCTGCGCGCAAAACCCCCGACACCGGAACTGACACCCGACGAAGCGGGATTGCTGGGCTGTTTCCGCACGGACGACCCCCTTTCGGTCGAGGCGCTCGGCGAGCTGACGGGGCTGAATCCCGGCGAGCTGGCGACGCTGCTCGTGGGTCTGGAGCTGGCAGGAGCCGTGCGCCAGCTGCCCGGGAACCGATATATGAAGCTATGAAACTGACAGATACGCATTCACACCTTTACGACGAAGCGTTCGACCGCGACCGCGAAGAGGCTTTGGCGCGCGCCGCGGCCGAAGGGGTCGGGCAGCTGCTGCTCCCGGCCATCGACTCCGAAAGCCACGAACGGCTGTTCGGGCTTTGCCGCCGCCACCCGCAGCGGTGCATCCCGATGATGGGCCTGCACCCCACGTCGGTGAACGACAATCCCCGCTGGCGCGACGAACTCGCTCTGGTCGAAAGTTACCTCCGGACGCCGCCCGAGGGAATCGCGGGGTTCTGCGCCGTGGGCGAAATCGGGCTGGACCTCTACTGGAGCCGCGACTTCCGGGAAGAGCAGGCCGAAGCCTTCCGCCGCCAGATCGACCTTTCGCTGCAATACGGACTGCCGATCGCCGTGCATACGCGCGACGCCTGGCCCGAAACCGTCGCCATCATGCGCGAATACCGCGGCCGGGGCGTCCGGGGCGTTTTCCACGCCTATTCCGACGGAATCGAAACCTATCGCAAACTGAAGGAGTGCGGCGATTTCGTTTTCGGAATCGGCGGCGTAGTGACCTTTAAAAAGAGCAGGCTGGCCGAGGTCGCGGGCGAAATGGAGCTGCGGGACCTCGTGCTCGAAACCGACTGTCCCTATCTGACGCCCGCGCCTCACCGGGGCGAGCGCAACGAATCGGCCTGGGTGCGTTACGTCTGCGAAAAAGTCGCCCAAATCAAGGGACTGACCCCGGAAGAGGTCGCGGAAGCGACGACGGCCAATGCCGAAAGGATGTTCGGACGGCCGCAAAACCGGCCCGCCCCCAGTCATGGCCGGAAGTTTTTCGATGCGCCCGAGGCGAATCGGCAGGCCGCAGCTCCGCCCTGCGGAGGCCTGCCCGCAACTGCGTTTCGAGCGGACCACCGCGAGCTGCCGCCTGAAAACGCGACCGAAGTTCCGGAGAACGAATCTTCCGACCACGCATCCCCCTCGTCAGACAACGGCCTTTCCCGGCCCGAAAGAGCATAACACGACACCGGACATGAAAAAAATAAAGATCACGGTCTTGCGCAAGACCTGCCACAGGGATCTGATGGAGCAGTACGAAAATCCCATCGAACATGCCTGCGACCTGTACGAAGGGCAGGTTTTCACGACCGACGGCTGGCGGAAACCCGACGGATTGTGCGACAGCGCCTGGCAGACGCTTTCGCCGTTCGTCATGACGCTGGCACACGGCGGCACGAACATCTACGACGGCTGGATGAAGAATCCCGCCTCGGCGATGATCTCCTGCAACGACGGGTTTCGCCCCGTGAGCTTTCTGATCGAAACATTAGAGAAATAAAAACGCTATGCGATCCTCCATTCTGATCATCTACACGGGCGGGACCATCGGCATGAAGACCGATGCCGCCACCGGGGCGCTGGTCCCCTTCGATTTCAGCGGCATCTACGACGAATTCCCTTCGCTGAAACGCCTCAACGTCGACATCGACGTACACACGGTGTCGCCCGTGATCGACTCGTCGAACGTCGAGCCGGCGAACTGGGTGGCCCTGGCCCGCCTGATCCGCGACAACTACGCCCGCTACGACGGATTCGTCGTGCTGCACGGAACCGACACCATGTCCTATACGGCATCGGCCTTGAGCTTCATGCTCGAAAATCTCGCCAAACCCGTGGTCTTCACCGGAAGCCAGATTCCGATCGGCGTGCTGCGCACCGACGGGCGCGAGAACCTCATCACGGCCATCGAAATCGCCGGAGCGCGCATCGGCGACCGGCCCGAGGTCCCCGAAGTGTCGCTCTATTTCCAGAACCGGCTTTTCCGCGCCAACCGCACCACCAAACGCAGCGCCGAAGCCCTGAGCGCCTTCCGCTCCTACAACTACCCGCCGCTGGCCGAAGTCGGCGTCAACATCGCCTACAACCTCCCGGCGATCCTGCAACCCGAAGAGTCGCCGGCGGAACTGCGCATCGCCACGAAGCTCTCCGGAGGCATCGAGCTGATCAAACTCTTCCCGGGAATGGGCGAGGAGATCCTGCGGGCCATGTTCTCGGCTCCGGGGCTGCGGGCCGTGGTGCTCGAAACCTTCGGCGCGGGCAACGCCCCCACCTCCGAATGGTTCATCCGCGTCATCGAAGAGGCCGTCGCACGCGGAATCATCCTCCTCAACATCACGCAGTGCGGCGGGGGCCGCGTCTCGATGGAGTTGTACGAAACAGGGCTTAAACTGCAAAAAACCGGCGTCCTGTGCGGCTACGACATGACCACCGAGGCAGCCGTGACCAAACTGATGTACGTACTCGGGCTGGGGCTTCCGGACGACGAGACACGCATGCTTCTGCGCAAGCCCCTGCGCGGAGAATTTACGGCATAAGCCATTGCACGTAACAAATTTTTTTTCTATATTTCGCACTGCTAACGTACCCTTTCCACCGGGACCATTGGGCGGAGGCCGGCGTAGCGCACAGGCAAAAAGATTGATTTACAACTACTTGATCGGGTCCGGGGTGAATTATCCGGGATTCGGCTCTACGTGCAGGAATAACCTTTCGCAACTGCGCCGGAGCACAAAAGGACGCCGCAAAGGCTGCGAAAGACAAAAAAAATAATTATTTTTAGCGAAAAAATAACCCGGCGGAAACGCCCGAAAAGAAAAGAGGCCCCGACCGGCCGGAAAAACGAAGAAACCAAAACACAACAATAAAAAATCAACTAATCAAAATTTAATTTATCCAACACAACTATGAAAAAACTTTTTTTGATTCCGTCGGCTGCCCTGTCCGTATTGGGTACCGTTAGTGCGTTCGCACAGGATGCCGCTGCCGCAACCGAAACGGTTGTCGCTGAAACCCAGATCGCAGGCGACAGCATGCACCACGTTATGATGCAGAAGTTCCTCGAAGGCGGCTGGGAGTGGATGCTTCCGGTGCTCCTCTGCCTGGTGATCGGTCTGGCCGTGGCCATCGAGCGTATTCTGTACCTGTCGCTTTCGACGATCAACTCGAAGAAACTCATCGCATCCGTCGAGGAGGCGCTCAAGAACGGCGGCATCGAGGCTGCCAAGGAAGTTTGCCGCAACACCCGCGGTCCGATCGCTTCGATCTACTATCAGGGTCTCGACCGTTACGACCAGGGTCTCGACGCCGTCGAGAAAGCCGTCGTTTCCTACGGTTCGGTTCAGACCGGCCAGATGGAGTCGGGTCTTTCGTGGATCGGCCTGTTCATCGCCCTTTCGCCCATGTTGGGATTTATGGGAACCGTCGTCGGTATGATCGCGGCGTTCGACGCCATCCAGGCTGCCGGTGACATCAGCCCGACGCTGGTTGCAGGCGGTATCAAGGTCGCCCTGCTGACGACCCTCATGGGTCTTATCGCGGCGGTTGTTCTTCAGCTGTTCTACAACTATATCGTTTCGAAGATCGACTCGCTCGTGAACGATATGGAGGATTCGTCCATCACGCTGATGGATATTCTGACGGCTTACAACAAGAAATAATCGAACGCTGAAATAGTCAAAAGCAATTATGAAAAAGATTTTAAACATATTGCTGGGTATTCTGATGGCTATCACCGTAGTCCTCATGGTCTACGCGATCGCTACCGGCGGCTCGGACGCATCGATCAGCGTGAACCTGATGTGGGGTTACTTCCTCTTCGTGTTCGCTGTCGCTGCGGCCATTTTCTGCGCCGTTTTCGGAATGATTCAGAACCCGGCAGGCATCAAGGGAACCATCCTGTCCCTGGCGTTGATCATCGTTATCGTGGGCGTGTCGTACTTCTACTCGGCAGGCCACACGGTGAACATTGTCGACCTCCAGAACAACGGGTTCTTCGGCCACGGTGAAACCGTAATTACCGAAACGAGCATCCTCGTAACCTATGTTGCATGCGTCGCCGCATTCGTGACGGCCGTAGCAACCGAGATCTGGGGCGCATTCAAATAACCGAGTAAGACACAATGGCAACAGATAAAAGAAAAATCCAGGAGATCAATGCCGGTTCTATGGCCGACATCGCCTTCCTGCTGCTGATTTTCTTCCTGGTGGCCACTACCATGAATACCGACACGGGTCTGGTGCGCATGCTTCCGCCGATGCCTCCTGAGGATCAACCCCAGGATGAAATCAAGGTCAAGGAGCGCAACCTCTTCCTGGTGTTCATCAACGGTAGGGGCGACATCATGGCAGGAGCCGCAGGAAAACAGGAGGCGATCGACCTGCGTCAACTCAAGGACAGGACCAAAGAGTTCATCCTCAATCCGCTGGATGACGAGAACCTGCCCGAGAAGGCGAACAAGGACATTGAACTTCCCGACGGCGGCAAGTGGGTATATCCCGTGAGCGAAGGCGTCGTCTCGTTGCAGACGACCCGGGATACGGGCTACCAGTCCTATATCATGGTGCAGAACGAACTCACGCGCGCATTCAACGAAGTGCGTGACGAAGTGGCACAGCGTAAATTCGGCGCAAAATTCGCGGATCTTCCCGAGGAGTTGCGCAATGCAGTATCGAAGGCCGTACCTCTGAAGATTTCGGAGGCTGAACCGCGTAACATTAAGAAGTAAGCCATGGCAGTAATGAAAAAGAAGGGCAGCAAAGGTCTGCCCCCTATCTCGACCGCTTCGCTTCCTGACGTGATCTTCATGATCCTCTTCTTCTTTATGGTCTCGACGACCATGCGCGATCAGGAACTGCTGGTGAGATACAAACTTCCGGAAGCTACCGAAGTGCAGAAACTCGAGAAGAAATCGCTCGTAAGTTTCATCCACATCGGTCCTCCGGCAATGACGATGCAGGCAAAGTTCGGAACCGCGCCGCGCATCCAGTTGAACGACTCTTACAAATCGACCCGGGACATCCTGGACTTCGTTGCCGCCGAGCGCGACAAACTCTCCGAAGCCGACCGCGCTTCGATGACGATCTGCCTCAAGGCCGACGAAGCTACGAAAATGGGTATCGTGACCGACGTCAAGCAGGAGCTGCGTCGCGCCAACGCCCTGAAACTCTCCTATGCGGCTTCCAAGTCGCTGGGTTACTGATCCGGAGATTTCTTTTTGAAAAAGAGCAGGCTGTAAGCCTGCTCTTTTTGTTTGACCGGGAATGCCGGGAATGTGCGGCAAATACGCGACAAATACGCCGCAAGCACCGGAAACGTCAGAGAGAGGAGGGGAGGGGCGTCAGAAAGGGAGTTCCAACTGATCAATCTCGTGGTTGAACGTCAGCCGGTGGTGGGGCGTGAGGCCGTGCTCGCGGATCGCCAACCGATGCTCGCGCGTCGGATAGCCCTTGTTCTTCGCCCAGCCGTATTGGGGAAACTCTTCGGCGATGCAGAGCATGTACTCGTCACGATGGGTTTTGGCAAGCACCGAAGCCGCGGCAATGTCGGCGTATTTGCCATCGCCCTTGACGATGCAGCGCCAGGGAATTTCGAGACGTGTGCGGAACCGGTTGCCGTCGATGGCCAGAAACGCCGGAGCGGGATCGAGGCGCGCCACAGCCAGCGACATACCCTCGAACGAAGCGTTCAGGATGTTGATTTCGTCGATCCGTGCGGCGGAGACCGCCTCGACAGCCCATGCGACGGCCTCGCGCTCGATGACGGCCCGCAACTTTTCGCGGTTGCGCTCGGTCATCTGCTTCGAGTCGTTGAGCAGCGGGTCGTGGAAATCGGGCGGCAGCATCACGGCCGCCGCAAACACCGGCCCGGCCAGACATCCCCGCCCGGCTTCGTCACACCCGGCCTCCGGAAGGTCGTATTGATACTGGTTTTCTAACATCGCACCACAAAGTTACGGATTATTCCGGCTTTTTTCGCTAATTTTGTCCGGAGAAAAAGCCCCCGACATGAAATTCGACATCGCACGGCAGCCGCTCGTTCCGGCCTTCCTGACCCTCGCCGCACTCGCCGTCGTCGCGATGTGGAACGCAGGCGGCCCCGCCGTGTCCATGGCGGTGCAGGCCGGCCATGCCGCAGGAACCGTCGATATAGGCCGGAATGCCGCCGGCGCACTTGCGGTCTCTTCCCCCGGGGAACTGCTGGCGCAGTTCCAGGCCGCACATCCCGTCTGGGCGCGCTGGATCGCCGGACTGCTGATGCTCTTCACGGGCATGTCCGTCGGGCGCCTCACCGTACGCTACAACCTCTACTCCGTCGGAACCTGTCTCGCCATCCCGCTCTACGGAGCGATCGCCTGCGGCCTCGCCGTCGGCGGCGACTGCCTGACGACCTTCGCCGCATCGGCCCTGCTGGCCCTCGCCACGAAGAATTTCTGCCGTTCGTACTGCAACGGATTCGGCTTCGACGCCATCTTCCGCGCCTCGCTCTACATCGGACTGCTGCCGCTCGTCGCCACGGCCGCAGCGCCGCTCCTGATCCTGCTGCCGCTGGCCGTCATGCTTTTCCGGCGCACGCTGCGCGAAGTCGCCGTCGCGGTTGCGGGCCTGCTGCTGCCCGCTCTCACGCTCTGCTACGTCAACTGGGCCGCCGGAGGCGAGTTTCTCGCTCCGGTCGCGGAACCGGGAAGCGCATTCATCGCCGGAACGCCGCTGTCGCTGTTCCTCTCGACGCCCGTGCAGAACCTCGTCCTGCCGGGAGCCGTCTTCCTCCTCGACCTGACGGCCCTGCTGTTCTTTCTCTCGGACATCCATGCCCTCGGCACCAAACCGCGTCTCATATTCATATTCAATATAAGTGTGCTCCTGCTGACCGCCGCCGCACTGTGCGGTCCCGCCGCCACACCTGCAACCGTCGCCCTCGCGGCGGTGCCTTCGGCCGTCCTGCTGCCCTTCATGTTCGTGCGCATCCACCGAGCGATCGCCCTTCCCCTCTACCTGCTATTGCTCGCCTCTGCCGTCATTAGCGCAGTTTTACAATAATCTATTTAGTTTGAAACATAGCACAAACGGTTCTATTTGCCACTTTGTGCCCAAATGTGCTATTGCTTATGGTAGATTGAAAAGTTTTAATTGTATATTTGAGAACGAACAACAGTGACGCAATGCTTTGTTCAGAAAAACTTAAATTACAATTACTATGAAGAATTCAATGAATTCGTCGGTTCAACAACCGATGATTGTGAAGTATGTCGAGTCGCTTCACAACGGTATCCAGTCGCAGGCCCTTTCGCGCTATGCAATCGGCTACATCCTCCGCGGAACGAAGTACATCTACGACGGCGATAAGCGTCAGACACTTTCGCGCGGCGACGTTTTCTATCTGGGCATCGGACACCACTACATTGAGAACTTCCCCGAAGGCGGCCAGCCGTTCGAGCAGGTGCTCTTTTATTACACGCCCGGCGACCTGCAACGCATCCTGATGCATCTGAACATCACCTACGGGCTGAACATTTCGAACGAACATTCGTGCGAAAACTGCCGCAACCGTTCGCACGTCACCATGCCCGCGTGGAACTCGCTGCGAAACTTTTTCATCAACACCAACAACTACCTGCGCGACGAGGATTTCCGCCACGACGAGACAGCCGAGAACATCAAGATGACCGAGTTGATCTACCTGATCGCCTCGCACGAGGATTGCTGCATCAAAAGCAAGCTGTTGAGCAACGTCGACGCCGCGAAGGAGAATTTCGAACAGACCGTCTACGACCACATCTTCAAGGACATTTCGATCGAGGAGCTTTCGAAACTCACCAACCGTTCGCTCACCTCGTTCAAAAAGGAGTTCCGCCGCCACTTCCAGATGCCGCCCCACAAGTGGTACATCCGCCAGCGGCTGATGCACTCGCGCCTGCTGCTGATCTCGACCTCGAAATCCATCTCCGAAATCGGCAACGAATGCACGTTCCCCAACACATCGCATTTCATCAAACTCTTCAAGAAGGAGTATCAGATGACGCCCGCCACCTACCGGCACAAGCACCTCACGTCGCTGGTCCCGGAACCCGCCCTCAACGAAACGGCGGAAGCTGCGGAAATGCGCGAGGCGCTTTAATCAAAAACTTATAAATCGGCTATTATTTTAAATTTTTTAATTAT
>ERZ835980.1576-NODE-1576-length-24429-cov-4.892180_pt1 | contig 24429 bp, 21 predicted proteins | sample MGYA00519943_ERZ835980 | MGnify/ENA primary metagenome ERZ835980 (study PRJEB31850, sample SAMEA3708791) | human gut metagenome | biome: human gut; feature: human-associated habitat; material: faeces | place: China | collected 2014 ... | reverse complement strand
GCACCCAGTTCTGGAACCAGGGCCGCACGCAGGAGATCAAGGAGCGCGTGCTGCACCTGTAAGGCGGCGCGCGGAGAAAAAAATACCCGGCGGGCGTGTCTGAAGCGGCGCGCCCGCTGTTTGTGAGGAATTGCTATGAATTACGGTCAGATCAAGACCTGCGACATCGCCAACGGCGTCGGCGTGCGCGTGACGCTGTTCGTCTCCGGCTGCACGAACCACTGCTACAACTGCTTCCAGCCGCAGACATGGGACTTTCATTACGGCCAGCCGTTTGACGCGGCGGCCGAGCAGATCATCTTCAACGAGCTGGAAAAGCCCTTCATCCGCGGCCTGACGCTGCTCGGCGGCGACCCGTTCGAGCCGGAGAATCAGCGCGCGCTTGTGCCGTTTCTGCACCGGGTGCGTGAGCGCTATCCGGATAAGGACATCTGGGCGTTTTCGGGCTTCGAGCTCGACAAGGAGCTCACCGTCGACGGCGCGCACCCGCGCTGCGAGGTGACCGACGAGATGCTCTCGCTCATCGACATCCTCGTCGACGGGCGCTATGTGGACGCGCAGCGCAACCTCAGCCTGCGCTTTCGCGGCTCGGAAAACCAGCGCATCATCGACATGAACCGCACCCGCGCGGCGGGGCACATCGTACTCTGGGAGGGCATGAACGGATGGAAGTGAAGATCCGGAAGCTGCGCCCCGGCGCCGTCACCCCGCGGCGCGGCAGTGCGGACGCGGCGGGCTATGATCTCTACGCCTGCCCGGCGGACGGGCAGAGCGTCACGATCGCGCCGCACACGACGGCCATGATCGGCACGGGGCTTGCCCTCGCCATTCCGGCTGGGTATTTCGGCGGCGTGTTCGCGCGCAGTGGGCTGGCCTCCAGGCAGGGGCTGCGCCCGGCAAACTGCGTCGGCGTGATCGACGCCGACTACCGCGGCGAGTGCACCGTCGCGCTGCACAATGACACGGACGCGCCGCGCACCGTCGCCCCCGGCGACCGCATCGCCCAGCTTGTGATCCTGCCGTTTCTCGCGGCGGAATTTTCGGACGCCGACGCGCTCGACGAAACTGACCGCGGCGCGGGCGGCTTCGGCAGCACCGGCCGGTAAGGCAACAAAAAACGCAGCCCCCTTCGAGCATCTCGAAGGGGGCTGCGTTTTGCTTTATTCAGCGGCAGACTTGCTTTATTCAGCGGCAGTCTGCGAATGCGGGCGAGAATTCGTCGAGCTTCTCGCACGTGTAGCGCCGGGTGTTGTCCTCGCACACGGGCAGCATCTGCTGCGTGAATGCGGCGCAGCGCGTCCATTCATCGGTGACGGCCTGACTGTGCGCGGTGTTCAGGTCGTAGTGCTGCGCGAGATAGTCGGCGAGGTATGGCGTGAATTTCTCCGCACCGAAAATGTTCAGATGCTCGGCGTTGGCGAAATCATTGAGCGGGTCGAGGCCGATGGCGTCCATCTGCGTGTCGAAGTTCGCAAAATCATACCCGTACTCGTGCACGACCGCCTCCAGCTCGGCAAACACGGCGTCATAGTTTTCAATGACGGTACGGTGCGGGAAGCGGGCAAAGAGCACGTTTTGAATGCCAAGCTTTTTTGCTGTCTCGCAGAACGTGCGCAGCGACTGCTCGTTGAAATCGTCGAGCGATTGCTGACGCACGGGGATCTCATCCGTCTCCGTGAGGAACATGGAGATGGACAGAAACGGCTTGGTGTACGAATAACCCGCGTCGCGCGCCTGCTGCTGCAGTGACAGCGAATTGCGGATGAGGTCCGGCTTTCTCCAGTTGTCGTGGTATTTGAGCAGCGGTATATAGTACGACAGGCGCTTGCCCTGCACGCACTCGTTGATGGCCTGCACCTTGTTGCGTGAGAGCGGCAGCGTGTCGAGCCATTCGCGCGTTGCGGCCTTGCCGAGCTCCTTGCGCTCGTCCTCCGTGTAGAGAAAGCCGTTGACCTCGACCACGTAGACCGCGGAGCTCTGCCGCTTGGCGGCCTCACGCAGCATGGAGGGGTACATGGTCCCCTGCGCGGCCGACACGGCCAGCGGATAGCTCGTAAAGCCCGCGTGCTGCCACGCCAGCGGTGCGCAGTAGTCCGTAAACGTCTCACTCGCGCCGAGGATCATGACGTCGAGCGAGTTTTTCGGTTCCAGATAGAAGCTGCGGATGTACTGCTGCTCGGTGGCGTTGTTGACGGTCAGCAGCCGCGTGAGCGCGCCGTAGACCAGCGCCACGATGAGCAGAAACGCGATCACGCGCACGACGGTATTTCTTTTTGCGTGTTGTTTTGGATTCATTGATGTTCTCCACATGCTGTGTTAGCGCCACGCGGCAAATTGCGGCGAAAACTCGTTGAGATTCTGCTCCGTGTTCGCAGCGGCCAGCTCCTTGCACAGCGGCAGCGTCTGCGTCACGAAGGCGGCGCAGCGGTCCCACATGGCGGTGAGTTCGGCGCTGTACGTGCCCGTCAGGTCATAATGCGCGGTGAGATACTGCCCGAGCCACGCGGTGAAGATCTCCATGCCGGCGGTGTTGAGGTGGTCGGAGTCGATAAAATCCGCGCAGCGGTCAAGACCGATGGTGTCAAACGCGTCGTGCAGGTCGAGCAGGTCGTAGCCGTATTCGCCCACGACGGCGGCCACGTCGTCAAAGACGCCGGGGTCGGTCGTCTGCGTGCGGTGCGGCGTGCGCAGAAAGAGCGTCTGCACGCCGAGACTCTGCGCCTGCGCGCAGAACGCGCGCAGATACTGTTCGTTCGCCGCGCTGAGCGTCAGCGGCCGGACATCGGGCTCAAAATCCGCGGACAGGGACTTGCACACCGTCTCCACGCCCTTGGTCAGCGAGCAGCCGGTCTCATCCATGATGTGCAGACGCCGCTGCACCGGCACCCATTTCCCCACCTGATACCAGTTGGTGTGATACTTGGCGATGTTGAAGTAAAACGAGGTCTGCAGCTCTCGCGGCACACAGGTGCGGATGGTCTCGAGCCGGTTGCGCGACCAGGGGATGTTGTCGATCCACTTGCGGAGGTTGGCCTCCAGCGTTTCCGGGTTTTCGTCGTTGATGAAGCCGTCGATGTCCACGACGATCAGCTTCGGGTGCTGGCGGTTCACCGCTTCTGTGAGCAGGGAGCCGTAGAGCCGTGCCGGGATGTTCGAGACCGTCAGCGGATAGCTCGTGTAGCCGTACTGCTGCCACGCGAGCGGGGCGCTGTAGCCGGTGTAGAGCTGGCTCGCGCCGATGAGCACCACGTCGAGGCTGTCCTCCGGCTCGAGGAAGAAGCCGTGCACGTGGCGCTTGTCCCAGTCGTTATTCGCGACGAGCATCGGGGAGATGAGCCCGATGCCCAGCACGGCGATGAGCACGAAAACGATCGCGCGCACCGCTGTGCGGGATTTGGAGATCGGTCGTTTTGTCATGGCTTAAAACTGCATATACACGAATTCGGAGGCCTGCACGCCGGGGCCGTAAACGCCCATGAGCACGACGGCGAAGATGCCGCCGAGCAGCACGGCCCAGCGCAGGGCGAGACACTTTTCGTCGAGGATCTCGCGGATGGTGCGCTGCGAGCGCTCCTGAATGACGGAGGCGGTGAAGATGACGAGCGTGCCGAACAGCAGCACGGCCCAGTCATACCGCGTCAGCGGCAGCGCCTCAAGCACGGCGCCCGGCCGCAGCTGCGACAGGTGCAGGTCGGTCACGGATTTTAACATCATGCCCATCGCGGCGCGAAACCCGTCGGCGATGTCAAAGTAATAGCCGATGAGCACGACCACGAACGTGCGCAGCATGGAAAACACCTGATACCACGCGCTCTTGCGCTCGATGTGCAGCGCGGCGACGACCTTGTCCGACACCGGCTGCAGCAGCGTGGACACGAGGATGACCATGCCGTTCCAGAAGCCGAAGGCGACGTATTTCCAGCTCGCCCCGTGCCAGATGCCGATGATGAGAAACGTGATCAGCGAGGCCACGGCCGTCGGCAGGACCTTGCCGATGTGATTGCCGAGGTGCTGTTTGGCGTGGCGGCCCCAGTTGAGGAACGCCTTCGAGATCGACAGCGGGTAGAACAGGTAGTTGCGCAGCCAGTCGCCGAGCGAGATGTGCCAGCGGTGCCAGTACTCGGTGAGTGTGCGCGAGAAGTACGGGCGGCGGAAGTTTTCGCCCATGGTGATGCCGAACATCTGCGCCACGCCGCGCGAGATGTCGATGCCGCCGGAGAAGTCGGCATAGAGCTGCAGCGCGTAGACGATCGCCGCCAGCAGCACGTAGGTGCCGGCGTAGTCGGTGTACGCGCCGGCGACGGTGTGGATCATGCCCACGGCGCGGTCGGCGATGACGAGCTTTTTGAAAAAGCCCCAGAGGATCAGCTGCGCGCCGAAGCGGATGTTGTCAAAGTGATACTTGTGCTCGTCATAGAGCTGGTGCGCCAGCTGGTCGTACACGCCGATCGGGCCCTGAATGATCTGCGGGAAGAAGGACACGAACAGCGCGAGCTTGCCGACGTTGCGCTCGGCGGGCACTTTTTCGCGGTAGACATCGAGCACGTAGCCCATGGACTGGAACGTGTAAAACGAGATGCCCAGCGGCAGCAGCAGCCCGATGTGGCCGAGCGAGACCGTCAGCCCCACGGACGCGAAGAGCGCCTCCATGGACTCGGCAAAGAAGTTATAGTATTTGAGCACGGCGAGGATGCCGAAGTTCAGCAGCAGGATGGCGATCATGAGCGCCTTGCGGCGGGACTTGCAGCGCTTTTTGTACGCCTTACGCTCCTCGCGCTCCCAGTCCTGCTTGTGCGCGGCGACGGTCTGCTCCATGCGCGCGGTCATGGCGTCCATGCCGCGGGCGCCGAAGTAGGTCGTGAGCGTCGTCACGACGATAAAGCCCATGTAGCGCAGGCACACGAACGCGTAAAACGCGTAGCTGCCGATCAGCAGCACCACCCACTGGAACCGCTTCGGCACGAGGTAGTACAGCACCAGCAGCGCGAGCACCAGCAGGTAAAACGGCAGCGATGTCAGCGTCATGCTTCGTCCTCCGGCGTCCGACAGGTGTTGAGCACGTCGGTCGCAAACCGGTCGCGCACGAGCGTGAAGGCCCCGCCGCGGCAGAGCGCCACGCGCGGCATGTCACGCGAGAGGAACACGGCCACGCCCTCCGTCACGGAGTAGGCGCCGCAGCGGGCGAAGGCGATCACGTCGCCCACGCGCAGGGGCGGCAGCTGCGCCTCGCGCACGAGCACGTCCGCCGTCGTGCACAGGCTGCCGCAGAGCATCCACGACTCGGCGGCGTCCGCGCTCTCGCGCAGCAGCGTCAGCGGCGGGGACTGCATGCCCATGAGCTGACCGTCATACTTCACCTGATGCATACCGCCGTCGCACACGGCATAGTTCACGCCGAGGTTGCACTTGGCGTCGGCCACGCCGGTGAGGAACGTCCCGCACGGCGCTGCGAAAAAGCGCCCCATCTCGATCGTCAGCGGGTACTTTTCGCCAAAGGCGCGGATGTGCGCCGCCGCCGCGTCGAGCAGCGCGCTGTCGCGTGCCTCGGCATCGTCGCGCAGGCACTCGGCGTTCAGCCCCGGACCGTATTCCACGTGCTGCGCCGTGAAGCCGTACTTGTCGTGCAGCATCGTGAGGTATTCATCCAGATGCGCAAGCTCCTTTGCGATCACGGCGCCCTTGCGCTTTTGCGTGCCGGAAAAGTAGTGGATGCCCGCGATCGTCACGTTCCGGAACTCCGCGCGGCGCGCAACGAGCGCCTCCAGCGCGGCGGGATCCATGCCGAACTGGCTGCCGGCGGTCAGGCGCGGCAGCACGCGCACGTGCTTTCCCTGCGCGGACGCGGCGGCGCAGATGAGCTCAAAATGCAGTGTGCTCTCGGCCGTGAGCAGGTCTGCCTCCAGCGCGACGGCGCGCGCGACATCGTCCGCGCCCTTGTTCACGCCGGAGTAGAGGATGCGCTCGGGCGCGATGCCGAGCTTTTCGCAGATCGTCAGCTCGCCCGGGGAGCAGACCTCCACCCAGCGGAACACGTCCGGCAGGCCGCGCAGCACGAAGGGGTTTGCCTTCATGGAGTAGCAAAGCTGCACGTGAGAGCCGAACGCGGCGCGCACTTTTTCAGCGCGCGCCGTGAAAGCATCCAGATCAAACAGATACAGCGGCGTGCCGTATTTCGCGGCCGCCGTTTTCAGAGCAGTCCTGTCCATCAGTCCTCGTCCTGCAGGCGCTGCACCATGGCCAGCAGACTCTTGGCGGAGTTGAAGTTCTCCGGCACGAGATCCTTTGCGCCGATCTCGATGTCGAACGCGTCGTTGAGCGCCGCGACGAGCGACACGATGTCGAACGATTCGAGAATGTGGTCGTCGATGAGCGCGGTCTCGGTCTCAAAATCCACGTCCGGGCGCAGATCGGTCAGAATGTCCATCAGTTCCTGTTCCATAATAAAATACCTCCTGAAATGTGAGTAATGTAAGCGATTATCGGTGGGCGTCGGCGATGCGCCCGGCCAGCGCGCGCATATCCGTCTTGCCGTTGTCGAGCCGGGGCATGGCCTCCAGCTGCTCGATCTTGCGCGGCACCATAAAGCCCGGCAGGTCGGCGCGCAGCGCCACGGCGATGTCGCGCTTGGTCACGTCCGCGCCGGTGTAAAACAGCCAGATCTGCTCGTGCTCCTGATCGTAGAGCGCGCAGGCCTCCTCCACGCCGGACACCTTCGCCGCGGCGAGGTCGATCTCGCCGAGCTCCACGCGGTGACCGAGGTGCTTGACCTGCCGGTCCTTGCGGCCGTGGAACATGAGGTTGCCGTCGGGCGCGAAGTGACCGAGGTCGCCGGTCTTGTAGATGCGCTCATCGTATGCGTGGTTGAGCGGGTTTTGCAGGAAGCTCTCGGCGGTCTTTTCGCGGCTGTTGTAGTAGCCGAGCGCGAGGATGGGCCCCTTGACGCAGATCTCGCCGATCTCGCCGTCGGGCACAGCCTCATTTTGCTCCGAGAGCAGAAACACCTCGTAGTGCGGGTACGGCTTGCCGATCGGCAGCACGTCGGTGTCCTCCACCAGACCGGGCACGACGTAATACGTGCACGAGGCGGTCGCCTCCGTCGGGCCGTACTGGTTGACGAAGCGCGCCTGCGGCAGCGCGAGCTGCCACTGGCGCAGGCAGCTGCACGGCATCACCGAGCCGGAGAAGCACACCTTGCGCAGGTGCTGCGGCACGCTGCACTCGAACGCGCCCAGCGCGGCCGGCACCGTCAGCGCCGAGACGCTCCAGCCCACGGCCGTCACGCCCTTGTCGTTCATGTATTCGAACAGGCGCTCCGGCGACATGAAAAGTTCCTTCGGGATGATGGCCGTCGTCGCGCCGAAGCGCAGCGGCAGATAAATGTCGCGCACGGCGGCGATGTAGTCCAGCGGCGACTGGTTGCCGAGCACATCCTCGCGCGCGATGCCCATCACGCCGGCGTAGTCCTCAATGTAGCACATGAGCGAGTGCTGCGCCGTGATGACGCCCTTGGGCGTACCGGTCGAGCCGGAGGTGAAGATGATGTACAGCGGGTCGAGCTCACGCGCGCGCGCGCGGCAGTCGGCCAGCAGCGCCGCGTCCTCGCAGCCCTCGAGCAGATCCTCCGCGATGAGGATCTCGCCGCCGAATTCCAGCGTCCTGGCCTTGGCGTAAAACGCGCGCTGCACGATCATCAGGTCGGTGTCGAGCGTATTTAAAATAGAGTTGAGCCGGTGCACGGGCATCGTCCCGTCCATCGGTGCGTAGCAGCAGCCGGCATATACCGCGCCGAGAAACACGGCCGGGGTGTGTGCGTTGCGCCCGCTCATCACGGCGATGGGCGCCTTGCGTCCGGCGCGCAGCCTTGCCGCCGCCGTGCCGATGATGCGCGCCTCGCGCCGCACGTCGGCAAAGGTCACCGCGCCGTCCTCGTCAAGAAAGGCGGGTTTGTCCGGACAGGCTGCGGCGGTGACTTCCAGCCAGTCGAGCACGTTTGTATCCATGCGTGCAGCTCCTTCCTGTTATCTATCCATAATCGGCAACTATCCTATCATGTTTCCCCACTAAAAACAAGCAAAACCGGGACAGTTTTAAGAAAAAGGTAAGATTCCCGCGCGCCCGCGCTCCGCACTTGACGCGCCCGCGGCCGAAACGTACAATGGGCGTGGGATAACTGTACAGAATGATGGACAGCAAAAGGCAAAACTGTTTGTTTCTTACAAAATTTAAACTGGAAATTTGTGTACATTACCCCTATCGGTGTTTGGAAAATCGTGGTATCCTTTTGGTTAGTAAGCGTGACGGCTGAAGTGGGACGGGAAACTCCGAAGCGTTCCCGCCCCCGCCTCGCCGCGCGCGTTTCCGGTTCGGACAGGCTGCGCTTCGGAGGTCTGCCCTCCGGCCGGGATCAACAGGAGGGATGCCCGCGAAGGGAAAGGAAGAACGAAGATGTCAAAACAGGTTCAGAAAGTGTGCAATGCCATTTCCACCGTGCTGGTGGTGCTGGTGGTCATTCTGGCGCTGCTTCTGGTGGGCGTGCGGCTGGTCGGTCTGCGGCCGATGTGCGTCCTGTCCGGCAGCATGGAGCCGACGTATCACACCGGCTCGCTGATCTATGTCAAGCCCTGTGCGCCCGAGGACGTGCAGGTCGGGGACGCGATCACGTTCGTACTCAATGAGGACTTGGATGTCGTCACGCACCGCGTGATCTCCATCGATGCGGAAAACGAGCATTTCTACACGCAGGGAGACGCGAACGACGCGCCCGACGGCGCACCTGTCTATTTCAAGAACCTCATTGGCCGCCCGGTGTTCACCATCCCGTATCTGGGCTATGTTTCGCACTGGGTCTCGAACCCGCCGGGGATGTATCTGGCCATTGCGATCGCGATCGTGCTCATCGTTCTGGCGTTCCTGCCGGATATGCTGCGCAAGGCGGCTGAGGCGGACGCGCGCGATGCGGCGCGCCGAGCGGAGGCAGCGAATGCAGCAAAGTGCACGGAAAAGGATGACAAAAATCGTAAGATTTAAATAATTTTTCCGAGGATGTGAAATATTTTCACATCCCGATGCATTAACCCTATGAACGCTGACAGCGCACACTGGACGCTGTTGAGACATGGTGAGTTCGGAAACCAAAATTTGTGTAAGGGAGGAAACACGAAGAAAATGAAGAAGAAAACTTTGACGATCGCCATCGCGCTCGTGCTCGTTGTAGCGCTGGCGGTCGGCGCGACGTGGGCGTATCTGACGGCGCAGAGCGGCCCGGTTACGAACACCTTCACGGTCGGTAAGATTCTGGACAACGCGGATAACTTCGCGCTCAACGAGCATCCGCTGAAAAATGCAAACACGACAGACGGCGTGTATCAGCTGGACATGAATGCTACCCCGGTTCAAGCGGTTACGTATAGTGCTGTTATGCCGGGTGTGGATCTGCCGAAAGACCCGACCGTCACCATTAAGGCGAACGCTCTGAAGGGCGATGCGTATCTGTTTGTTGTTGTTGACAATCAGCTGGCGAGCGAGCTTACTTTTGACGTTAATAGCGCTTGGACAAAGATCGGTGAGGATTCCACCAAGGCTCTGTATACCATTGCAGCAGGTAAGCTGACTGCGGGCAACACGACTGATCTTGCTTGGCACATTCTGGACAATGACACAGTCAAAGTTGCTGACAAGATCACTTCTGCCGACCTTGGTACGCTTACCTTCAATGCTTACCTGGTGCAGGCGGGTGGCTTTGAAAACGCTGTTGCTGCTTGGAACACTGCAAACCTCGTTCCCGGCCTTACCGCCGCCTAACTTCCTTGCAACTTTCCCTGAGCAGATCCCTTGAATATCTTGTACAGAGCGCTGTACATAAGAAAGAAAAGGAGAACGCTACTTATGAAAAAGAAATCCATTCTGATGGCTGCGATCGCAGTCATGCTCGTCGCGGTGCTGGTCGTCGGCGGCACGCTGGCGTACTTCACCGATACGAAGTCCGCGACCAATACGTTCACCGTCGGCGATGTCAAGATCAAGCTCGACGAGAGCAATGTGAACGCCCCGAATGGTGATCGTGTTACCAGCAACGAGTATACCGGAGTTCTTCCCGGCATCCAGTATAAGAAAGACCCGGTTGTCACCAATACCGGCAAAAACGACGCTTATGTGCGTGCTGTCGTGACCATTGAAAACGGCATGAACTGGCTGGGATTCTACTATGATAAGGCCTCAACATTCCCGCAGGTAGATGCCTTTGAGAAGCTCATCTGCAATAAGCTGGGCAAAGGCTGGGAGATCGTGAGCTTCAAAAATGTTATGTCTACTCAGGATCATCCTACCAGTGATACCGTAGTTACGCTGAAGTATACCGGTGTGCTGAAGTCCGGAGAGGCGACCCCGGCCATGTTTGAGAATGTTATGCTGCCCGCCAAGATGACGACCAGCGACATCACGACGCGCGTTGCGCAGAACGGTGTTTTCCATATCGATGTGGTCGCTCAGGCCATTCAGGCGGACGGCTTCACTTCTTGGAATGATGCCTTTGCAGCTTTTGATGCGAAGTAATTATCAGAAGTAATTAAAAAGGAGAACGCTACTTATGAAGAAGAAATCCATTCTGATGGCTGCGATCGCAGTCATGCTCGTCGCGGTGCTGGTCGTCGGCGGCACGCTGGCGTACTTCACCGATACGAAGTCCGCGACCAATACGTTCACCATGGGCAATGTCAAGATTGCTCTGGATGAGCAGCAGAAGGGCGAAAACGGTCTTGAGGCCTTTGAACAGAACAAGACCCTTGTCCCCGGCAAGTCCAACGACGGCAATGCCGTTTCCAAGATCGTTACGGTTAAGAACACGGGTGCGAATGATGCTTGGGTTTGGGTCGAGCTTAAGATTCCTGCCTATCTTGTGAGCAAGGAATATCCCACCAACGAGAGCAAGAACGCTCTGCACTGGAACAGCTACGGCTGCTTCAACGTGGAGTACAACTCCGGAAATTATTGGGGCCTCGCGACCAACGACGGCATCGTTGATGCAAACCACAAAGTTACCGACCCCAAAATGGTTGCTGTTGAAGATGGCCTCTGGAACGACTACAAGTATGTTGGCACTGAAACAATCGGTGGCATCGAGTATGTTGTGATCCGCACCACCATGGCCAAGACGCTTCCCGCTGGCAAGACCTCTCTGCCCTGCCTCGCTCAGGTCTACATGGATTGGCGCGTGACCACGAATGAAGATGGCACTCAGTACATCCTGCCCGCTGGCGATCCGATCTCTGCGGATGCTTCTTGGAAAGTCATCGTGACCGCTTACGCGATCCAGGCGGATGGTTTTAACACGGTGGATGAGGCTGTTGCTGCTTATAACAACAACGGCAAGTAATTCCCCAACATTTTGACCCCAAAGGGGCGGCGAAATCGCCGCCCCCATCGGGGACTCTGGCTCGGCTTCAATCCGGGCGCGGGCGGCGGTACTGCCGCTGTCCGCGCGCAGACTGAAAGAGAGAATCCCGCAAAAACAGTCCCGGCGCGCCTTCGGGCGCGGAAGAGAATCCCTGCGCACAGCGCAGAATAACCCCCGGCAAGGAGAAAGGTGGTTTGTGCATGAAGAAGAAGTGGACCATCGCGACGGTGCTCCTCCTGGCAGTGGCACTGCTGGCGGTCGGTACGTGGGCGTACTTTTCGGCCGTCGGCACGGCGGACAACGTCATCACGATGGGCTCGGTCAAGCTCGCGCTGCACGACGAGGATGGTAACGGCAATCCGTTCACGACCGTGCGCGTCATGCCCGGCAGCGTCGTGAACAAAGTGGTGTATGTGGAGAATGTCGGCACGGGTGCGTTTTACACCCGCGTGAAGATCACGCCCGAGATCCTCAACGCCGACAGCGAGCGCATGCCGCTCGACCCGAGCGAGCACCTGCTGGTGCTGGATCTGAACGATACCGACTGGATCGCCGGACCGGACGGGTACTATTATTATAATGGTGCGGTCGATCCGAAGACGGCCACGACGCAGTTGTTCAGCCGCGTCACGTTCAGCACCAAAATGGGAAACGAATACCAGAATTCCACGGTGCACATCTATGTAACGGCGGAGGCCGTGCAGACGGCGAACCTTGAGCAGTACGCCGCCAATGATGTCAGAGATGTATGGAAGCACGTCGGAGCGGTCGAGGCGAGCACCTCGAGCACGCAGATCGACCCGATCCCGACGCCCTGAGAAAGGAGGACGAAACCATGAAAAAACGCATTCTCTCGCTCGTCCTCTGTGCAGCCCTGCTGCTGAGTATGTGCCTGTTCATGGGCGCGGGTGTTGTGGACGATGCCTCTGATGCCCCGGCCGAGAGCACCGCCGCAGCCCAAGTCCAAGCGCCTCAGACAGTTGTGTATACGGCGGCCGGCCCGTTCCTGCCCGCTGTTTCGGTGCAGCCGGTTTTGCGTGCTGTGCGCGCCAGCGGTGCAAATGAACTCAAGGACGGCCTGAACCTGTCCAAGACGGCGACTGCCAATGCGGATGGCAGCTATAAGATCCGCATGGAGGCGTTTACGACCGGCACGGTCACAACGACGACCTCGATCGCACCGTGTGACATCGTGCTCGTGCTCGACCAGTCCGGCTCGATGGCGGACAATTTTGACGGGAATGAGACCAGCACGGATTCGGCCCGCCGCCAGTATGCCATGAAGCAGGCCGTGAACACGTTCATTGAAGCAGTGGCGGATAAGTATAACGCGGAAAAGTCCGATCACCGGATCGCGGTCGTGACTTTCGGCACGAACGCTTCCACGCTGATGGACTGGACGCTCGTGACCCCGGCCGAAACGGACACGGCGGAAAGCCCGTCCGGCGAGACCGCGCTCAAGGCCAAGATCAACGGCCTCCCGTCGGAGCCGGAGGGCGCGACGAATGTTGCCGACGGCATGAAGCAGGCAGAGACGCTGATGGGCAGCGGCTACAATTACACGGGCAGCAACACGACGCGGCAGAAGGTTGTGGTCGTGTTTACGGACGGTGTGCCGACGCAGCAGAGAGATTTTGACACGACGGTCGCCAACGGCGCCATCCAGTCGGCCAAGGCGCTCAAGGACGCCGGCGCGACGGTCTATTCCGTCGGCATTTTCAACGGCGCGAATCCGGAGCAGCTCTACGGCGACAGCGGCTTCAAGTACAACAGCAACGGCCAGGTCGGAAGCTACTGGGCCAGCTTTAGCTGGTGGGGGATCGGAGACGTCAAGAACTATGACATCCCGGCCGGAAACCGCTTTTTGAACTACATCTCCGGCAACTTCCCGGATGCGACGGAGATCGGCATCCAGCCGTACGATTCCAGCTTCCTCGGCATCGGCTATTATGGCTGGGAAATCACCAGAAACTTCAATCGCACATCTTCCAGCTACTACCTGACCGCGAATGATTCCGCTTCCCTGAGCCGAATCTTCACGACGATCAGCGAGAATATCGGTCAGGCGAGCATTGACCTCAGCAGCTCGACGGTTGTTAAAGACATTGTGACACCGTATTTCACTATGCCGGCGAACACCGCAGATGTGAAGCTTTACACCGCCGATTATAACGGCACGAGCTTTGGCATGGAGCAGCCGGCCGGCAGCGACGTGCGGGCGACGATTGACGCAAATACGAACACGGTGAGCGTGACCGGATTTGATTTCAATAAGTACTACGTCGCCGACAAGCAGCACGAGGGTACGTATGGCAAGAAACTGATTATCGAGTTTTCTGTGCAGCGAAAGCCCGGATTTGTTGGCGGCAACAACGTGCCGACCAACGGAGATACTTCCGGCGTTTACACGGAGAAGGGCGTTTCTGCCGGCCTGTTTGATGTTCCAAAGGTCAATGTCCCCATCATTGCACCGGAATTGGCCGGGCAAGACTGCCATGTCTATTATCTGGGCACGCAGCCGATGCCTGAGCAGATGTGCACACCGTATGACACCGCAGGGAGTGATTTCTCCTTTGTGAATGTCTCTTATACGACGAGTGGTTCGGTTGATATGACGCAGGATGGCAGCTATACGGTGACTGCGACCGTTTCTCCCAAGGAAGAGGCTGCGTCGGATTCGGCTGGTGCATCAGCCCAGCCGGCAACTGCCACAGTGACCTCCACAGTCTATGTTTACAAGCCGGAGCTGACCTTTAAGGACAGCGAGGGCTATTACGGCGACACCGCGCCCGGCTTTGACGGCAATCTGACCGCCACCGCGTGGAAGCACAATGACACTGTGGCCGACACCGATGTGATGGGCGCAGCCCCGGCGCTTACTCTTTTGTATACGCCGGATGAAGGCGCAATTGTGGACGGCAAGATCAACACCCGGACGGATTTCGGTGTGGCTGCGTCTGTGAAGATCGGGGATCAAGACGTGACGAATGCCACTACGTTCCTGCACACGAACTGCGCGGGTAAGACTTGTACGCTCCCGGATGGAAAGGCATTTTTGCTTCATGTCAATACCTGCAGCCTGACCATTTCCAAGACGGTGACCGGCCAGAACAACGGACAGTCCTTCGTGTTCACAGTGAAGGATGCAAACGGAAATGTGATTACCACCGTCGCGGTCAAAGGCGGAGCGAGCAAGACCATTACGGGTCTGCCGATCGGTACTTATACCGTTACGGAAGATACCCAGTGGTCGTGGCAGTATAACTTGACATCCGGAAACGATGTTACAAAAGCACTGAAGGCCAATGCTGCGGAAGATTACGCGGCAGCAGACTTCACCAACGAATATAAAGGCACCAACTGGCTCACGAGCATTGCCGACGTGATCAACACTTGGATCAGCGGCAGCGCCGCGCAGAAAAACTGAACAGGAGGGATGACATATGAAACGTATCTTTAACGGTTCAGGCGGGAGAAAGACCGCGCTCATCCTCTCCCTGTGCCTGATCTTCGCACTGGCCGTCGGCACGACGTTCGCCCTGCTCAAGGCGAGCACCGCCCCCGTGGAGAACACCTTCACGGCGGCCAAGTCCGACATCAAGATTGATGAGGACGTGACAGGCGGACAGAAAAAGAGCATCGTCGTCAAAAACACCGGCACGGCCGTGTCCTATGTCCGCGTCAAGCTGGTCATGAACTGGGTGGATGAGAGCGGCAATGTCTCCGCCACGCCGGTGAACATCACGCCGAGCATCACGGACAACTGGTTCGAGCAGGACGGCATCTACTACTACAAGATGCCGGTCGCGGCGAACGACGGTGTAACGACCAACCTGCTGAAAGATCCCATCACGCAGGGCACTGCGCCCGAGGGCTGTCACCTCGAGGTGACGGTGCTGGCCGAGAGCATTCAGGCCGCGCCGAGCAAGGCTGTGACAGATAGCTGGGGCGTGGGCGTTGACAGCAACGGCTATCTGACGCAGCCGACCACGACACCATAAGGAGGGCAGCGGTATGAAACACAAAAAGTTTACCATGATCGTCGCCCTCGTGCTGGTGGTCGCGCTGGCCGCGGGGCTGGGCATCTGGGCGACGGGCGAGGAAAAGCTCCCCACCGTCACCTACTATGACGGCAACGACGGCAACAACGCGCGCTTTGCCTTTACCAACACCGGCAAGGGCTCGGCGACGGACCTGTTTGCCAACTTCTCCAACTGCATGCCCGGCGACAGCCTCACGCAGACCATCTGCGTCAAGGCCGACAGCGCCAACGGCGCGCAGGGCGCGAAGGTCTATCTCCGCGCCGAGATCGACGGCGACACCTCCGCCAAGGAGGGCACCGCCATCAAGTACGACGATGTGCTCAGCCACATCCACATGACCGTGTCGCAGGACGGCAAGGTGCTCGCGACCAACAAGAACGCGAGCCTCTTCGACCAGCTCGACGCGGCCGACGGGCTCAAGAGCGACGTCCTCGTTGCCGAGGTCTTCCCGAAGGCAGACCCGATCAAGCTGGACGTGACCGTTGAGATCGATCCCGCGATGGGCAACGCCTTCCAGGAAGCGGCTGCGCACATCAAGTTCGTCTTCTCTGCAGAGGACAACGAGCTGCCGCCTCCGCCGCTGGAGCGCGATAACCACGACTCGTACATCGCCGGTTATCCGGACGGTACGGTCGCACCGAACAGACCGATCACGCGCGCCGAGGTCGCCGCGATCTTCTACCGCATCCTGAGAGATGACGGCCGTGAGGAGATCTGGACCACCAAGTGCTCGTACTCGGATGTCCCGGCTCAGAGCTGGTACACCAGTCAGGTCGCCACGCTCACCAACGGCGGCATCCTCGCCGGCTACAAGGACGGCACATTCCGCCCGCAGCAGTACATCACCCGCGCAGAGTTCGCGACGATCGCGGCGCTGTTCTTCCATGCGCCGGAGGTCGAGGACGATGCCTTCACCGATATCTACGACAGCTGGGCGCGCGACTACATCAACCGCGCGGCGAAGCTCGGTCTGATCAGCGGCTATAAGGACGGCACGTTCCGCCCGCAGAACCAGATCACCCGTGCCGAGGTCATGGAGATCATCAACAACGTCCTCTTCCGTACCCCGGATAAGGATCATCTGCTGCCGGACATGATCGTCTGGCCGGACAACAGCAACAAGACGGCGTGGTACTACGCAGCCGTGCAGGAGGCCACCAACGGCCACGAGTACGAGCGCGTGGACAACACCTCGCCTGAGACGTGGACGGAGCTCAGACCGCCGCGCGACTGGGATGCGCTGGAGGCAGAGCTGTCGCAGAAGTATCCCGACCGGTAAGCGCGCTGCGCTGACGGTTGGAAAAACACCATAGCGGACACCCCCTGTGCTGCGGCACAGGGGGTGTTGCGTCTGTCAAAAAGGAATACTTTTTGACAAAAGGGTCTGCGGCCTGACTGCAGCGCACGCGCCGTCCGCCGGAGGCAAACGGCGCGCACGTTTGCAGGCCGAGAAATATTTTCTCCGCCGCACATGTCGCCGAAGAAAATGATCGGACTTTCTTTCGCCGCCCCATTGGTGAAAGGCTACGAGGTTCTTTGACAAGCTGCCCCCTGTGCTGCGGCACAGGGGGTGTTTTATGCCGGCAAAAATATTGCCCTTTTGACATGAGGGCGGCCGGCTGCGCGCAATATTTGCGCGCGGAGGTAGAATTGTTCACAATTTCTGCGGTATAACTTGCATGCACGAAAAGAGTATTATCAGAATTTGCCGCGTCTCGCCTTGCGGCAGCGCAAGAGCTGCAGAGCAGAAGGCGAATGAGGTTTTTTGGCGGCAGAGGCAGTACAGAAGGAGCAACCATGTTAAAGCTGGGGAAAAAATCTTCGGTCGACCTGCTTTCCGGCGACGAAGGATGGGTGATTTTCAAGTTTTCCGTACCGATCATTCTCTCGTATTTGCTGCAGCAGATCTATACGATCAGCGATGCTGCGATCTGCGGGCAGACGCTCGGCGTCGATGACATTGCGGGCGTGAACGATGTGTTTCCGATCCTGTTCATCTTCCTGCAGTTCGCGGTCGGCTGCACCGCCGGATTTTCGGTCATCACGTCCATCGCGGCGGGGCGCGCCGATCAGGCCAGAGTCCGCAGATCCTTTGCGGCGCAGCTCGTTCTCGGCGGTGTCCTGTCGCTCGCGCTGACCGGTGTCGCCGTGCTGACGCTCAAGCCCTTGCTCCGGTTCATCGGCCTGTCCGAGGCAAACCCCGGCGTCTGGAGGGCGGCATATCAGTACTCACTGGTCATTTTCCTCGGGATCTTCGCGCAGCTCTATTACAATTTGATCTGCTCCGTTTTGCGCAGTCTGGGCGATTCGACCACGACGCTCATCTTCCTGCTGTTTTCCACCGTGCTGAACATCGGGCTCGACCTGCTGTTCATCCTTGCGTTCCGGCTCGGGGTCATCGGCGCGGCGGCTGCCACCGTGCTGGCGCAGGCGGTGAGCGCGCTTTTGTGCCTGATCTACGCCTTCGGCAAATATCCGGAGCTCCACCTCTCCGGACAGGATTTTCGCGCGGAGCTCTCCGTGTATGCGCAGCACCTGAGTCAGGGGCTGCCGATGGGACTTCAGTTTTCGGTGCTGGCGATCGGCATCATCGTGATGCAGCGCGCGCTCGTCGGCTTCGACATCGGGCCGGACGGCATCATGGCGGCCGGAAACCCCGCACAGAACGGCTTCGGCGCCGCCAACAAGCTCAACAACTTCCTGATGTGCCCGATGAATGCGCTCAGCACCGCGATCGTCAGCTTCAACGCGCAGAATCTGGGCGCGGGCAGACACGACAGGATCCGGCGCGGAACGGTCAAGAGCCTGCTGATCGGGCTTGCCATGTATCTGATCCTCGGCGGCGCCGGCATGCTCCTGACGATCCGGGGCGCATACCAGTACCTGTTTATGAGCGCGGACAAGATCACGGCGGCCACGATCCGCTACGGGAACCTGTATCTGTACGTGGATCTGTCCATGTACTTTGCGCTGATGGTCCTGTTTGTCTTCCGCTCCGGCGTGCAGGGCGTGGGGCACGCGGAGTTTACGCTGGTCGCCGGCTGCGCCGAGCTGATCGCGCGCGTTCTGATCTGCGCCTTCCTGCCGAAGCTCGTCAACGGCGGGGCGATCGATTCCTCGGCCTCCGTGGGTGCATACATTGCGCTGTGCTTTGGCGATCCGGGCGCGTGGGTCCTGGCGGTCGTTTCGCTGATCTATCCGGTCACGCGGTATCTGTTCGGCGGCGCGCGCAAAAAGCCAAGCGAGCATGCCGCCTGAAAACCGGCGCTGCTGCGCAGGTCGGATGCACAGCTGCCTGCAAGCGCCCGATCCCGTTGACAGGCGCTCTGCGGCTGCGTATAATACAAACGGTGCGTACCTGCCGGCAGTCAGGCAAAAAGCCTGACTGCCGTTTTTATACCGACAGGAACAGGATCGGAGGGACTTTGTGTGAATATTACGGTCTATCTCGGCGCAAACGAAGGCAATGATCCGGCTTTGCGGGAAGCGGTTCAGGAGCTTGGCACATGGATCGGCACAAGCGGAAATGCGCTGGTCTACGGCGGCTCCAGATCCGGCTTGATGGGCGCGATCGCGGACAGCGTTTTGCGCTCCGGCGGAGAAGTGACCGGCGTCGAGCCACGGTGCTTCATCGAGAGCGAATTCCAGCACTACGGCCTGACTGAGCTCATCGTGACCGAGGACATGGCGGAGCGCAAGCGCAAAATGATCGAGCTCGGCGATGCCTTTATCGCCTTCCCCGGCGGCACGGGAACGCTCGAGGAGATTGCAGAGGTCATGTCCAAGGTGTCTCTGAAGCATCTGGACGCGCCGTGCATCCTCTACAACCTGAACGGTTACTACCATGCGCTGCAGGCGCTTTTGGAGCAGATGATCGAAAAGGGACTCTCGTCTGAGGAGCGGCAGGAGGGCATTTACTTCGCCGACAACCTTGAGGAGATCCAGCGCATCCTGAGCCGCGCGTAGCTTTTTGACGGCTGCACCGCGCACAGAAAATCCCCTCCGTATGCGGGAAAGCATACGGAGGGGATTTGTTTTGTCTGGCTCGGTGCCGGCTGCTGCGCGCCGCCTCAGCCGAGATACTGCTTGTCGTAGTTATTCTGGATGCAGGAGATGACCTGCGTGATGACGGTGTTGAACGGGGTGGGCACGCCCAGCCGCGCGCCGTAGCGCGCGATCGCGCCGTTGAGCACCGAGATCTCCGTCTGGCGCTGGTGCAGCACGGCGTCCTGCGCCATGGACGGGTAGTAGTTGCCGAGGTTTGCGACGATGTTCGGCTCCTCCTTTTCCATCAGCGGCCAGAGGTCGCCGATGCCGAGCGCCTGCGCGACGGCGCAGCCCTCTTTCCACACGTGCATGACGATGTCGTGCCCGTAGGGGTCGGCAAACGTCTCCTTTACCTTCAGGCGCATGACGGCGCTCACGCCGTTGTAGCCGCTGTTGGCGATGACTTTTTTCCAGATGTACGGGCGCACGTCTTCGTCAAAGCTCGCATTGCAGCCGCCCGCGCGGAAGCACGCCTCGAGCGCCTTGCCGGCGGCGTCGGCCTTCGGGTTGTTGCGCACGGCGCCGAAGTGCATCTGGATGCCCTTTTCCGGCTTGCTCACGCACACGCCGGGGCCGGCCAGCTCCGTGCCGATCAGGCCGCTGCCGTAGAGGATGCGGTCGGCGTCCACGAACTGCGCGAGCACTTCGTCGTTGCCGAGGCCGTTTTGCAGCGACACGACCGCCGTCTCCGGTCCGATGCAGGGCATGGTGTCGGCCATGACGTCCTCCGTCTGCGTGGCCTTGACCATGAGGATGACCATGTCCATCGTGCCGATGTCGTGCGCGGTCGCGCTCGTGTGAAAGCCCGTGAGCACCTCTTCGCCCTCCGGCGTGCGGAAGACCAGTCCGTCGGCTGCGATCTTATCCATGTGCGCCTTGTACTTGTCGACGAGCCAGAGCTCGGCGCCGCCCTTGCGCAGATAGGCGGCAAAGACGCTGCCGGCAGCGCCGGAGCCGATCATTGCGATTTTCATGCGGTTGCCTCCTTAGCAAACTGCCGGCCGGTTGTTGCCCGGCCGGCAGCGAAAAAACGGGGTGAACTTACTTCAGGTACTGCTTGTCGTAGTTGCCCTGGATGCAGCGCACGACCTGAGACAGGACCTTGCACACCGGGGTGTCGATGCCCAGCTGCTCGCCGTACTCGGCGATCTTGCCGTTGAGCACGTCGATCTCGGTCTGGCGGTGGTTGAAGAGCATATCCTGGCACATGGACGGATAGTAGTCGCCGATGTTGGTGACGATGTCCTGATGATCGTGGGCGATGAACTCATCGGCGTCCATCGGCACGCCCTTGGCGGTCGCGACCGCGCAGGTCTCGCGGATGACGCTGTGGAACAGCCACTGGCCGAACGGATCCGCCTCGACCTCGCCGATCTTCAGACGCAGGACGGCGCACACGGTGTTGACGGTGGCGTTCACGCAGACCTTTTTCCAGATGAACTTGTAGATGTTGTTGTCGGTGCCCGGCTCGCCGTCGCGCCAGTAGGCGTCGCAGCCGCCGTCACGGTAGCACTTGAGCATCTCGGCGCAGGCCGCGTCGTTGAGCTCGGAGCGGACCGCACCGCCGAAGTTCATCTGCACGCCGCCGGCCGGGGTGGACACGCAGTGCGCGGGCTCGGGCAGAGCCGTGCCCAGCACGCCGGAGCCGATGATGCAGCGCTCTTTCGGGAAGACCTTGAAGAGATTGTCATCGTTGCCGAGGCCGTTGATGAGGGAGACCGCGACGGTGCTGTCGCCGACGACGGGCAGGGAGTCCTGAATGGCCTGCTCGAGCTGGGTCGCCTTGGTCATGTAGATGATGACATCGACCTTGCCCTCCGCTGCGGCCGCATCGGCAGCGGTGATGTAGGTGCGGAAGCCCTTGAGCTGGTAATCGTAATCCTTGTAGCTGCCGTCTTCCTCCTGATGGATGGTGAAGTGCATGCCTTCCTCGGCGACCTTCTTCATGTGTGCCTCATAGCGGTCGATGAGGATGATGTCCGCACCGCCCTTGCGCAGGTAAGAAGCGAAGACGCTGCCGGCAGCGCCGGAACCATACATAGCAAATTTCATAGTGATGTCTCCTTTTTCTGATTCTGTCTGTTTGCGATATCTTCGGCCGTCGCAGGCGATGCCTGACGGCGGATTACCGAACGGTGTTGGTGAGGGTGCCGATGCCCTCGATGCTGCAGGCGACTTCGTCGCCCGGGTGCAGCCATTTCGGCGGGTCAAAGCCCATGCCCACGCCGGCGGGCGTGCCCATGGAGATGATCGTGCCGGGGAGCAGGGTCATGCCGCGGCTGAGCTCGGCGATGACATACGCGACGTGGAAGATCATCAGATCCGTGGTGCTGTCCTGCCGCAACTCGCCGTTGACGCGGCTCCGGATGCAGTGCGGCTCGCGCACGTCAAATTCGTCCGGTGTCACGATCCACGGGCCCATCGGCGTGAAGCCGTCGAGACTCTTGCCGCGGTACCACTGCTTGTGCTGGTTCTGGATCGTGCGCGCGCTCACATCATTTAAAATGGTGTAGCCGAATACGTACTCGAGTGCCTCCGCCTCGCTGACGTTGTATGCGCGTCTGCCGATCACGACGGCCAGCTCCGCCTCATAGTCGAGGTCGGCGACGATGTCGCTGTGGCTGTCGATGTCGCCGCCGGGGGCGACGGCCTCGTGCACGCGCTTGGAAAAATAGATCGGGAACGTGTCCGGCGCCTTCGCGCCCTTGCCGGTGACGCGCTCGCTCTCCTTGGCGTGGTCAAAATAATTGATGCCCAGGCAGATCACGTCCTGCTCCGGGCGGGGGATCGGGGCGAGCAGACGCACCTGCTCAAGCGGCAGCGCGGCGCTGCGCAGCACGGCGGCCGTGTCCAGCGCCGGCCAGAGGCCGATGAGCGTCTGCATGTCCGCGCAGCCGGGCACGGGGTGCACGGCGGTCGCGTCCGCATTGAGCAGACCGACGGCGCTGTGGCCGTTGATTTCGAATGTCACGAGCTTCATAGGGCTGCGCTCCCTCCGTGTTTCGCACCCGGCAGTGAATGCGTACGCAGAAAATGATGGTTAAAAATTCATCAAGCACGCCTTCCGGGGACAAAATCCTGTGTCAAGAAAATGCCAAAGCCGTTTGTCAGCAAATAGACAAAAGTCTTGACCTCTCAGCATTGTTATGATAGCACGAAAGTGCAGATGCCGCAACTGTTTTCTTTCTGTCAAAGCGCTAAAATCACGCGAATTTTTACAAAAATGCCAGATTCAGAGTGCATAAAAATTCGTGCAAGAAATTGTGCACATCGACGATTTTCGGGAAATGTTGGGGATTGGAAGAGGCTGTTATTGACTTTTGCGCGTGAGAGAATTATAAATTTACTATCCCGAGTTGTTAATGACTTGTTCATAAATTAACACAAGGACGAGGATTTCAAAGCCCGCCGCGGTTGTAGGAGAGCACGCGGCGGGTTTGAAATAGAGAGTAAAAGAGAAAAGCAAACAGAGAAAAGAAAGAGGTAAAAAATGGATAACAAAAAGCTCAAGAGCAGCTGGGCAGCCGCCTTCACCGTGGCGTCCGTCTGGTTCGGCACGCACGTGGGCGCCGGCTTTGCGACCGGCAACCAGGTCGTGAACTACTTTGTCCAGTACGGCTGGACTGCGGCGATCTTCCCGCTGCTGGCCATGGGCATTCTGGCGGTCGTCATGTACATCATGATGAAGTTTGCCAAGCTCAACGGTTTCGACAACTATAAGGACACCTACCGCGCCCTGTATCCGAAGCCGTGGATGGAAGTCTTCTTCGAGATCTTCTACATCATCATCATCCTCGCGGCGGTCGCTTCCTGCGTTGACGGTGCCGGCGGCATCGTCAAGAGCCTGATCGACCTGCCCGACATCATCTGCAACCTCGTCATCATCGCCCTGCTGATCCTTCTGTCGATTTTCGGCGTTGACCTGATCATCAAGGCTTCCACCGTTCTTTCCACCGCGATCCTGATCGTCACCGCGATCCTGGTCATCATGGGCTTCGTCGTTCCGATCGACGCGGTCACTCAGGAGCTCGCCACTGAGAACGCGGCTTATGCGGCTATCCCGGCCATCGCTGACGTCACCTCCCAGAAGGGCATCGAGGGCGTCTGGCGCGGCGTGTTTGTGTACGCTGCTTTCCAGTGCGTGTCTGTCCCGGCCATGATCGCCGCTTCCACCGAGCTGACCCACAAGGGCGTCAAGCGCGCCAGTATCCTCGGCTGGCTCATGAACGGCGGCGCGCTCGCCGCTTCCGGCGCCATGCTGCTGCGCTGGTACCCGATCCTCTGCACCATCAAGAGCGTTGGCGTCGACACTGTCGCCAGCATTGCAGCCCGCCACATCGGCGATGTCATGAAGCTCCCCAACCAGAGCGTCGTCACCCTCATGGGCAGCGGCTACACCTGGCTGTTCGTCGTGTACACCATCCTGCTGTTCTGCGCGTTCGTGTCCACGTCCGTCACGCTGGTCTACTCCATGATCCAGCGCTTCGAGGGTCACTGCTTCCCGAAGGCCATCAAGAGCAAGGCTGTGCGCAGCGTCATCGTCGGCCTGGTCGTCATCGGCCTGTGCTATGCGGTTTCCCTGCTCGGCCTGTCGACCATCATCTCCAAGATCTATGGCTATGACGGCTACTATGCACTGATCGTTGTTGTGCTCCCGGCGTTCATCTGGGGCATCCCGAAGATCAAGAAGCTGTCTGCCGAGAAAAAGGCAGAGCTGTCGGAGTGATCTGACGAAGGCGCAGCTCTCCGGCGTCCCAATTAAGAAATACTGACCGCTGCGCTTGCAGCGTCATAGAGAGGCAACCCCGCAGGCAATCGCCTGCGGGGTTTTCTTTGTCAAAAAAGTAGTACTTTTTTGACGAAAGGGTTTGCGGCCTGCTGCAGCGCACGCGCCGTCCGCCTTGGCGGACGGCGCGCACGTTTGCAGGCCGAGCGGTATTTTCTCCG